>Ga0160495_100150_pt1 | contig 97035 bp, 98 predicted proteins | sample DID4MG_4_FD_108251 | JGI IMG/M metagenome (GOLD analysis project Ga0160495, IMG submission 108251) | Enriched soil microbial communities from UW Madison campus, WI, USA - DID2933_E24_FP4 MG | ecosystem: Environmental > Terrestrial > Soil > Unclassified | place: USA: Madison, Wisconsin | collected... | reverse complement strand
TTCCAGGCCGGCGATGATCTCGACCAGCTTGTCCGGGTCGGTTTCGTTGATTTCGATGTCGAAGACATCCAGGCCGGCGAATTTCTTGAACAGCACCGCCTTGCCTTCCATGACCGGCTTGGAAGCCAGCGCACCGATGTTGCCCAGGCCCAGCACCGCGGTGCCGTTGGAGATCACGCCGACCAGGTTGCCGCGGGCGGTGTAACGGTAGACATTGGCCGGGTCGGCCACGATCTCTTCACACGCCGCCGCCACGCCCGGCGAGTACGCCAGCGCCAGGTCGCGCTGGTTGACGAGCGGCTTGGACGCCACCACAGAAATCTTTCCCGGGGTGGGGAACTCGTGATAGTCCAGGGCTGCCTGGCGGTCGGAAGGGTTGTTCATGGGGCTGTAGCCTCGCTGTCTTGAATATGCAAAAATTCTAGGCCCCAAGACATAAGACGATCATTCGGATTTAATATTGTCCCATTACCTTTACCTTATGGCCTGTCTATGACAGCCTTTGACCCGGATGCCGTCATCCGGAAACTGACCTCGCGGCTGAAGATGCGCCATCTGATGCTGCTGCTGCAGATCGAGCAGCACGGGTCGCTGACCCGGGTGGCCGAACACATGGCCACCAGCCAGCCGGCGGTGACGAACGCCCTCGCCGAACTGGAAAGCATGTTCGACGTGCCGCTCTTTGACCGGTCGGTTCGGGGCATGACGCCCACCGCGCTGGGCGCCGTGGTGCTGACGCGCGCCCGGGGGCTGGTCCATGACCTGGGCCATCTGGTGCAGGAAATGGAGGCCGTGGCGGCCGGGCACGCCGCCCACCTGCAGATCGGGGTCATCCCGTTCGTGTCGGGGCAGATGTTGTCGGCCGCCATCAGCCGCACCCTGCCGCAAGGCCGTCGGATCACCGCCACCATCCACGAAGGCCAGGGTCCCGCCCTGCTGCGCCAACTGCGCGACCACACCCTGGACATCGTAGTGGGTTGGGCCACGCCGTCCGTGGACCTGAGCAATATCGATTTTGAAGTGCTGTACCACCAGCAACCGCGCCTGATCGCCAGCCGCCGCCTGGCCGCAAGGCTGGGCCGGTCGCGGCTGGAGTGGAACCGGCTGGCCGACCTGGACTGGATCCTGGGCACCCCCGGCAGCCCCATCCGCGAACAGGTGGCCGACATTTTCCTGCGCGCCGGCCTGCCGCCGCCGCCGCCGTCGGTTCAAAGCGATTCCTCCAAGCTGATCGGGGAAATGATCGTGGCAAGCGACCGCGCCGTATCCATCCTGCCCGCCGACATCGCGGACGAACTGGTGCGCATCGCTGGCGCGGCCATCGTGCCCTACTCCTTCGACTGGACGCTGCCGCCGATCTCGCTGTTCACGCGGGCGGACGGATTGCGCCGCAACGTGGACGCCTTGTTCGCCTCCGCCTTGCGCGAGGTCTATACCAAGGGCGCGCGGCCCGGCGCCTGAACCTTGCCGCGCGTGCGTCGGAATGCCAAGAAATGTAAAGGCCGCGCCCGCGCCGTGGGCGCGCCTCCTATACTTGCGGCGCCAAGCAACACGCAGGAGGGCACGCCGTTTGTTCACCATCTCGCCACCCCACGCGAGCCGCCGCGCGCTTGCCCTGATTGCCCTTGCGGCGCTGGCCATGCTGTCCGGCTGCAGCTCGCTGCTTAGCGAAGGCACCGGCGCCGCGGCCGGTATCGCCGGCACCGCCATCGCCAACAAAGTCACCGACAACGCCACCGTCGCCACCGGCATCGGCCTGGGCGTGCAGGCCGGCGCCAAGGCCGCGCTGGCCTATGCCCAGCGCAAGACCCGGGGCGAAGAACAAGACGCCATTGCCACCGCTGCCGGCCCGCTCGACGTGGGCGCCGTGGCGCCGTGGCGCGTGAAGCACCAGTTGCCCATCGAAAGCGACGCCCAAGGGCAGGTCTCCGTCAGCCGCGCCTTCGGTGGCGCGGGCCTGGAATGCAAAGAAGTGGTCTTCTCGATCGATACGCCTGCCGGAAAGGCCGGCGACGAACCGCTGCGCGAATTCTTCGTCACGACGGTCTGCCGCGACGGCGCGCATTGGCGCTGGGCGAATGCCGAACCGGCCACCGCGCGCTGGGGATCGTTGCAGTGATGCGCCGCGCATGCCTGCTGGCGCTGGCGGCGGCCCTGGGCCTGAGCGGCTGCCAAAGCTCCTCCATCGGCGGGGCGACGGGCGCCGTGGTCGGTACCGTCAGCGGCGCGGCCACGGCAAATCCGGTGGCCGGTTACGCCATCGGCGTCACGGTGCAGGCGGCGGTCGACGCTACCGTGAAATACGTGCTGCGCGAATGGAAGAACGACCAGCAGAACGTCATGGCCAACGCGGCAGGCGAATTGCCCATCGGCCAGGTGCGGCAATGGCAGATCCGCCACGCGTTGCCTGTCGGCAACGAACGCGGCGGCATCCAGGTGGTACGCGATATCGATACCCCCCTGGCGCGCTGCCGCGAGGTGCTGTTCACGGTAGAGCAGGACGACGCGCCCGCTCCCGCCTACACCAGCACGATCTGCCGGCAACCCGGCGGGCAATGGAAGTGGGCGGCGGCCGAGCCCTCGGTGGCGCGCTGGAACGGGCTGCAATAGGCCTCCGGGGCAAAAGGCAGCCAGGCATTCCGTTGCAGCGCGTTGAGGAGTTTTCGGCTACGCTGCAATCATCACGGCCTTGGCCGGCAAGGGAATGAAAGACATGAAGAAGATGCTTACCTTGAGCGCCGCACTCACGGCGCTGGCTCTCGCGGCGCCCTTCGCCGCGGCACAGTCTTCCCAGGGCAATATCCGCCTGTCGCCCGCGCAGATGCAGCGTTTGGATACCGACAAGAACGGCGTCGTCAGCCAAAGCGAATATCAAGCCTTCATGGAAGAATCGTTCGCCAAGCTGGACACCAATGGCGACGGTTACCTGAGCAAGAGCGAGTTGCCGAAGGACCTGACCGCGGAACACTTCGCCGCCATGGACACCAATAAGGACGGCAAAATCAGCCGCGCCGAGTTCATCCAGCAGGTCATGAAGGAATACAAGGGCTAAGCCCCTGCGATCGGCCCGCTGATGCAGCCAGGCCAATTCATCATGCCGCGCAGCGCGCTCCCCGGCGTGCAGGCCGTGGCTGCGTGCAGCGGGCACGCCTTTTCGCGCCACACGCATGACCAGTTCGGCATCGGCGTGATCCGCGCGGGCGCGCAGGTCTCGCATAGCGGACGCGGCCGGGTAGAGGCCGGCCCCGGCCACGTCATTACCGTCAATCCGGGCGAAGTCCATGACGGCGCCCCCATCGGCGACGGCATGCGCGCCTGGCAGATGCTGTATCTGGACCCTGGCGTGATCGCGCGCAACGCGGCCGAGCTGGTCGCTGACGAAAGCCGCTACGAATTCGAACATCCCGCGCAGGACAAGCCAGACCTGGCGCGCGACGTGCTGGCGCTTTATGCCCACGTCACGGACAAGGCGCCCGACACGTTGGCCTGCGACACCCTGCTATTGCGCATCGTGGCCGCCGCGCACAGCCCCTATGCGCCGCAGGCGCCCTCCCGCGCGATCCCTGCCGCGATACGCCACGCCCGCGCCCTGATCGACGACGACCCGGCCGCCGCGCTGTCGCTGGCCGACCTGGCGGAGGCCAGCGGCCTGAGCCGCTATCAAGTGCTGCGCGCCTTTGCAGGCGCCACGGGTTTGACGCCCCACGCCTATCAGATGCAACGCCGCTTGCTGCTCGCGCGCCGGCTGATCCGCGAAGGCAAACCGCTGGCGGACGCGGCCGCGGCGGGCGGCTTTGCCGACCAGAGCCACATGACCCGCCTCTTCGTGCGCACCTACGGCGTATCGCCCCGGCGGTACGCGCTGGCGGCGCGCTGACCCGCCTCCCTTCCTTTCCCGCCCTGCAATTTCGTTCAAGACCGGCGGCCCACCCGCGCCCTACGCTGCGCCTTTCTTCATACGCGGTAGATGGACATGAGCGGAAAGATGCAGGGGTATTGCTACCTGGCGGCGGCCATGGTGCTGGTGGGCAGCACGGTCGTGGCCAGCAAGATCATCGGAACCGGGCTGCCGCCCTTCACCGCGACGGCGCTGCGGTTCGCCATCGCGCTTCCTTGCTTTGCACTTCTGATGGCCGCGACCGGCGCGCGCCTGCCGCGCCTGGGCGGGCGCGACTGGGTCTTGCTGGCGGCGCAGGCCATCGCCGGCAGCGTGGGCTACACCACGCTATTGATCGCCGGGCTGCAGCGCACGTCCGCGGTGGACGGCGGCGTCATTCTGGGGACCCTGCCGCTCGTCACCGCGGCCATTGCAATCGTGCTGTTGGGCGAACGCCCGGGCAAGGCCATGCTGGCCGCCATCGCCGCCGCGGGCTTCGGCGTCTGGCTGATGACACGCCATGGCGCTGACGCCAGCGGCGCGCCCTCGTGGATCGGCAATGCGCTGATCCTGGGCGCGGTCCTGTGCGAAGGGCTGTTCATCCTGCTCAACAAGCGGCTGCGCGTGCCCGTCCCGCCGCTTGCGCTATCCACCGTCATGACGGGCTTCGGGCTGGCCTTTTCTGCGCTGGCGAGCATGGCGGAATCGCCCTGGCAGATCAGCGTGTCCGGCGATGCGTTGGTGGCGGTCGCTTATTACGCGGTGGTGCCCACCGTGGGAGGCTTCCTGCTCTGGTATGCCGGCGCCGCGCGCGTCGATGGGTCCGAAGCTGCGCTCTTCACCGCGTTGGCCCCGGCATCGGCCGTTGCACTGGCGGCGGGCCTGCTGGGCGAATCCCTGACGGGTGCGCAGATTGCGGGGATGGCTTGCGTGCTGGGCGCCGTGGCGCTGCTGGGATGGACAGGCCTCAGGCGGTCCTTGACCACGCCCACGGGCCGTTAACCGCGGCTGAACGCCAGCGCGAATTCATCGGAAAAGATATCGGCCAGCGCATGCCGCAAGGCGGCCGCGCGTTCTGCGCCATAGGCGGCTTCGAACCGGTTCTGCGCGTCTTTCCACAGGCGTTTGGATTCCGCCAGCTTGGCGCGGCCCGCGTCCGTCAGCCCCACGCGGCGGCTGCGGCCATCGCGTTCGTCGCGCGCCATCTGCACGTAGCCGTCCCGTTCCAGGGGTTTCAGGTTGTGCGCCAGCGCGGAACGGTCCAACACCATGGCGCGCGCCAAGTCAGTCATCGACGGCGTGCCAGCGCGCGCGATATGAATCAGGATGGAATGCTGCGAGACTTTCAGGCCGCAGGGCGCCAGCACCGTGTCATACAACTGCGACACGCGCCGGGTCGCTTTGCGCAGCGCGGCGCCGTTGCAGACCAGGGGATCCGGAACGATGGCGGGGACGGAAGAATCGGCGGCGGACATGGCGGCGGGGACGGCAAGTTGGGAAGGGCAAGGCCATTACGCTACTGCCGGGCCAGGCTCGCGTCCAGCCCAATCTTGACAGGTATTGGCATATGCACGTAAATTTTACCGCATCCTGTTCCGGCCAACCTCCATGTCAGCGACACCTCCGCCACGCCCCGCCAATGCGCGCTTGCAGGCCATGCTTGAAGCGCCCATCGCCCCCACGCTGGCACGCCTGGCCTGGCCCAATATCCTGATGATGTCGGCGCAGTCGGCCACCGGCCTGATCGAGACCTGGTTCCTGGCGCGGCTGGGCACCTCGGTGCTGGCGGGCGTAGCGCTGGTGGTGCCCGTGCTGTTCCTGATGGGCAATATGTCTCAGGGCGCGATGGGCGGCGGCATCTCCGCCGCCGTGGCACGCGCGTTGGGCGGGGGCCGCCAGCAAGAGGCCGATCAGTTGGTGTTGCATGCCGTCGTGCTGAATGCGCTGCTGGGGCTGCTCTTCTGCGTGCTGCTGCTGGCCTTCGGACCGCAGCTATATCGCGCGCTGGGCGCCGAAGGCGAAGCGCTGGAGGCCGCGCTGGCCTACTCCAACGTCATCTTCGGCGGCATCGTCCTGATGTGGCTGATGAACGCGTTCGCCAGCGTCATCCGGGGCACCGGCAACATGCTGGTGCCGGGCGCCGTGATCTGCGGCGGCGCCTTGCTGCTGATCCCCTTGTCGCCGTGCCTGATCTTCGGATGGGGGCCGTTCCCCGCGCTGGGCGTGGCAGGCGGCGGCTGGGCGCTCGTTATCTATTATGGCGTGGGCGCGCTGATCCTGGGCGCCTATTGCGCCAGCGGGCGCAACCCTGCGCGGCTGGTCGCCAGCCGGCTGCATCTGAACCTGATGCGCAGCATCCTCAGCGTGGGCGCGCTGGCCACGCTAAACCCCTTGCTGACCAACGCGCTGGTGGCGCTGACGGCGGCGCTGGTCGGCGCGTATGCCGGCACCGCCGCCGTGGCCGGCTACGGCATCGCCGTGCGGCTGGAGTATCTGCTGATTCCGATCGCCTTCGGGCTGGGCGCCCCCATGGTCGCGATGGTGGCGTCCAACATCGGCGCGGGGCAGCCTGAACGCGCCATGCGGATCGCCCTGACCGGCGGCGCGATGGCCTTCGTGCTGGCCGAAGCCATCGGACTGGCCGCAGCATGCTTTCCCGAGGCCTGGCTGCGCCTCTTCGGCGCCGAAGACCACATGCTGCAGGCCGGCTCGGACTATTTGCGCATGGTCGGTCCGGTCTACGGGTTCTTTGCCCTGGGGTTCTCGATGTACTTCGCCTCGCAAGGCGCGGGCCGGCTGAAGTGGCCGCTGATCGCCGGCTGCCTGCGCCTGCTGGTGGCTGTGGGCGCGGGTGGTGTCGTCCTGCACCTGACCGGTTCACTGACCCTGTTTTTCCTGACGGCCGCCGTGGCGATGTGCCTGTACGGCCTGATCATCCTGAGCGCGGTCGCGTCGGGGTCCTGGTTCGACCGGGGCCATCTGCGCAGACCTCAGCCGCTGGCGCGTCCGTAGTGCGGGGCGCGTCGCGCAGCGCGTAGGCGACCAGTTCGGCGGCGTAGGCCGGCAAGGCGTCGCGCACGCACAGCACCAGGTCGCGCGTGGCCCAGTCATCGGCCAGCGCAACGCGCGCGACGCCCGCGGCGCGGCCGTAGCGCACCGCGGCCACGCGCGGCACGATGGCGATGCCCACGCCCTGCCCCACCATCCGGCATACCGCGTCGAAGCTGCGCAGGCGCACGCGGTACGACAGCGCTTTTCCGCCGCGCCGCGCATGGTGCGCGATGTGCTCCTGCAAGGCGCTGCCTTCCACCAAGCCCACGAACTCCTCGTCGGCCACCTCGGCCAGCATGACGGCCGGACGGCCGGCCAGCGCATGGCCGCGCGGCACGATCAGCGTCAGCGGATCATGGCGGAAGGTAAGCGTATGCAGGCCATGCAGGTCCGTCGAATCCGCCAGTACGCCGATATCGCAGGTGCCCGCGCGCAGCGCATCGGCGATCTCGTGGCTGAGCCTTTCCTCCAGGTCCACCGATACGCGGGGATGGTCCTTCAGGAAATCGCCCAGCACGGACGGCAGGTATTCGCTGAGCGCCGTGGTGTTGCACAGCACACGCACGTGCCCCTTCAGCCCATGACCATAGTGGTCAAGCTCGCCGCGCATGCGATCCATCTGGACCAGGACCACGCGCGCATGATGCGCCAGCGTCCGGCCCGCCGGCGTGGGTTCCACGCCGCGATGTTCACGCAGCAGCAAGGGCACCCCCAAGGTGTCTTCCATGCCGCGGATGCGTTCGCTGGCGGAAGCCAGCGTCATGTGCGAACGCTTGGCGCCCGCCGTGATGGAGCCGGTTTCCTGCACGTTCAGGAAAAGCCGAAGGTCGGTCAGGTCGAATCGCATCCGGCCAGCGTAGCACGCGTGCCTCAGGCCAGACCATAGGCAGGGTATGCCACTTCCCGATACCGGCTCGAGGGATTGGCGGCGCAGAATAAGGCATGCCCCCGGGGCTCCCCTGACAACTCTCCGGAATCAGATCATGAAACCCCTGAATCCACGTGCCCGCCGCGCGCGATGGCCAAGCCTGGCACTGCTGTGCCTGGTCTTGCAAACCTCAGGCAGCGCCATAGCCCAGCCTGGCCTCAGCGACTACACCACGCCCGCGCAGAAGTACGCCTTGGCGCTGGAAGCCCAGACCGAAGGCGACGTGCCTGCCATGCTGGCATGGCTGCGAGCCGCCGCGCACGACGGCCACGCCCCCGCGCAACGGCTGCTGGGCGTGGCGTTGATCGGGGGACCCGCCTTGTATGGCCCGGCCATGCCTACCGATCTGTGCGAAGCCCGGCAATGGTTGTTGCGCGCGGCGCGCCAGGAGGGCCCGGGCGCCGGGGACGTGGCCTACGCGCTCTTCAGCCGGCCCCGGCCCGCCCAGCTTTCCCAATGCGAGCGCCTGTGAACCCGCTGGACCTGTTCCCCGGCGGCACGCCGGCGCTGCTTGCCGTGACGGTCGCCGTGTTCGTCCTGGCCGGCGTCGTCAAAGGCGTGGTGGGCCTGGGCCTGCCCACCATTTCCATGGCGATGCTGGCCCTGGTCATGGCGCCGGCGCAAGCCGCCGCGTTGTTGATCGTGCCCTCGCTCATCACCAATCTTTGGCAGGCGCGGCCCTGGCCCACGCTCTTTTTGACGCTGCGGCGGATCGGCGCCCTGCAAGTGGGCGTTTGCGTCGGCACGATCGCAGGCGCACTGTGGCTGGGCGCGCCCAGCGGTCATTGGGCGAGCGTCTGCCTGGGCTTGGCGCTGATCGCCTATGCGGCCTGGGGCCTGTTCGGCTCGCCGCCCAGCGTGCCGCGCAGGCACGAACAGATGTTGGGCGCGGTGGTCGGCGTCGTCACCGGCGTGATCACCGCGGCGACAGGCGTGTTCGTGATCCCGGCCGTGCCCTACCTGCAAGCGCTGAATCTGGGCAAGGATGGCCTGATCCAGGCCATGGGCATTTCATTTACGGTGTCGACGGTGGCCCTGGCGGCAGGCCTTGCGTTAAACGGCGGCTACAGTTCCGGCGCGGCCGGGGCATCCGTGCTGATGCTGCTGCCCGCGCTGATCGGCATGGCGCTGGGCCAATGGCTGCGCAACCGCCTTTCCGCGCGCACGTTCAAGCTGTGCTTCATGATCAGCCTGGCGTTGCTGGGCGCGTACCAGGTCGTGCAAGGCTGGACCGCCTGAGCGCGGTGCAGCCCCCTTGGCAGGTCACGCCGCCAGACGCCGCTCGTCGACAAAGCCGATCGACACCGACATCTCGCGCCAGCGCGCCAGTTCCTGCTGCACCGACTGGATCTTGCCGCGCGCCTGGTCGAAGGCATCCCGGCCCAGGAACAGATGCAGCGGTGCGTACTGCGCCTGCGCCGCGCTGATCAAGGCCTGGGCCGCCTTGACGGGATCGCCGCCCAGCTCTTGCCGCAAGGGATCGCGCGCCGCCATTTCGGGCGCATCACCGCGATCCGGGTGGGATCCCGCGCGCATTGCGCCCGGGTACACCAGCGACACACGCACGCCCCATGCCGACGCCTCGGCCGCCAACGCCTCGGTCAAACCACTGACCGCGAACTTGGCGGCGCTGTAGGCGCCCCATTGCGCGTAGCCGCCGTCAAAGCCCAGGATCGACGAGATATTGAACACGTGCCCGCTGCGCTGCGTGCGCATGCGCGGCAGCACCGCGCGGATGACGTTCAGCATGCCGAACACGTTGATATCGAACGTGCCGCGCAATGCATCGTCGGACAGGCTGTCCAACGATCCCTGCAACGCGTCGCCCGCGTTGTTCACCACCACATCCACGCCGCCGAACGCGGCCATCGTGGCGTCCACCGCACGGCGCACGTTGCGCTCATCGGCCAGATCCACCGACAAGGGCAGGAACTGCCCTTCCAGCTTGGCCCCCACGGCCTCCAGCAATGCATCGCCATCCCGGGCCGTCGCCGCCACCTTGTGACCCCGGTCCAGCAGCATCTTCACCAGAACCAGGCCCAGGCCCGTCGACGCACCCGTCACCAACCAGATTTTTTCGGTATTCATGCGATTCCCATCCCTTGCTAGCCTGCATGCTTGCAGCCGCCGGCAAGAGGCCGGGCGGCCAGGCCGGGTAAAGCATTCATGACTGATGCTTCGGCCCTGAGCCTGGTAGGGATATTAAGAATCGGGCGTGCTGGCGTACAGGCTCGTTCTTGCGTGAAACCTGCCTATTTCTACGCTGATGCTTTTTGCGCGGCAATGCGCGCGGTCAGCCCAGCGCGCTGCGGTAATGCTCGCTATCGAAGGCAGGCGCGGTGTCCTGCGCCACGGTGGCGGGCGCCGCCACCGGTTCGTCAGCCGTCTGCACGCCGAACAACGAGAGTTCCGCGTTGACCAATGCCAGTAAGAAATTCGCCATGATGACTCCTTGAGTGAAGCGTCCCGGCCGGCGGACTGCGCGCCGGCCTCGGTAAGGACATGTGCGTCATGGTGCGGGCCATGGCGCGTGGCGTCCATTTGCTTTACTCAATGGCGGCGATAAAGGCCGGCGATGCGTCGAGGCGCTCAGCGCCCGAAGCGGCGCCGCTGCCCCGTCTGCCTGACTGCCGCCACCAGCGCCTGCACCGCCGGTTCGGCCGAACGCAGATACGCGTAGAAGCGCGTCATCGGCAGGTCGGGCATGCCGTCATCGCGCGACAGGGCGCGCAAGCCCTCGCGCAACTGGCTGCGCGCAACAGGAGCCACGGCAAATCCCGCCAACGCGGCGGCCAGACAACCCGCCATGCTGCCGCTTTCGAATGCCGGCACCCAGCCCTGCTTCGTCTGCCCCAAGGCCGTGATGGCCGCTTCGCGATACACGCAAGGCTCGGGAAACACGGCCAACGGCACCTGGCGCCCAGGCTTCCACGGCTTGTCTTCCCCCCAGGCCCACACCAGGTCTTCTTCCCACAAGAGCTCGCCATCGTCCTGCACGCGCGCGCACTGCTTGCCGAACACCACATCCAGCTTGCCTCGCGCCTGCTGGCGCAGCAGGTCGGCGGTAACGCCTACCTTCAGTTCGATCGAAGCCTCCGGATGGCCGCGGTGAAACGCCTGCAGCACTTCGGCCAGCCACGCGCCCGCGAAATCCTCCGACGATCCGATGCGCAAGCGGCCCTTCAGGCGCGTGCCGCTCAAGCGGGCGCGCGCCTCGCGCTCCAGATCGACGATGTTGCGCGCGTAGGCGTACAGCGTCTCGCCCGCCGGCGTCACTTCAAAGCTACGCGTCGTGCGGTCCAGCAAGGTGGCGCCCGCCAGCACCTCCAGACGCTTGATGTGGCCGCTGATGGCCGAGGGCGTCAGGGACAGCGCATCGGCGGCCAACGCGAAGCCGCCGCTGTCCACCACCTCCAGGAACGTGCGCAAGAGCGTCAGGTCCAGCACCACGCCGGCGGACTCGTTAGGAATATCCATCGCCTGCCATCCTTATATTCATGATTTATTGATAATAAGCGCTTATTCATCAAGAATCATGACAAGACCTGCCGCTATCGTGACAGCACCGTCACCGAAAGAAGGAACCTCATCATGTCCGCCTACGCTCAGATCCAGACCCCTTTGCTGGATATCGCCTATCTGGAATGGAACCCTGCCGGATCCCGCACCGCCGTGCTGCTGCACGGCTGGCCCGACAGCCCCGAAAGCTGGAACACCGTCGCCGAACGCCTGGCGGCGGATGGCTACCGCGTGCTGTGCCCCGCCCTGCGCGGTTTCGGGCCGACCCGCTTTCGCGCTGCCGCGACGCCGCGCAGCGGCGAACTGGCCGCCTTGGGGCGCGACCTGCTGGACTTCATCGATGCGCTGGGTATCGACCGCCCGCTGCTGGTGGGCCACGACTGGGGCGCGCGTGCCGCCGCCAACGCCTGCGGCCTTCGGCCGGGTGTCGCGCGGCAGCTGGTACTGCTGTCTGTGGGCTATGGCACCAACGACCCGAATCAGGTGTTGTCGCTGACCCAGGCACGCAATTACTGGTACCACTGGTTCATGGCGACGCCGCGCGGTGCCGACGCCGTGCGCGGCAACCGCCGTGAGTTCACCCGCACCATGTGGGACACGTGGTCGCCCGGCGCCTGGTACACGCCCGAGGATTTCGACCAGGCCGCGCGCGCCTTCGACAATCCCGACTGGGCCGACGTGGTGCTGCATTCCTACCGCCACCGCTGGGGCTATGCCGAAGGCGACGCCGCCTACCGGGCCGACACGGCGTTGCTGACGCCTGCCCCCGTGCTGACCGTACCCACGCTGGTGCTGCATGGCGGCGCCGACGCCTGCAACCAGCCGGCCACGTCGGAAGGCAAGGAGGCTTTCTTTCAGGGCGGCTATGCACGTCGCGTCCTGGACGGCGTGGGGCATTTTCCCCAGCGCGAAGCCCCGCAAGCCGTCGCCGACGCCATCCTGGCGTTCTGCGCCAAAACCAGCGCCTGAAGCCCGCCCGCACGCCTGGCGCGGCGCCCCATTCCGCCCCGCGCGGGCCGCCGGCTGGGCAGCCTGCCCCGGAATGGCGGATAATCCGTCTGTTTCCCGCCGCCGCGCGCGGCGGATTTTCGTGGGCGCCCGGCGCCCTACAGCATTCGGAGTCAGCTATGTATCGCGGCATTCAGGCGATTGAACAATTCATGGAATCCATCGGCCTGACCTGGCGCCCCGGCTCGACGGAAAGCGCCGAACTACGCGTCAGCTACCGCATCGGCAACACCCGCCCCCTGGGCATCGACCGCACGCTGGTGGAATTCCACTGCGACGCGCGGCGCGCCAAAGTCTGGGTGCCCGAGTTTTCCCGCACCAGCTTCCACCAATGGTTCGAAGTGCCGCTGCAGGACTTCGAATTCACCCCCGGCGGCTCGATGCTGAAGATCAAGGCCGCCGCACGCGGCAATGCGCCCCCTTACAGCGTGGGCATCAAGCCGCTGGCTTGAATGGGCGCTGATTGAATAAGAAAGCCACCCTCGCGGGTGGCTTTTTTGTTGCCCCTTCGGGGGCTGCTTTTGTGGCCGGATGGGTGGCCTATTCCGTTGTCCGTCGGCCTTATCTACACCCGTTTGTACATGATCGTCGTCGCATCCAGCTTGCTCGCATCATGTGGGTCGCGGCTGAAATGCGGGATCTGCCCCACCGTCACATAGCCCAGCGACGCATACAGGGGCTCGGCGCTGTCGCCGGTGCGTGTATCCAGCGTGATCAAGCTGCGGCCGATGCGCACCGCATGGGCTTCGGCCTCGCGCATCAAGTGGCGGGCGATGCCCTGCCGGCGAAAATCGGGGTGCACCAGAAGCTTGCGCACCTCGGCGCGGTGGGGCTGGTTGGGCGGCGTATCGCTATCCAATTGCACCGAGCCGGCGATGCGACCATCCTGACGCGCCACCCACAGCGCCAGCTTGCCGCCGGCCAGCGCCGGCAGGATCTTGTTGCGCCAGAACGCTTGCGCGTCTTCCGGGGAATACGGCAGGACGAAACTGACGCTCGCGCCGCCTTGCACGCAGGCGTGCAGCAGTTCGCCCAGCGCGGGCAGATTGGCAGCGGCGTCATCCGCCGTCAGCAGGGTCAATTCAAGGGTGGCGGGGTCGTGGGACATGGCGGTTTCAGACGATGAAGAGCAGGTAGCGGGCGCCGCTATGCGGCGGTGTGATGAACTGGCTGGCGCCGAACAATTGATAGCGCAGGCAGTCGCCCGGCGCCAGGATGTGGGTCTGGCCGTCGACGGTGATATGCAGTTCGCCTTCCAGCATCAGCAGGTGGTGCTCCAGCCCCGGCCGCGGCGATTGCTCGTAGCCGATGCGGGCGCCTGCCGCCAGCTCGCAGGCCAGCACTTCGCCCGCCAACTGCTGCGCCGGTGGAGACACGGAACGCCGCGTGAAGCCCGCACTGTCGTCGACCCACACGGCCTGCGCGTGCTCGGGCACCAAGGGCGCGAAATCGTCTTCCACCATCACCATCAGCCGCGACATGGTCAAGCCATGGGCCGCGCACAGCTTGCCCAGCACGCTGGCCGTGGGGCTGACCTCGGCGTTTTCCAACCGCGAGAGCGTGGCGCGGCTAACGCCAGCCATCCCCGCCAATTCGTCCAACGACCACCCGCGCGCCAAGCGCAAGGCCTTCAGGCGCTGGGCGATGCGGCGGTCCAGATCGGCATCAATCGTTGTGTTTTCCATATTAGGGAATTTATTCCAAATATGGAAAATCATCAAGACCCGGTGCCTGCCACTTTTTTCGGCACAATACGGGCATGCTTTTGGCCAAACCCCTTCTTATGACCGCCCTCTGCCTTTCGTTTCTAAGCGGATGCAGCCTGCCCCCGCTCGACAAGCGCAGCGAGTCCCAGGCGCTGACGCCCGAACAATCCGCCGCCACGCCCTTGGGCCGCGGCATCGCGCCGCTGGCGGCAGCGCATCCCGGCAAGTCGGGCATCCACCCGCTGTCCAACGCCTATGACGCTTTCGCCGCCCGCATGATGCTGGCGCGGGCGGCCGAGCGCAGCCTGGATGTGCAGTACTACATCTGGCACGACGACATGACGGGCACGATGCTGCTGGAAGCGCTGCACGCCGCTGCCGACCGGGGCGTGCGCGTGCGGCTGCTGCTGGACGACAACGGCACGTCGGGCCTGGACACGGTGCTGGCCGCGATGGACGAACACCCCAATATCGAAGTCCGCCTGTACAACCCCTTTGTGCTGCGCTGGCCCAAGCCCTTGGGCTACGTCACGGACTTCAGCCGCCTGAACCGGCGCATGCACAACAAGTCGTTCACCGCGGACAACCAGGCCACCATCATCGGCGGGCGCAACGTTGGCGACGAATACTTCGGCGCCGCCAACGGCGTGCTGTTCACCGACCTGGACGTGCTGGCGATCGGCGCGGCGGTCAATGACGTGTCGATGGATTTCGACCGGTACTGGGCCAGCGAATCCGCCTACCCCGTGGACCGGCTGCTGAAGAAGGCCGAGCCGGGCGCGCTGCAAGCGCTGGAGGAACGGGCCAGCAAGGTGGAAGGGTCGCCCGAAGCCGCCGCCTATGCCGACGCCATGAAGCAGTTGCCCTTCATCCGGCAATTGCTGCAAGGCGAGCTGCGCCTGGAATGGGCGAACACCCGCATGGTCAGCGACGATCCGCGCAAGACGCTGGGCACCGCGCCGCCCGAGGCGATGCTGCCGCACCAGTTGCATGAAATCATCGGCGCGCCCGCGACCGATCTGGAACTGGTGTCGCCCTATTTCGTGCCCACGGCCGCCGGCACGGAAGCCTTCGCGAAAATGGCGCAAAGCGGGGTCAAGGTGCAGGTGCTGACCAATGCGCTGGAAGCGACCGACGTCGCAGTCGTGCATTCAGGCTACGCCAAGCGCCGCAAGGACCTGCTGGCAGCCGGCGTGGAATTGTTCGAGATGAAGCGCATGGCGGGCGAGGTCGAGCGCAACAAGAGCATGGGGCCCTTCGGCAGCTCGGGTTCCAGCCTGCACGCCAAGACCTTCGCGGTGGACGGGCAGCGCATCTTCGTCGGGTCGTTCAACTTCGACCCGCGTTCGGCCACCCTGAATACGGAACTGGGCTTTGTGATCGACAGCCCGACGCTGGCGGGCCGCATCGCCGACGCCTTCAAGAACGAGTTGCCCAAGGTGGCCTACCGCGTCTGCCTGGACGATAAAGGCGACTTGTATTGGCTGGAGCAGCGCAACGGGGAAACGATCCGCCATGACACCGAGCCGGGCACGACGGTGTGGAAGCGGTTTTCCGTCTGGTTCGTGTCGCTGCTGCCGCTGGAGCCGCTGCTGTGACCCCGGCGCAACAAGCGGAGTTCGCCTAGCGGCGGGCAGGCGTAGACTGGTTTTTTCTGCTTCGCCTTGCCTGCCCTCGCCCCATGGATATGCCGCCTGCCGCTCCCCTGCCCGACCTCGATTGGGCCCGGATCACCGAGTCGCTGGATGCGCATGGCAATGCCATCGCGCCCGGCCTGCTGACGCCCGCCCAGTGCGCGGCGCTGGCGGCCGGCTACGCCGCGCCGGACGGCTACCGCAGCCGTATCGTGATGGCGCGGCATGGCTTCGGCCGCGGTGAATACAAGTACTTTTCCTATCCGCTGCCGCCGTTGCTGCAGCAGCTGCGCACCGCCTTGTATCCGCAACTGGCGCCGATCGCGAACCGCTGGAACCGGCAGTTGGGCATCAATGTGCAGTATCCCGCCGACCACGCCGCCTTTCTGCAGCGCTGCCATGACGCCGGCCAACGCCGTCCCACGCCCCTGATCCTGGAGTACGGCCCCGGCGACTACAACTGTCTGCACCAGGACCTGTACGGCGAACACGTGTTCCCGCTGCAGGTGGCGGTGCTGCTGTCGCGCCCCGGCCAGGATTTCACGGGCGGCGAATTCGTGATGACGGAAACCAGCAGCCGCGAACAGTGCGCCGAGGTGCTGCCGCTGCAGCAGGGCGACGCGCTGATCTTCACCGTGAACCAGCGGCCCGTGCCCGGCGCGCGCGGTTGGCGCAAGACCGCCATGCGGCACGGCGTCAGCGCGCTGCGCAGCGGCCGGCGCCACACGCTGGGGCTGATCTTCCACGACGCGCAATGACCATGACGACATCGCTGGACCTGTTTGGCGACGACGACACCGCGCAAAGCGGGCGCGAGACAATCGGGCCGCAATCCTTCGTGCTGCGCGGGTTTGCCTTGCCCTTTGCCGAAGCGCTGCTGCAAGGCGTGGACACCGTCGCCGCGCAGTCGCCCTTCCGGCGCATGCAGACGCCGGGGGGCTACACCATGTCGGTCGCGCTGACCAATTGCGGGCAGTGGGGCTGGACGACGGATGCGCACGGCTACCGCTATACGCGCATTGACCCGCTGTCCGGCCTGCCCTGGCCCGACCTGCCTTCGGCCTTCCTGGAACTGGCACAGGCTGCGGCGGCCGAGGCCGGCTTTCCCGGCTTTGCGCCCGACGCCTGCCTGGTCAACCAGTACGAGCCGGGGTCGCGGCTGTCGCTGCATCAGGACAAGAACGAACGCGACTACGGCGCGCCCATCGTTTCCGTCTCGCTGGGCATGCCCGCCCTCTTCCTGTTCGGCGGCCACGAACGTTCGGACAAGACCGTGCGCGTGCCCCTGCTGCATGGCGACGTGGTCGTGTGGGGCGGCGTGGACCGGCTGCGCTATCACGGCGTGATGCCCATGAAAGACCTGCCGCATCCCAGACTGGGCAGCCGGCGGATCAACTTCACCTTGCGCAAGGCAGGCTGAAGCGCAGGGCCCGTATGAGGGTTCCCCGCGTCTGGCTGTCCGGACGCGGCCGCCCTACTATGTCGCACCCTTGGCCCTGCGCCCCGCGCCCGCGACCCTCCATGCGTATCCGTCCCTGCCTGTTGCTTGCCAGTTTCCTGCTGTCATCCCCGCTGCGCGCGGCCCCGTCCAGCGAGCTCCCTGCATTGATCGAGAATTCGCTGGGCATGGTGTTCGTCGCCATCCCCGCCGGCACGTTCCAGATGGGCAGCGACGAAACGCCCGAGGCGCTGGCGCGCGACTACCCGCAATATCCCAAGGACCGTTTCGCGCAGCTGTTCGACGAAGCGCCCGTGCATACCGTGCGCATCACCCGGCCGTTCTACCTGGAACGCACCGAGGTCACGGTCGGACAGTTCCGGCGCTTTATCGAAGCCTCCGGGTATGTGCCCGAATCCGAGGCCGACGGCACGGGCGGCTATGGCTACAACGCCGCCTACGATCCCGACAAGTCCGAACGCGGCGACGCCTTCGAAGGCCGCGACCGCCGCTATTCCTGGCGCAACCCGGGCTTCGCCCAGACTGACGATCACCCCGTCGTGAACATCAGCTGGAACGACGCCCAGGCGTTGGCCCGCTGGCTGACCCAGAAGGAAGGCCGCGTCTACCGGCTGCCGACCGAAGCCGAATGGGAATACGCCTGCCGCGCCGGCACGCGCACGCGCTACCAGAACGGCGACGACCCGGCCGGCATGCCCGATGCCGGCAACGGCTTTGACGCCGACGCCCAACCGCTGTGGCCGAAATGGCAGGCGTTCGCCTCGGCCCGCCACGACGGTTACACGTTCACCGCGCCGGTGGCCACCTACGCGCCCAACGCCTTCGGCCTGTACGACATGCACGGCAACGCCTGGGAATGGGTGGCGGACTGGTACGGCGAGGACTACTACGCGCACTCGCCCACGGATGATCCGCAAGGCCCCGACAGCGGCAATGTGCGCGTGCGCCGGGGCGGCTCGTGGCACACCTGGGCGCTCTATACCCGATCGTCCTACCGCAACTGGAACACCCAGGAAACGCGCTACCCGCTGGTGGGCCTGCGGCTGTTGCGCGAGGCCGACAGCCGGTAAAGGGCCGCGACGGGTTAGCATAGCCGCACGCTTAACCTCAAAGAGAGTCCTGACATGCATTCGCTGGGCCGTCTCGTCCTTCTCGTGAACGACTACGACACCGCCATTTCTTTCTACCAAGACAAGCTCGGCATGGAGGTGTTCGTCGATATGCCCGTGGGCCAGCAACGGTACGTGCACCTGCGCCTGCCGGAACAACCCGCGGTCGGCGTCTGGCTGCTGCAAGCCCTGACCCAGGCGCAACGCGACCGCGTGGGCGACCAGACCGGCGGCCAGCCGGTGGGCGTGTTCTACACCGACGACGTCGTGCGCGACCACAGCAAGTTCGCCGCGCGGGGCGTGCGCTTCACCAAAGAGCCCGTCCATGACGACACTACCGTCTACGCCCACTTCATCGACCTGTACGGCAACGAGTTCGTACTGGTGCAGGTGAAGAAGTAGACCCTGCCGCACGTCCGCCATGACGTTGGCCAAACCGAAGCAGGACTGGATACTGCGCGCCGCGCCCTCGGGCCATGTGGAGCGCATCGAAGCCTACTTCGGCGGTCATGGCTACGACATGCACCGCCACGACACGTACGCCATCGGGCGCACGCTGTCGGGCGTGCAAAGCTTCCACTACCGGCGTTCATGCCGGCACAGCCTGCCCGGCGGCACCATCGTGCTGCACCCTGACGAACCGCACGACGGGCAGGCAGGCACCGAAGCCGGTTTCCACTACCGCATGATCTACGTCGAACCCGCGCTGATCCAGCAGATCCTGGGCGGCCGGCCGCTGCCGTTCATCGCGGGCGGCCTCTCTGCCGACCCGCGGCTGCACGCCGCCAGCGAAGCGCTGCTGCAAAGCACCCGGGCGGCAATCGCCCCCTTGCAGGAAGACGACGCGCTCTACGACCTGGCCCACGCGCTGTGCGCCGCCGCCGGCCGCCCTCAGGGACGCCGAACGGCCGACTACCCCGCCGCAGAGCGCGCCCGGCAGTTCATCCATGCCTCGCTCGGTCAACCGATCACGCTGGACCAGCTGGCGCAGGCCGCGGGCAACGACCGCTGGCGCCTGTCGCGCGATTTCCGCGCGCTGTTCGGCACCAGCCCCTATCGCTACGTGATGCTGCGCCGCCTGGATCTCGCCCGCCGGCTGATCGCCGCCGGCCAGCCGCTGGCGGACGCCGCGGCCGGCGCCGGCTTCACCGACCAGAGCCACCTGACGCATCGCCATGTACAGACCTACGGCATGACGCCAGACCGCTGGCGGCGGATGCTGCACGGCTAGCCCCGCCGTGCCGGGCCCGGCACGGAAAACCTGCAAGAACGTACAAGACGGCGCGCGCCCTGCCGCCCTATGCTGCAGGCGTCTTCCCCTTGTTCAGGCCCCGCCATGTCCCCCATATCCTCCATCAATATCGCCGGCAAGCTCGCGCTGTTCTCTGAGCACTGGCAGCCCAAGGTCATCGCCCAGATGAACGACTACCAGTTCAAGGTGGTCAAGGTGCAGGGCGATTTCGTCTGGCACAGCCATGCGGACACCGACGAGACGTTCATCGTCGTCAGCGGCCGGCTGCGGATCGAACTGCGCGACGGCCACATCGACCTGGGCCCGGGCGACATGACGGTCATCCCCAAGGGCGTGGAGCACAAGCCCTGCGCGCAGGAAGAGACTCACCTGATGCTGGTGGAACCCTGTGGGGTCGTGAACACCGGCGACCAGGGCGGCGCGCGCAGCGCCCCGAACGACGTGTGGATCTGAGCCTGCGTTCTGCTAACGTGGCAGTCATGCAGGAGAAAACCATGTCCAAAGTCATGCTCGTTACCGGCGGCAGCCGGGGCATCGGCGCCGCCGTCGCCAAACTGGCCGCCCGCCGCGGCTATGCGGTCGGCGTCAACTACCGCACCCATGCGGACGCCGCCGACGCCGTCGTGGCCGAAATCCGGCGCGAAGGCGGCCAGGCGCTGGCCATCCAGGCCGACGTCTCGCAGGAAGACCAGGTGCTGCGCATGTTCCACACGCTGGACGAGCGGCTCGGCCGGCTGGATGCGCTGGTCAACAACGCCGGCATCCTGGAAAAGCAGATGCGCGTGGACGACATGGATGCCGACCGCCTGCTGCGCGTGCTGTCCACCAACGTCATCGGCGCCTTCCTGTGCGCCCGCGAGGCTGTGCGGCGGATGTCGACGCGCCACGGCGGCCAGGGCGGCGCCATCGTCAACGTGTCGTCGGCCGCCGCCCGCCTGGGTTCACCCAACGAATATGTGGACTACGCCGCCTCCAAGGGCGCGCTGGATACGCTGACGATCGGCCTGTCCAAGGAAGTGGCGCCCGAGGGCATCCGCGTGAACGGCGTACGGCCCGGCACCATCTACACCGAGATGCACGCCAGCGGCGGCGAGCCCGGCCGCGTGGACCGGTTGAAAAGCGTGATCCCGTTGCGCCGCGGCGGCTCGGTGGAAGAGGTGGCGGGCGCGGTGATGTGGCTGTTCTCGGACGAAGCCGGTTACACCAGCGGCTCTTTCATCGACGTCTCCGGCGGCAGTTGAACGCCGCTGTCAGGCATTCCCCCCGGACTTCGTGCCGGCGGTGATCAGGTTCTTTTCCTGCCGCGAGGAAATGCGCGCTTCGACGCGGCGCAGCACCGCCAGCACGAACAGCGCCATCAAGGTGCTGACCAGGGCCGTGGCCTCGCGGCCCATGCCGGCTGCCACGCCGATGGCGGCCGTCATCCAGATGCTGGCCGACGTGGTCAACCCGTGGATCTCGCGTTCGTCGCTCAGTTTGATGATCGCGCCCGCGCCCAGGAAGCCGATGCCTGCAATCACGCCTTGCAACACGCGGCTGATGTCGCCGACCTGCATGCCGCCCTGCAACGGCACCAGCACGAAAATTGCCGCGCCCAGCGCCACCAGCATGTGCGTGCGCAGGCCCGCGGCCTTGCCGCTGCGTTCGCGTTCATAGCCCAGCAGGCCGCCCAATATCACGGCCATGCCCAACCGCAGCACGATGCGCGTGGCTTCGCCCACATCGGGAATATCCGCGAATTCACTCCGCACGGTGGTCCAGATTTCCAGCCAGATTTCCGACATCGCCGCATCCTTGTGGCACAGGTGGTTTCAGCATAGCAGGCGCGCGCCCGGATGCGCCATGCCGCGTTCAGGCTGGCATGCGGCCGGCAAGTGGTTTACAACCTAAGCGTGCGCCGCACAGGCAGGCGCGAATCGACAGGAGCGCTTCATGGATTTGCAGCTGGCAGGAAAACGCGTGCTCATCACGGGTGCGTCCAAGGGCATCGGCCTGGCATGCGCCGTGGCCTTCGCACGCGAAGGCGCGGACCCGATCCTGGTGGCGCGCGACGACGCCGCGCTGCATCAGGCCACCGCCGCCATCCGCGAGCAGACCGGCCGCGCCGCGCAAGCCGTGGCCCTGGACCTGGCCTTGCCCGGCGCTGCGGAAAAGCTGGCCAAGGACACCGGCCCCATCGACGTGTTGGTGAACAATGCGGGCGCGGTGCCCGGTGGCGCGCTGGACCAGGTGCAGGACGAACGCTGGCGCGCCGGCTGGGATCTGAAGGTGCACGGCTATATCAATCTGGCCCGCCACTACTACCCCGCGATGCGCGAAGCGGGCGCCGGCGTCATCGCCAACATCATCGGCATGGCCGGGGCCGCGCCGCGTGCGGACTACATCTGCGGCGCCTCGGCCAATGCGTCGCTGATCGCGTTTACGCGCGCCCTGGGCGGCGAAGCCCCGCGCCATGGCGTACGCGTGTTTGGCGTGAATCCGTCACGCACGCGCACGGACCGCGTGCTGACGCTGGCGCGCCAACGCGCGCAGGCCCGCTGGGGCGATGACAGCCGGTGGCAGGAAACGCTGTCGGACCTGCCGTTCGGCCGCCTGATGGAACCCGGGGAAGTGGCCGACATGATCGTGTTCGGCGCGTCGCCGCGCGCCGGCTACCTGAGCGGCACCGTGATCGACCTGGACGGCGGCGAGCAATACGCCAACCACGCGCGCTGAGCGCGCGTGGGCGACCGGCCGCGTTTAACGCGCGCCCGCCTGCCAGCCCGCCAGCAGCGCGGGCAGTTGCTTCATGTCGGTGAATACGTGGGCCACGCCCACGCCGCGCAGGGCCTCGGCCCCGCTGTGGCCGTTGGCGTCCGGGCTGTACCCGAACACCGTGGCGCCCGCTGCCACGCCGGCGGTCGCGCCCGTGACCGTGTCTTCCACGACCGCGCAACGCTTGGGGTCTACGCCCAGCGCCTGGGCGGCGGCCAGGTAGACATCGGGAAACGGTTTGCTGCGCGGCATTTCATGGCCGCTGAAAACGCGCCCGTCAAAGCACTCGGCAATGCCGACCTTGGCCAGTTGCAGCTCCACCTTGCGGCGGTCGGCGCCCGAGGCCACCGCGATGCGGCCTTCCAGGGTCTGGTGCAGCGCGCGCACGGCGTCCGGCGCGCCGGGGATTTCCAGCAGGTCGCGGTCCAACGCGGCATTGCGGCGCTGGCGGAACACGTCGAACCATTCCGGGCCCAGCTTGACGCCGGTACGCGCCTCGATCAGCGGCAGTTCGTCCCTGACGGCTTTCCCGGTAAAGATGCGCATCGTCTCGTCATGCGTGATGTCCCAGCCCAGTTCGTTCAGCATCTGGGTCAGCACATGGCTGGTGATGGGTTCGGAATCAACCAACACGCCGTCGCAATCGAACAGGACGGCGTCAAACGGGAAATCAGTCATTACAGGCGGCATAGAATGGGTTCGTGAAGCCCACAAGCATACTTCAAGGCCCCTGAACGCTGCCCCATACGCCCCGGGTACGCAAGCAAGCACCGGAGTGACGAACGCCCCGCCCGCCCCTATCCTGGGGTGCTCCGAACGCCCTTTGCCGCCATGACGCCTGACCACACCCCCCTTGCCCACTACGATTGGGACCTTATTGCCCGCCAACTGGACGCCGAGGGCTGGGCGCTGCTGCCCGGTTTGTTTCAGGAGGATGCGGCGCGGCGGCTGGCGCGGACCGGTGCAGAAGCCGCGGCGTTCGATTCACTGCGCGCCCACCTGTACCGGCAGTTGCTTCCTGTCGCGCGATCCTGGGCTGCCGCCTTGCAGCAGGACGCGGCATACCCCGACGAATTCGCCGCCTGGATGCAACGCAACCGCGATGCCGGACAGACCCGGCCGCTGACGGCGCTGCACTGCCTGCGCGCGGACGCCTATCAGCCGCTGATTCAGCATGCAGACGGCGCGCATGTCTTTCCCCTGCAACTCGTCGCCCTGCTGTCCCGACCCGGCACCGACTTTACCGGCGGCGAATTCGTCATGACCGAACAACGCCCGCGCATGCAGTCACGTCCGATGGTGCTGCCCCTGGAGCTGGGCGACGCGGCCGTGATCGCGGTATCGCATCGCCCCGCCCAGGGTGCGCGCGACATTTACCGCGTCACGGCCCGGCAAGCGGTCAGCCGGGTGCGCTCAGGGGAACGCACCGGGCTGGAAGTGCTGCTGCACGAGGGCCCGTAGCCGCGGGCGTATCGCCTGCCCCCAGCGCGGCCTGCATCGCCTGCCCCGCCAGGTCGAACAAGCGCCTGGCCGCCGGCGTGAGGCCCAGCATGTGGATACATGCGTGCACCATGCCCGGCAGGCGATGGTCCTGCGCCGCGACACCGCCGTCGCGCAGCCGCTGCGCATAGGCCTCTCCCTCATCCCGCAGGGGATCGTACTCGCTGACCAGCACGGTGGCGGGCGGCAGGCCCTTCACGGTTCGCACCCGCAGCGGCGACGCGTAGGGCGACGCCCCATCCGCCTCGTTGACCAGGTACGTGAACCAGCAGTAGCGCATGATCTCTTCGGTCAGGAAGAAGTTGCGCCCGTACGTCTGGTATGACCGCGTCGAAAAGGCATGATCCATCACGGGGTAGATCAGCAACTGATGTGCAATGGGCGGCCCGCCGCGGTCCCGCGCCATGATCGCGGCGGCCGCCGCCAGGTTGCCGCCTGCGCTATCGCCGCAGACGGCAAGGCGCGACGCGTCAATGCCCAGCCGCACGGCATTCGCGCTGACCCATTGCAGTCCGGCATAGACGTCCTCGGCCGGCACCGGAAACTTGTTCTCGGGCGCCAGCCGGTAGTCCACCGAAAACACCCTGCACTGCGTCGCGTTGGCCAACGCGCGGCAAGGGTTGTCGTACAGATCCAGCGAACACTGGAACCAGCCTCCCCCATGTGCGAACACGATCGCGGGCAGCGCATCGTGCTGCGCCAGCCCGGCCGGCGTATAGGCGCGAATCCGTAACGGATGCCCGTCCTGGCAGCGCGCCTCGTGGTCGGTCACGGCGTCCACGGCCTCCGTCCCGCCCTGCAGCGCCCGCAGCCCCGTTTCGGTCGCGGCGCGGATGTCTTCCAGCACCAGCGGTACGGATGCGCTGGACAGGCGCGTCAGGAAGGCGTTGATACGAGGATCGAGGGACACGTTCAACCCTCTTTCGACAGGAAGGCAAGCAGGTGCTCGGAGAACGCCTCATGGCATTCTTCGGTCACGAAATGCCCGCAGTCGGCAATGATGACGCCGGTCAGGTCGGTGGCGTTGTCGCGCATCGTGATCAGCGGCGCGTCCCGGGTCGCGTGTTCCGTGCCGATGGCCAGCGTGGGCATGCGCAAGCGGGTCTTGGAGCGCTCCTGGTTCTGCCGGATGGTCTCGGGAATGGCCCGATAGTAGGCAAAGCCGCTGCGCAATGCGCCCGGCGCCGAATAGGCGTCGATGTAGACGTCCGCGGCGACGCGGTCCCGCCGATGCGACCACTTGTCGAAAATGAAGCTCAGGTAGGCGCGTTCGCGTCCGGTGATCAGCGCTTCCGGCAGGTCTTGCAGCTGATTGAACATGAAATGCCATAGGAAGATGTTCTCTGCCGGCGGCACGAATATCGGCGGTGCAGGCGCCAGGCCGGGGATGACGGCCTCGGTCAGCACCAGTCGGCGGACAGCCTCGGGATAGTCGCTGGCCAGCGCATACGCCACCCACATGCCGATGTCGTGGCCGACGACTTGATAAGCCGCGTGCCCCAATTGCTCCATCAAGCGATGCAGGACACTGGCCACGGCGCCGGTGTCATAGCCTTGGGACGGACGCCCGGAATCGCCCGTGCCGGGGGGATCCACGGCGATGGCGGTATAGCCCGCCTCTGCCAGCGACTTCATGATGTGGCGCCACGTGAACCACGTCTGTGGCCAACCGGGGATCAGCAAGACGGGCGGACCGTCACCTGCGATGGCGCAATGGATGCGATGGCCGTCGATCAGCGGGTACTGATGCGTCACGCCGTCGGCGGCGGTGAAGAATGAATCGGTTTGATGCGTCATGATGGAAGACTCTTGCGTTCAGGCGATGCCCAGCAGGGCGTGGATCTGTTGCTTGTCGATGGCGGCGCCGGCGAAGTCGTCGAACACCTTGGACGTGACGGGGATGATGTGGCGGTTGATGAATTCCACGCCTTCGCGTGCGCCCGCTTCCTGGTCTTTCAGGCAGCATTCCCATTCCAGCGTGGCCCAGCCCGCATAGTCGTATTGCGCCAGTTTGGAGAAGATCGACTTGAAGTCGACCTGGCCGTCGCCCAGCGAACGGAACCGCCCCGCCCGGTTGATCCACGACTGATAGCCGCCATAGATGCCTTGCCGGCCCGTGGGATTGAACTCGGCGTCCTTCACATGGAACATGCGGATGTGGTCCTTGTAGATGTCCAGGTATTCCAGGTAGTTCAGCTGCTGCAGGACGAAATGGCTGGGGTCGAACAGCATGGCGCAACGGGCGTGGGCGCCGACGCGTTCGTGGAACATCTCGAACGTGATGCCGTCATGCAGGTCTTCGCTGGGGTGAATCTCGAAGCACAGGTTCACGCCCTGCTCGTCGCAGGCGTCCAGCACCGGCAGCCAGCGGCGGGCCAGTTCATCGAATGCCTTCTCGATCAGGCCCTCGGGCCGTTGCGGGAATGGGAACAGGTACGGCCACGCCAGCGACCCCGAGAACGTGCCCATCTCGGTCAGGCCCAGCCGCTTCGAGGCGCGGGCCGAATTCAGCAGCCCTTGCTTCGCCCAGGCCGTCCTGGCCTGCGGATTGCCGCGCGCATGCTCAGGCGCAAAGTTGTCGACCATCGCGTCGTAAGCCGGATGCACGGCCAGCGACTGGCCGAAGATGTGCGTGGTGAGTTCGCTGACGACCAACCCGTGAGCCGCCAGCGTTCCAGTGATTTCGTCGCAATAGTCCTGGCTGGTTGCCGCCGTTTCCGCATCGAAGAAGCGCTTGTCCCAAGCCGGAATCTGCAAGGCCTTGAAACCTACGCCCGCCGCCCATTGCGCGATGGCCGGCAAGCTGTTGAAGGGCGCCACGGCGTCGCTGAATTGCGCCAGGTGCAGGCTGGGACCTTTGATCGTCTTCATATCGAATCCTTAATTGTTTGTCGATCGACAAAGAATAGGCGATAAATCGGCGCGACGCAAATGCCATAGCGGGCGGTACACTGCGTCCAGATCATTTCACCGAGACCGTGATGGCAGGCAGACCCAGAGAATTCGACCGCGACCTAGCGCTTCAGCAAGCCATGCTGGCGTTCTGGAAACAGGGGTATGAAGGCACGTCGATGGCGGATCTGGTGGCGGCGACGGGCCTGGCCTCGGCGCGGCTTTATGCGGCCTTCGGATCCAAGCAGGACCTGTTCCGCGAAGCCGTGGCGCGGTATGAAGCGGGCGACGGCGCGTTTGCGGAAAAAGCGCTCGAGGCCACCGACGGCGTACGCGGCGCCATCGAGAAACTGCTGACCGACGCGGTGCTGACCTACACCCGGCGCGGCCGGCCGCAGGGCTGCATGGTGGTCAGCGCCGCCACCAACTACGCGGCCGAAAACGAAGATGTCATGGCATGGCTCACCACGCATCGCAAGGCGCGTACGCAAGGCATCATCGACCGGCTTGAATCCGCCGTGCAGAGCGGCGAACTCAAACCCGGCACGGACGTGCAGGCGTTGGGTGACTACTACGCCGTCGTGCTGCACGGCCTGTCGGTGCAGGCGCGCGACGGCGTGGGCAAAGCGCGCCTGCTGGCAATGATCCCGCCGGCGCTGGGCGCGCTGGATGCGGTGTTGCGCCAGGGGCCGTCCCGGCCCTAGCGCGCATCGATTTCAGTTTTCGGCCGTGATGTGGCCGTCGGCCACGACCTTGGCGAATACCGCCGTCTGCGCCTTGATGAAGGCGCGGAATTCTTCCTGGCTCATGGGCTGCACTTCTCCACCCAGCTCGCGGATGCTGGCCACGAACTTCTCGTCGCGCAAGGCGCGCCCGATGGCGGCCGCGAGCTTTTGCTGGACATCGGCCGGCGTGCCCGCCGCCACGAATACGCCAAACCAGTTCTCCAGCGCGTAGTCCTTTAACGGCCCGTATTCCGCCACGGCGGGAATATCCGGCGCGAACGAGGCGCGCGTGGCCGACGTAACCGCCAGTGGCTTGACCTTGCCGCTCTTGATGAAGGGCAATGCGCCCGCGAGGCTGACGAAGGTCAGGTCCACGCTGCCCGCCGCCACGTCCACCAACTGCGCGGACGCCCCCTTGTACGGCACGTGCACCATCTTGATTCCCGCCAGCGACTGCAGCAGTTCGCCGTTCAGATGCTGCGGATTGCCCACACCGCTGGTCGCGTAGGTCAGCTTGTCCGGGTGCGCCCTGCCGTAGGCCACCAGTTGCTCCACATTGCTTACCGGCAGCTTGGGGTTGGCGACCAGCACGTTCGGTACGCGGGCGACTAGCGCGATCGGCATCAGGTCCTTTTCCGGCTGATATTGCATCTTGCCCTTGAAGACCAGCGGGTTGATGGCGGTTTCGCCCGCCGACCCAAGCAGCATCGTCGACCCATCCGGCGCCGACCGCACCACCGTCTGCGCGCCCAGCATGCCGCTGGCGCCGGGCTTGTTTTCCACCACCACGCCCTGCGGCATTTCGCTGCGCAGGCGTTCGGCCAGCAGGCGGCCCATGCCGTCCACCCCGCCGCCGGCGGCAAACGGCACGATCAAGCTGACCGGCCGACCGACGTCGGCGGCCTGGACGGAAGGGAGCGGCGCTAGGGCCGTGGCCGCCAGAGCGGCGGCGGCAAGCAATCGGATGGGGGGCATGGTCTGTCTCCTGATCGGCCTGACCGGATGGCGGCCGGGTTTTTACTTAATTGCATTTTATAGATGCAATATGCAAAACTGGCAGCTATGGAAAACACCAATGCCTTGCTGCGCCTCGCCCGCTTCACGCTGAACGGGGCCGCCCATACCTGCGTGGACCTGCCCGCCACGTTCGGCGCCGACTATTTCCGCCTGCCCGTCGTGCTGCGCCTGCTGTTGGAAAACGCGCTGCGCAACATGCAGGGCGACGAGCGCGACGCTGCCGTCAACGCCTTGTTCGGCTGGCTGGCGCACGGCACCAGCGAAGCCGAGATCGCCTTCCAGCCCGGCCGGGTGCTGATGCACGACACCACCAGCACGCCCGCGCTGGTGGACATCGCCGCGATGCGCGACGCGCTGGCCGAGGCCGGCGTGGACCCGGCCGTGCTGAACCCGGTGTTGCCGGTGGACGTGTCGGTGGACCATTCGCTGGCCGTCGAGGCCTATGCGCAACCTGATGCCGCCACGCGCAACCTGGACCTGGAATTGCGGCGCAACGCCGAGCGCTATCGCTTCCTGCGCTGGGCGTCCAAGGCGCTGTCGAACGTGCGCATCCATCCGCCCGGCACCGGCATCATGCATACGATCAACCTGGAGCAATTGGCCACCGTGGTCTGCCAAGGCGACGACGGCGCCCTGCATCCCGACATGATGATCGGCACCGACAGCCACACGCCGATGATCAACGGCATCGGCGTGCTGGGCTGGGGCGTCGGCGGCCTGGAGGCGCAAACGGTGATGTTCGGCATGCCCACCCTGCTGCGCATACCGGACGTGATCGGCGTGCGCCTGACGGGCGCGTTGGCGGCGGGCGTCACCGCCACCGACCTGGCGTTGACTGTGACGCAACGCCTGCGCGCCATCGAGGTCTCGGGCGAGTTCGTGGAATTCTTCGGGCCAGGCGTCAGCACGCTGTCGGCCGGCAGCCGATGCGTGGTGGCGAACATGGCGCCCGAGTACGGCGCCACCACCGGCTACTTTCCGATTGACGGCGAAACGCTTGCCTACCTGCGCCAGACGGGCCGCCCGGAGGCCCACATCGCGCGCGTCGCCGCCTATGCCGAACGCGCCGGCATCGCACTGGATCCCGAAGCCTCGCCGCGCTATACCCGCGTGATCGAGATCGCGCTGGACCGCGTGCAGATGCACGTGGCCGGCCCCAAGCGGCCGCAGGACCTGCACCCCTACGGCCAGACCCGCGCCCTGCTGTCGGCGCTGGACTTCACGCCGGCGGCGAGTGCCGACGGCGGCCTGCCCCGCCATCCCGTCGCTATCGCCGCCATCACCAGTTGCACCAATACGTCGGATCCCCGCCTGTTGATGGCGGCCGGGCTCCTGGCCCGCAAGGCGCGCCAGGCGGGCCTGCGCGTGCCGTCCTGGGTCAAGACGTCGCTCGGCCCCGGCTCGCCCGCCGCAGCCGATTACCTGGCCCGCGCCGGACTGCTGGACGATCTGGCCGCGGTCGGCTTCGACATCGTGGGCTACGGTTGCACCACCTGCATCGGCAACTCCGGCCCCCTGCCCGCCGCGGTCCAGGGCGCCATGGCGGCCGGCGCCATCCACCCGGTGGCGGTGCTGTCGGGCAACCGTAATTTCACTGGACGCATCCATCCTGACCTGGACCTGGGCTTTCTGATGTCGCCCCCGCTCGTCATCGCCTTCGCGCTGGCCGGGGACGCCGAACGCGATCTCAGCCAGGAACCGGTGCAGACCACGGCCGATGGCCGGGCCGTGCACCTGCGCGACCTGTGGCCGGACGAGGCCGAGATCGACGCCGCGCTGGCCCAAGGCTTGCGGCCTGACGACTTCCGCGCGGCCTTCAAGATCGCCAGCGCCAACCCGGCCTGGCAGGCCCTGCAATCACCGGATACCCCGCGCTTTCCGTGGGACCCCGCCTCCACCGCGCTGCGGCGTCCGCCGTTCGCCTCGATGCAGGCGGCCGGCCAATTGGGCCGCTACGCCGCGCATCCGCTGCTGGTGCTGGGCGACGACGTGACGACCGACCACCTGTCGCCCGCCAGCGCCATTCCGTCGGACAGCCTGATTGCGGACTTCCTCGCGGCGCGCGGCGACGACCGCAATGACCTGAACGTGTTCGCGTCGCGGCGAGGTAATTGGGAAGTGATGATGCGCGCGGCCTTCTACAGCAAGAGCCTGAAGAACCTGCTCTGTCCGGACGCGCCCGTGGGCCACACGCGGCATGCGGGCAGCGGCCGCGTGGAACCGATCTGGGAAGCCGCCGAACACTACCGCCAGGAACAGCAGCCGGTGGTGCTGCTGGCCGGCGCACGCTTCGGCACCGGTTCGTCACGCGACTGGGCGGCCAAAGGGCAGCGCCTCTTGGGCATCCGCGCCGTCCTGGCCGTCAGCTTCGAGCGGATCCATCGGTCCAATCTGATCGGTATGGGCATACTGCCCCTGCGCCTGCCCGAAGGCGTCACGCCCGCCACGCTGGGCGTGCAGTCCGGCGACCGCATCGAGATCGACGCACCGGCGGACACCCTGGCACCGCGCATCGCCGTGCCGGTGCGTATCCTGCGGGCGGACGGCCGCGTCGACGCGCTGGCCGCCACCGCCGCCGTCGAGACCCAGCTGGAGGTGCGTTTGTTGCGGATGGGAGGCGTCATTCCCGCTATCCTATCGGATACCCTCCAGCCCTCCTCGCCCCCATGAGCGCGCAAACCAATACCGTCACGAAAATCCTGGACCTGATCCGGCAGGACCGCCTGCCCGGCGGCTCGCACCTGACCGCGCAAAAGCTCGCTGACCGGCTGCGGCTGTCGCGGTCTCCGGTCAACGACGCCCTGGGCGTGCTGGAGCAGCACGGCATCGTGGCGCGCAAGCCCAACCGCGGCTACTTCCTGCAGCAGGACTTCGACGCCCTGCCCGAAGCGCACGCCGGCCTGGCGCCGCCGTCCGCGGACGACATCGTGACGCAAAGCTATTTCAAACTGGCCGACGAGCTGCTGCGAGGCGAATTGCCCATGCAATGCAGCGAGGCCCAGTTGCGCGTGCGCTACGCGCTGACCAACGCGCAGACGCAGGCGTTGCTGGCTCGCGTGTCGCAAGAAGGTTGGGCGCAGCGGCGGCCCGGCTACGGCTGGGAATTCTCGTCCATGATGACCACGCCCGACAGCCTGCTGCAGTCGTACCGGCTGCGCCTGGCGCTGGAACCGGCGGCCTTGCTGGAGCCGTCGTTCCGCATCGAAAAGGCCGTGATCGAACGATGCCGCGCGGCGGAAAAACATCTGCTGGACGGCGGCATCGCCACCGACACCGCCGACCAGTTGCACGAACGCGGCGTGCGGTTTCACGAGTCGCTGGTGGAAGCGTCCGGCAACCCGTTTTTCATCGACACGATCAAGCGCGTCAACCGGGTCCGCCGCCTGTTGTCCTACCGGTCCATGCAGGACCGCAGCCGCTACCAGCAGCATTGCGACCAGCACCTGGCCATCCTTGACCTGCTGGAGCGCGAACGCAATGAAGACGCCGCTGCCGCCCTGTCCAGCCATCTGCGCAGCACGCTGGACAACCTGGCCCGCATCAGCGGCATTTTGACTTCCTAGGCCGGGCGCTTGGCGCGCATGGCCGCCTTCTTTTCAAGCCGAGGATCGTTCCATGCACGTCTACATCGGTTCCCGCACCACGCGGGAACGCCACGCCCGTGGCGAAGGCATCAGCGTTTTCGATTACGCCCAGGACAACGGCACGCTGACCTTGACGCAAGTCGTCGGCGGCCTGGTCAACCCCTCTTATCTCCTGCCGCATCCGGCGCTGCCCGTGCTGTACACGGTGCATGGCGACAGCCATGAAGTCAGCGCCCTGCGCCGAGATCCGCGCACCGGCGCGTTGACGCCGTGGCGGCAACAGGGCTGCGAAGGCCGCAACCCCGTGCATCTGGCGCTGGGCCCGTCGGGACGTTACCTGATGGTGTCCAACCACCTGACGGGCACGCTGGCCGTGCTGCCCCTGGACGGCGACGGCGCGCTGGCGCCAGTGGCCCAGACGGTACCCATGTCCGGCGAACCGGGCCCGCACCGCAAGGAACAGCCCTTCGCCAAACCGCACTACAACCTGGTGGATCCGTCCGGCCGCTATGTGGTGGTGCCGGACAAGGGCCTGGACCGCGTGTTCCTCTACGCCCTGGAGGATGGCGGAATCAGCGCCGAACCGGCAAACGTCGCCAAAACGCGCGAAGGCGCTGGCCCCCGGCACGCGGCCTTCCACCCCGCCGGCCGCTGGCTCTACGTCGTCAATGAACTGGACAACACGGTGGCCGCCTACACGCTGGCCGCCGGCGCGTTGCAGCCGTTCCAGGTGCTGCCCACGCTGCCCGACACCTATACCGGCAACAGCCGGGCCGCCGGCATTTCGCTGGATGCGCACGGCTGCCACCTGTACGTATCGAACCGGGGCGACGACAGCATCGCCGTGTTCCGCATCGACCCGGTCAACGGCCGTCTGACGCCCGTGCAGCATGCCCCCTCGGGCGGCAAGACGCCACGTTTCTTCACGCTGTCTCCCGACGGCCGCTTCCTGTTCGCGCTGAACGAAGACAGCGACACGCTGGTGCGCTTTCGCGTGAACGCGCCCGACGGCGCCCTGACGCGCGACGGCTACGAGCTGCGCGTGGGCAGCCCCGTGTGCATGGTGTTCGCCCGCCGCCGCACCTGATGGCCGGGCGGCGGGCAGCCGGCGATCAGAAGTCCATCGACGCCGACAGCATCAGCGTGCGCGGCACGCCCTGCGACACCGTGCCGTAAGACGCCACCCCCGACCAGTACGCGCGATTGGTCACGTTGACGACATTGGCGCGGAACGTGACGTCCTTGCCCTGGATCTTCGTGGCATAGCGCGCGCCCAGGTCGAACGTCGTCCACGACGGCACCGACTGCGTATTGGCCTGGTTCACGTATTCGCGGCCCGTGTACATCATGCCGCCGGTCAGCGTCAGCCCCGCCACCCACGGCGTATCCCATTCCGCGCTGAGGTTGGCCGAGAACTTCGGCACGCCCACCGGCTGGTTGCCAACGGTCGCCGCATTGTTGGTGCGGGTCAGCTCGGCGTTCAGGTAAGTGACGCCGCCCAACAGACGCAGGCCGCGCACGGGTTCGCCGGACAGGTTCAGTTCCAGGCCGCGGTTGCGCTGTTCGCTGTCGGCGCCGTACACGCCGTTGGTCAGTTGGCCGCTGGGTTTCGTGATCTCGAACGCGCTGAACGTCAGCATCGCGTCGTCCAGGTCTACCTTCACGCCCACTTCCTTCTGCTTGGCCTTGTAGGGCTTGAACACCTGGCCCGCGTTGGACGCGGTGGCCGGCGCCACATCGCCCTTGCTCAGGCCTTCGATGTAGTTCGCGTACAGCGACACGTTGTTCCAGGGCTTGATGACCAGGCCGGCCAGCGGCGTGGTCGCGCTTTCGTCATAGCTGACGGTGCGCACGCCGGTCGTGGCGTTGAAGTTGCGCGATTCGATGCGTTGCTGGCGCACGCCCAGCGTCAGCTGCGCGCGCTCGTCCAGGATGCTCATCGTATCGGCCAGCGCCAGGCCAGACAGGTCCGACGACGACACTTTGGGCACGTTGCCCGGCGCCGGGATGTTCTGCTCTGGGCGCGTGATCGGGTGGTAGATGTTGGACGTCAGCGGCGTACCGGAGACGCTAGCCTGCAGATTGCGGTCGCTGTAGAGCGAGCCCATGAAGCTGACGGCATGGCGCACGGGGCCGGTATCGAGCTTGGCGCGCAGCCCCGCGTTGTACGTGCTGCGCTCTACCTTGAAGCGGAAGTTGTTGGGCGTGACCAGCGTGTCGCCGGCGCTGTTGATGATAGTGGGCGTCTGGTCCGACAGGCGCGACACATCGGTATCCGATCCGCCCGCGTCGGCGAACACCGTCAGGCGGTCGCTGACGTCGTACTCCACCCGCAGCAACGCCGACTGGCCATCCGACTTCCACCATCCCCAGGGCTGCGTCGCATTGCGGCGGCCATCGGCGGCGCGCGGCACGTCGATGCCGGAGGCAATCAGGAACGGACGCGTCGGCGCGTCGACTTTTTCGTTCTGGGTCAGCAGGTCCAGCGATGCGCGCAGGCGCTCGCCCTGATAGTCCAGCGACAGGGCGCCGATGTCGGTGCGTGAATACAGGTTGTCCAGCGGCGTGTCGCCCTGGCGATGCATGCCGTTGACGCGCACGCCCCATTCGCCGTCGTTGCCGAAGCGGCGGCTCAGGTCCACCCGGGCACCGAATTGCGAGTCGCCCACGTAGTCAGCGGACACGCGCGTCAGGTCCTGCGGCAGCGAGCGCTTGGGCACCATGTTGATCACCCCGCCCACCCCGCTGTTGGGCGACATGCCGTACAGCAAGGCTGCAGGCCCCTTCAGCACTTCAACGCGCTCGATGTAATCGGTGAAGACGTGATAGTTGGGCGCCACGCCGTAGACGCCGTCAAACGCGATTTCGCCCAGGTTGCCTTCACCGATGGGGAATCCACGGATGTAGAAGGAGTCCGTCACGCCGCCGATCTGGCCCGTGAAGCGCACCGAGGGCTCGGCATTCAGCGCGTCCGCCAAGGTGACGGCCTGGCGGTTGGTCAGCAGCTCCGAGGTGTAGCTCGTGACGTTGAACGGCGTATCCATCACGTCGCGATTGCCCAGCAGCCCCAGGCGGCCGCCGCGGGCCACCTGGCCGCCGGCGAATTCGGCCGGCAAGGCCGACGCGCTGACGCCCGACCCGGCGACCGTGATGCTGGGCAGCAGCGTCGCGGCCTCGCCCTCGCCTTGCGGCAGCTTGCGCAGGGAATAGGCGCCCGCCCCCTGTTCGGCCAGGGCATAACCCGATCCGCTCAACAAGCGCGCAAACCCTTCGCGCACCGTGTAGGCGCCCGTCAGGCCTTCGCTTTGCCGGCCCGCCACCAGCGCCGGATCGAACGACAGCGGCACCCCCGCCGCCGCCGCGAATTGGGCCAGCACGTCGCCCAGCGGGCCGCCGGCGATCGCGTAGGACTTGCGCGCGGCCGACGTACCTGGGCCTGCGGCATCGGCAGCGGCGGCAGGCGTGGGCGCCCCCGCCACGGCCAGCAGCATCAACCCCATGCCGGCGGCCTGCAGCATCGCCGCCAGCGGCGACAGGACGGCCTGGCTGCGGGGCAGGCGTGACGAACGGGAGATTCGGGAAACCATGAAACGATCCTTCGTAGGGGACTGGGTGACGCTCGCATGTCGCGACGATTCACCCGGTACACCGGACGAAGCGGAAAAAAGTGTCAACGGATCGGCGATTAGTTTGTAACAGCCGCGCGGGGCGCGACCGTGACCCAGAACGGCGTCACCCGGCTGATCCGCACGGGTAAGGTCTTTTCGAGCAGGCGCAGGCTGCCGTCGGTATCGGCCAGCGGGAAGGCGCCCGAAACCCGTAGCCCGGCCACCGCGGGGTCGCAGCGCAGGACGCCCCGCCGATAACGCGCCAGTTCGTCCACCAGGTCGGCCAGCCGCCAGTTGCGCACGGCCAGCATGCCCTGCTCCCACGACGCGGATGCCGCCTCGGCCGTGGCCAGGGGTTCGACCTCATGGGCGTTGAACACCGTCTGCTGCCCTGCCGGCACCACCACGGCTGCCGCGCCGGCATCTCGCGGCTGGATTTCCACCGACCCGTCGAACACCGCGACGCGGATGCTGGCGCTTTCATCGCGCACCATGAAACGCGTGCCCAACGCGCGGATCGTGCCCTGCGACGTCCGCACGATGAAGGGGCGATGGACGGGCGACGGGTCGCGGCCAGTGGTCAGCAGGATTTCGCCCGCGCGCAGCCACAGCACACGTTGTTCGGGGGTGTAGAGGATGTCGACGGCGCTGGCCGTGTTCAGCACCAGGCGGGTGCCGTCGGCCAGTTCCAGGTGACGCTGCTCGCCCGTGGCGGTGCGCACGTCCGCCGCCCATTCGCGCCACGGCAACGTGCGCCAACCGGCCCAGGCCGCCGGCCCCAGCACCAGCAAGGCGCCCAACGCGCGGATGGCCTGCCGGCGGCCCGGACGGTCCAGACGGCGCAGGGTGTCGCGCCCGATGGCGGGCGGCACCTGGCCGAACCCCCGCAGCATGTCCTCCACCCGCTGCCACGCCGCGCCATGCGCGGCGCTGCGGGCCAGCCAACGGTCGAACGCGGCGCGGTCGGCGGCGGAAAGCGTTTCGGATTGGAAGCGCACCAGCCAGCCGGCCGCCTCTTCCAGAATCGCGGGGTCGATCACCGCACTCATGCCGCGTGGACCTGATAAGCGATGAGGCAGGCGGTCAGCGCCTTCTGCATGTGCCGCTTGACGGTCGCCAGCGACACGCGCTGCGTCTGTGCAATGTCGGCGTAGGCCATGCCATCGAACTGCGACAGCAGAAAGATCTCGCGCGTCTTGGCCGGCAAGGTCCGCAAGGTGGCGTCGATGACGTGCAGCGTTTCCAGGATCAGCGCCCGCATTTCGGGTGACGGCACTTCCGGTGCGGGCAAATGCGCCACCGCCGCCAGATAGGCATCTTCCAGCGCGCGCCGACGCCAATGGTCCACCACCAGCCCCTTGGCGATGTGCGTCAGCAGCGCGCGGGGCTCGGCGCCCACGCCGTCCTTGCGGCGGCCGCTCATCAGGCGCACGAAGGTGTCGTGGGCCAAATCCGCGGCGTCGAACGAGTTGCCCAGCTTCTTGCGCAGCCATATCGACAGCCAGCCGTGATGGTCACGATAGAGCTTCGTGACGGTATCGGCGGGCAGCAGATCGGACGGAGGCAAGGCTCACCTCTAGGTAGCATGTAAATGGGAACGATTTCTATTTTATCTTATCCCGGACCCGGTTCCACCCCCCCTGCTGCGCGCCCCCTGTCGGATAAAATCAATCACCCTCGGCCACCGTCGCAATTACCATGCAGATTGACTCCTCCATGCCCTCATTCCTTGCCGGCTGCGGCGAGATGGGCTTGCGGGTTTCCACCTTCGACTGGGCCGCCACGCCGCTCGGGCCGATCACGGCCTGGCCCAGCGCCTTGCGCGTCGCCGCCGGCATGGTGCTGTCGTCCCGGTTCCCCTGCTGCCTGGTCTGGGGCAAGGACTTGATCACGCTGTACAACGACGCCTTCACGCCGATCCTGGGCACCAAGCCCGATGCGCTGGGCCGTCCGTTCAGTGACATCTGGAGCGAAGCCTGGCCGATGATCGGCCCCATCGCCGACCGCGCGTTCGCCGGCGAAGCCACCTTCATCGAAGACTTTCCCTTGGAGATCCTGCGGTCGGGCCAGTCCGAAGACGCCACCTTCACCTTCTGCTACAGCCCGGTGCGCGACGAGCACGGCGTAGTGCTCGGCATCATGGACACCGTCATTGAAACCACCTCGCGGGTCAACGCCGAACGGGCCCAGGCCGAGGCGCTGCTACAGGCGGAAGACACGTTGCGCCAAAGCCAGAAGATGGAAGCCGTGGGGCAGCTGGCCGGCGGCCTGGCCCATGATTTCAACAACCTGCTGATGGGGATTTCCGGCAGCCTGGAATTGCTGGGCATGCGGCTGGCCCAGCAACGGCACAACGACCTGGAGCGCCACATCGAGGTTGCCCAAAGCGGCGCCCGGAGGGCGGCCGCGTTGACCCATCGCCTGCTGGCTTTTTCCCGCCGCCAGCCCCAAGACGCCAAAGCCACCGACATCAATCGGCTGGTCACCGGCATGGAAGACCTGATCCGGCGCAGCATCGGGTCGCGCATCACCCTGGACCTGGCCTGCGAGCCCGGCCTGTGGCCCGCCTGGGTCGATACCCATCAACTGGAGAACGCCCTCCTCAACCTGTGCCTGAATGCGCGCGATGCGATGCCGGGACAAGGCACGCTGGGGGTCTCGACGCGCAACGTCACGCTGGACGCCGCGCAGGCGGGCAGGCGCGGACTGACGCCGGGTGACTACCTGCGGCTGCGCGTCACGGACACGGGCTGCGGGATGGCGGCAGATACGGTGCAGCGCATCTTCGAACCCTTCTTCACGACCAAGGCGGCGGGCGTGGGAACGGGGCTGGGCCTGTCGATGCTGTACAGCTTCGTGCGGCAGTCCCAGGGCCAGGTGCAGGTCAACTCGCGCCTGGGGCTAGGCACGGCAATGACGCTGTACTTCCCCCGCCACCAGGGCGCAATGGCCTCGCTGGAACAGGCTGCCCTGAAAACGCCCCCGGCCGCGGCGCACGGGGAAACCATCCTGATCGCGGAAGACGACCCTTCCGTCCTGGCGGTGGCCGCCGAATCCCTGAAAGAGCTGGGCTACACCGTGGCCGAGGCGGCCGACGGCGCCGCGGCCTTGCGCCGCCTGGCCTCGCCCGAACCGCTAGATCTGCTGATCTGCGACCTGGGACTGCCTGGCGGCATCAGCGGCCATCAAGTCGCCGACGCGGCGCGCCGCTTGCGTCCCGGGCTGAAAGTGCTGCTGATGACGGGTTCGGGCCTGAGCGGCGTCGCCGCGTCCGCCGAAGAACCCGCCCTGCCCGTCCTGCCCAAACCCTTTGCGCTGGAAGACCTGGCAAGCCAGGTCCATGCGTTGATGCGCGGCTAAGCCGCGCAGGCCCTTATAGCTTGGGCGCGTAGCGCACCGTCAACATCACATTGCGCGGCTCGCCGTAGTAGTTGTTGCCGGACACCGTGTTGTAGGAAGGCACGTAGTACTTCTTGTCGAACACGTTGTTCAGGTTCAAGGCGAAGCTCAGCTCCGACGTGGCCTGGTACCCGACGCGCGCGTTCCACACGGTGAACCCGGCCAACTTGAACTCGCGGTCCGAACTGATCGTGTCGGTCTGCGTGTTCACGCCCGCGCCCACGCTGACGCGGTTCATCATGCCCGGCAGCTTGTAGTTGGCCCACAGGCGCAGCATGTGCTTGGGTGTCCAGGTATTGAAGACCGCGCCCTGGTTGTCGGGGTCCGACAGGTACTTGGTGGTGTTGTAGGTGTAGCCGGCGTACAGCTCCAGGCCCTTGACAACTTCGCCCGAGATCTCGGCTTCCAGGCCCTGGCTGCGCACCTTGCCCGACGCGCGCGAGCAATACCAGCCATCGCACGCGAAACCGGCATCGTAGTCGTTGACCGCGCGGTTCTTGTGGTCGTAGCGGAACAGCGCAACGGACGTGTTGACGCGGCCGTCCATCAGTTCGCCCTTCACACCCACTTCGTAGTTGTTGCCTTCGATGGGCTTGAGCAGGCTGCCGTCCAGGCTGCGTTCGGTCTGGGGTTCGAACACGGTGGTGTAGCTGGTGTAGGCAGACCAGTTGTCGGTCAGCGAATAGACCAGGCCGACGTAGGGGATGAACTTGCCCGACGTCGTCGACGTGGTGGTGGTGCCACCGCTGGAATAGCCGTAGTCGAACCAGCCGACGCGGCCGCCGCCTATAAGCGCCAGCGACTCGATGGGTTTGACGCGCCACGTGCCGTAGAGGCCTTTCTGGCGGATATCGTAGCTGCTGCGCGAGTCATAGCCGCTAGTCGCGGCGATGCTGTCGATGTCCTGCCACGGGCGATGGTGATCGATGTCGAACACATTGCCGCCGGACTCCCAGGCGCGCGTGAAACGGTCGGCCGTGGTCAGCTTGGAATAGCTGGCGCCCACCACCACTTCCTGCTCCATGCCCAGCGCGGTGAAGTTGCCGTTGAGCGACATGTCCAGCCCGCGCTGCTTGCTCTTGAAGTCCACGCCGAAATTGCCGTAGTCCAGCCCGCTTCCGTCCGGCAGAATCGGGCCGACCGCGCGCTGGTGCACGGTGGTGTTCTTCTCGTTCATGGCGACACCCGCCAGCCGGAATCGCCACGCGTCGTTGAAGCGGTGGGTCACGTCGGCATTGAAGATGGTCTGGTCGTTCTTCGCCCGGTTCCACGTGGACCCGGTAAACGTCGAGCGCGGCAGATCGATGTCGCCGCCGTCCTCGTAGCGGGGATAGCCCACGAACATCGGCCGCGAACGGCTGTAGCGGTTGCTGATGCCGATGCCCACCGTGGTGTTCTCGGTGACGTCGTAGTCCAAGGCGGCATACAGATTGCGCGTCTTGTCCCACACGTAGTCGATGGCGGAATGGCTCTGGTCTTCATCCACCACCACGCGGCCGCGCAAAGTGCCCGCCGCGTTCAAGGGGCCGCCGGCGTCCAGCTGCAGGCCATAGTGGTCCCACGACCCGGCCTTGCCGGTGATGACCACCGACGGCTCCGCCCCGCCACGCTTGCGCACCAGGTTGATCGCGCCGCCGGGGCTGCCCGCCCCTTGCAGCAGGCCCGCCGCCCCGCGCAGGATTTCCACGCGGTCGTAGAACACCAGCGAATCCTGCTCCCAGTTGCCCAGGCTGTAGCTGTTGCGCAGCAACGCCACGCCGTCGTACTGCAGCAAATCCACCGGGAAGCCCCGGGCGTTGATCGCCACGCCCGGCCCCACGCCCTGCACGCCCACCATGCCGGCCGTATTGTTGATGGCGTCGGGCAGGCTCGTCATGTCCTGGTCATCCATGCGCTGGCGGGTCAGCACGGTGATGGATTGCGGGATGTCCTTTAAGGCCTGGGTGGTCTTGCCGATGGTGACGGCGGGCGACGTGTACGACGCCGTGCCATCCGTGGTGGCGTTGTAGCTACCCGTCACGGTCACGGGCGCAAGCGTGGCGGCCTGTCCCGGCGCGGCGGCTTGCCGCAAGCGGAACCCGCCCTCGGGCCGCGCCACCGCCTGCAAGCCCGTGCCCGCCAGCAACCGCTCAAGCGCCGCGTCCACCGCGTACGTGCCCGTCACCCCATCCGTCCGGGCGCTGGCCGTCAACGCGGGATCGGAGGCCACCATGACGCCGGCCTGCACCCCAAACGCCCCCAGCGCCGCACTGAGCGGGCCTGCCGGAATGCTGAACGCCACTGCCCGCTGGCCGGTCGTCGCCTGGGCGTACACAGCCGAGGGCCACGGCGCGGCAAGCATGACGGCGGGCAGCGCAAGGCGCAGCGCGGCGCTCAAACGGGTGCGAGGCAAAGTGAAGCGGGCAAGGACCGCGGCGCGGGCAGGACGAGAAGACATGAAAGGATTCCCTGGCTCTTGAAGGATGGCGCAGCCCGGGCGGGGGATCGTCCGGGCTGCTTTCCTTACATGAAGCGCGAGGTCGGGATTTACGCCGTTGCGGTTACAAATTAAATGAGAAGGGTTCCGGTTCCCCGCTCAGGCCAGCCCCACCGTGACCCAATAACGGGTGTAGTGGCGCACCCGCACGGGCAGCACTTCCTGCAGCATGGCCAGTACCTTGTCGCTATCGGCCAGCGGGAACGCGCCCACCACCCGCAAGGCGCCCGCCGCATCGGAACAGCTCAAGACGCCGGGACGATAGCGCCCCAGTTCGCGCAGGAAATCCGACACGGGCAGTTCATCGGCGATCAGCATCCCGGTCAGCCAGGCGGACGTCGCAGGTTCCAGCGGACCGGAAACAAAGCCGCCCCCAGCCGAATAGTCGGCCTGTTCGCCGGCCGCCACGCGGCGCGGCGCGTCGGCGGGGTCCAGGCCTCGCACATCCACCGCGCCCTCCAAGACGGCCACCCGCAAGCTGCGGCCCCCATCCAGGTCGCGCACCAGGAAGCGCGTGCCCACCGGCGTCAGCAGGCCGCTGCGGGTGCGCACGGTAAAGGGCCGGCCTTGCTTGTCCTGCGCGGTGGTAACCAGGATCTCGCCTTCCAGCAGCACCAATTCCCGCTGGCTGGCGGTATAGCGCAAGTCGACGGCGCTGCCGGTGTTCAGTTCCAGCAGCGTCCCGTCCGGCAGGGTCAGCGCCCGGCGTTCGCCGGTGCCGGTGCGCAGGTCCGCGGTCAGGCGGCGGATCGCGCCGCGTTCGCCCACCGCCCACGCCCCCAGGCCCAGTCCGGCGGCCGACACCATCCAGCGGATCGCATTGCGGCGCGACTGGATCAGCGGCGCCTGCCGCAAGGTGCGCGCGGCCACGCCGTTGCCGGCCTCGGCCACGCCCAGGGCGACATCGCGCGTCAGCGCGCTCATGCGCTGCCAGGCCAGTTCATGCGCGGGCTGCGCCTGGCGCCAGCGTTCGAAGCCCGCGCGGTCGGCATCCGTCGCGTCCTCGCGCAGGCGCGCCCACCAGTCGGCGGCCTGGCGAATGACCTTGGGATCGATCCGCCCGGCGTCCGGGGCATGCGGGCGCAGCAGCTTGACGCTGTCCATCAGGCCGCGGCTCACCCGTAAACAGCCGTGTAGCAATGCACCAGCGCCCGGGCCAGCGACTTCTGCACCGCGTTGGGCGTGAGGCCCAGTTGCTGGCCGATCTCGGCGTAGGACAGGCCGTCGATCTGCGCCATCAGGAAGATGCGGCGGCTTGCCATGGGCAGGCTGTCCAGCAATTCGCAAACCTGTTCCAGCGCTTCCAGGATCAAGGCGCGCGCCTCCACCGACGGCTCCACCGCCACCGGCTGCAACGCCAGCGATTCGGCATAGGCCGTCTCCAGCGCCGCCCGCCGCGCACGGCCGATCAGTAGCCGCGTGGCGATCGTGCGCAGGTAAGCGCGCGGTTCGCTCAGCGGCTCGCGCACGTTGGCCCGGATCAGTCGTTCAAAGGTGTCGTGCGCCACGTCGGCCGCATCGGACGCATTGCCCAGCTTGCGCTGCAGCATGCCCCGCAACCATTGGTGATGGGCTAGATAGACGGTTTGCACCTCGGCGCGAGGGGCGAATGAAGAGGAAGGCATGACGTTGCGCCCCGGCGTCGCCGCCAGATGTCCACACACAATGAAAATGATTCGCAATTATAATTATCTTCGATCCGTTTACAAGAACCACGAATTCGTATTGGGGGAGCAGCATGAGGAGCGACTGCATTACCTTGCGTGTGGGCGCGGACAACGTGTTCGACAAGCGCTATTGGGCATCGGCCGCCGGCGTCAGCGGCGGTTGGCTGAACATGGGCAGCCCGCGCTCGTTATCGCTGTCGGCGCAGTTCGAGTTCTAAACAGGCTCGGCCTGGGGCGCCCGCGCCCGCAACGCCTCGACCAGCGTGGCCAGCACGGGCTTGTCCAGCGCCTGGACGGCATAGCACAGGCCCACGCGGCGAAACATCTCCAGTTCGCCGATGGGCCGGGCGGCAACGCCCGCCTGGCGCCGCACCAGGGACTCGGGCGCCACGCAGGCGCCCACGCCTGCCGCGGCCAGCTCCAGCGCCAGGCGCAAGGACCCGGCATGCGCGGCCGGCGCGCTGGCCGCTGCGCCGTAGTACGGCAGCAGGCGTTGATGGGTCGGATGGGACGGGCACACGATCCACGGCAGCGCCGCATCGCCGGCGCTGCCTTCCGGCACGGCGAGCACGTAGGGGTCGATGGACAGCGTCAGGAACAACTCGTCTTCGCAGCGCTCGTCTTCCGTCGACAGGCGCGCATCGCCCACGCATCCTTCCGAGAGCTTCACGAACAAGGCCGGCACCGCCTGCCGTGCTGCCTGCACGAAAGCGGCCACGTCCTCGCCGGCGATGTCGGCTTCGACGCCGATCTCGATTTCCGCCGCATTGGCACCCTGCCGGAACTGCTGCGTCATGGATTCCGTTTGCGACAGGAGGCGGCGTGCCTGCGGGTACAGGATGCGCGCGTCTTCCGTGACCGACACGCCGCGCGCCTGCCGTTCGAACAGCTGCGTGCCCAACAGGTCTTCCAGGCTCTTGATGGTGCCCGACAAGGCCGGCTGGCTGAGATGCAGCCGCCGCGCGGCGCCCGTGATATTGCGTTCTTCGAAGACGGCGACGAAGGCTTTGAGTTGACGGCTATCCATAAGTTTTCCCGATTGCTGCGAAAAGAATAAACCATTTTTCAGGCGGAACGTCCCGTCCTAGAATGATTTCCAACCCTTTCGCATACAGAAAACCAATACCTGGAGCCCCACCATGACCACCCCCACCAAACCGCTCGTCATCATCACCGGCGCCAGTTCCGGCATCGGATTGGCCACCGCTCGCCTCTTTTCGGCTCACGGCCACCCGCTGCTGCTGCTGGCCCGCCGGCTGGAACCGATGCAGGCGTTGAACCTGCCCCACACGCTGACGCGTTCGGTCGACGTGACCGATCGCCAGGCGCTGGCCGCTGCCGTGCAGGAAGCCGAGGCGCGTTTCGGCCCCGCGGATGCCATCGTCAACAATGCGGGCGTCATGCTGCTGGGCGACATCACGCGCCAGGACCCGGAGGAATGGAGCCGCATGCTGGACGTGAACATCAAGGGCGTGCTGAACGGCGTGCACGCCGTGGCGGCCGGCATGGCCGAACGCAAGCGCGGCACCATCATCAACATCGGTTCGGTGGCGGGCCGCAAGACCTTCCCTAACCACGTGGCCTATGTGGGCACCAAGTTCGCGGTGCACGGGTTGTCGGAAAACCTGCGTGAAGAACTGTCGGCCCACAACGTGCGCGTGGTCACCATCGCCCCGGGCGCAGTGGAAACCGAGCTGCTCGGCCATACCACCGACGAGAGCATCAAGACGGGCTATGAAGCCTGGAAGGCGGACATGGGCGGCAAAGTGCTGGCCGCCGAAGACGTGGCCAACGCCGTCCACTACGCCTACGCGCAGCCGGACGGCGTCTGCATCCGCGAGATCGTGCTGGCGGCCACCCGCCAGCAGGCCTGACGCCTTAGAACTTTGCGGTCAGGTTCACGAACACGCTTCGCGGTTCGCCGTAATAGACCTGATTCGCCACGCCGCCCAGGTAGTACTTCTTGTCGAACAGGTTGTTCAGGTTCAACTGGGCGGACAAGCGCGAATTGAAGTCGTAGCGCGCCATCAGGTTGTAGATGGCATAGGCCTTCTGCTTGGCGGTGACGGTGCCGCCGCCCGCGCTGACTTCGCTATACGTCGAAATCTGCCAGTTGACGCCGCCGCCCACGGTCAGCTTGCTGAAGTCGCCCGGCAAGCGGTAGGTCGTGAACAACTTGGCCATGGCGCGTGGACGTTCCGGGTTGACGGACACGCCCTGCGCATCGCGGCTGGTGTAGTAAGTGCCGCCGGCATAGGCATTCCAGCCCGGAGTCAGTTGGCCGCTGACTTCCAGCTCGACCCCCTTGGTGGTGACGCCGTCTGCGGTGGTGTATGCCTGCTCGAACGAGCCCGGCACCAGCGCGTCGCCATCCAGCACGGCGACCTTGCTTTGCTTGACCTTGAACAGCGCGATGGAGGTATTCAGCCTGCCATCCAGGTATTCGCCCTTCACGCCCACTTCGTAGTTCTTGCCCTGCACCGGATCCAGGTAATTGCCGTTGCGGTCGCGGTTGTCCTGCGGCTGGAAGATATCGGTGTAGCTGACGTAGGCCGAATAGGTGTCGTTGATGTCGTACACCACGCCGGCGTACGGAATGAACTGGGAATCCTTCTGGTCGCGCGTATCCGACTTGGATTTCCAGGTCGCGTAGCGGCCGCCCGTGATGGCGGTCAGGCCGTCGGCCAGCGACCAGCGGATGGCGCCGTACGCCCCTTCCTGGTGGGTGACGGTCGCGCGGAGGCTGGCGTCCGTCCAGGTGGGCTGCGCAAACGATCCGTCCCACTGATAGAAGTTGCCGGTGCTGGCCAGCGAAGCGCTTTCAAACCCGTAGCGATAGAAGTCTTCGCCGTACCGGCTGCGCATGGCACCCACCACGACCTCGTGCTTGCGGCCCAGCAGCGTGAACGGCCCCTTGGCCTGCACGTCCAGCGACGTCTGCTGCGCGTAGGAATTCCAGTAGCCCGGCAGCGCGCGCAGGCCCGTGCCGGTCTCGCGGTCCAGGCTGCCATACAGGTACAGCAGCTTGGCGTCGTACTTGCTCTTGCGCTGGGACCAGTCCGCGCGGACTTCCCAATCGTTCTCGAAGCGGTGTTCCAGCGTGGCAAACATCGTCTGGTTGGTCGTGTGCCAATAGGTCCAGTCCGCCGCCGTGGTCTTGGACCGGCGCCAATCGGTGGCCGTGCCGTCGCTGAACACGACAGGCAGGCTGCCCCAGGTGGAACCGCGCGGCCGCTTGTCCTGATAGTCCGCCCCCACGCTCAGCCGCGTGTTCGGTGTCAGGTCCGCGTCGATCACGCCATAGAAGACCTTCTTGTTGGCGTGGTAAAGGTCGATATAGGAATCGCGGCCCTGGTAAAGCGCCACCATCCGCGCGCGCACGGTGCCTTCCTCGTTCAACGGCGTGGACATGTCCACGGTGCCGCGGTACTGGTTCCACGAGCCGAAGCCCGCGCTGACCGAACCCGTGAATTCCTTGCTGTTGGCGTGCTTGCGCACCAGGTTGATCGACGCGCCCGGGTTGCCCGCGCCGCTCATCAGGCCAGTGGCGCCGCGCACCACTTCAATGCGGTCGTAGATGAACGAGTCGTTGTCGGATTCGCCATACATCGACAGGCCGATGGTGGTCGGCACGCCGTCGTACTGCAAGCTGTCGATATAGAACCCGCGCGACCAGAAGTCGGTGCGGTCGGTGTCTTCGCTGACCACCTGCACGCCCACGACGTTGCCCATCACCTCGTCCAGCGAACGCAGGTTCTGGTCGTCAATACGTTGACGCGTCACGACGCTGACGGACTGCGGCGTCTCGCGCAGCGACAGGGTCAAGCCGGTGGCAGCCGACGTGGCCGGCGTGGTGTAGGAGCCGGTGCCTTCGGTAACCGCCGGATCCGAGCTGCCCATCACCGTCACCGGCGCCAGGCTCGTCACGCCGCCGTCGCGCGTCAGGATGATGCTGTCGCCCTGCCAGCGGTAGGCCACGCCCGTGCCCTGCAACAGGGTCCGCAACGCGTCTTCGGGCGCCAGGCTGCCCCGCAGGCCGCGCGCGTTCAGGCCCGCCACCACGTCGGGCGCATAGAACACGCGCACCTTGGTCTGGGCGGCCCATTGCATCAGCGCGTCGCCCAGCGGCTGCGCGGCAATGTCGACCGACACGGCGCCGGACTGGGCGCGCACGGCATCCGGGGCACCGGCAAGCGCCAGGCCCAGGGCCAGCATCAGGGAGGAAAGCATGAAGCGCGGTGCCGCGCCTGCGCGGCGCGTCGCCGCGGTGGAATGACTGCTTGCGGGATGGGTCACGAATACCTGCTGTTTCGGTTCGAGAAAGGGGATTGCGCGCCCGGCAATGGGCGTGCGGCGCATGCGCCTTCCTTCGTAGAACGCCTCAACCGCAGATAAACCTGAATCTCATTCCCATTTATTTTGTAACAGCGCTGGGCGGCGCTCAGTTCGCGTTGATGTCGATGGGCCCGCCGGGCCGTGGCGTCAAGCGCACCGGGGCCACCGCCGGCAAGGCGTCGACCAGCGCCTCGGGGCGGTCCAGCGAGAACGACGCCGACACCCGCAGGCGGCCCGCCTTGTCATCCGCCAAGCGCAGCGGCGTGGCCAGATAGCGGTTCATTTCGCGCACCACCTCGGTGAGCGGCGTGTTCTTGAACACCACCCGCCCATCGCGCCAGGCCGTGGCCGTCTGTACGTCGGCGGGCGCCGGCACGCCGATTGCCCCGCTGCCCGGCACCCGGATACCGTGGCCCGCGCGCAGCACGGCGCGGCCCAGGTTCCACCAGTGCCCGCCCGATACCTGGACCGTGCCGGACTCCACCAGCACGGCCACCTGATCCGCATCGCGGCGCACGTCGAACACCGTGCCCGTCACGCGCACCACGCCGCTACCGGCGTCCACGATGAACGGGCGCGCGGGGTCGGCGCTGACGGTGAAATTGATCTCTCCGCTTTCCAGTTCGACGTCGCGGCGCCCGGCGTACAGCTTCACCTGGGCGCGGGTGCCGCCGTTGATCTCAAGGACCGAGCCATCCGGCAGGGTCATCTGGCGGCGCTCGCCACGTTCCGTGCTGACCATCGAGGTGAACGACGGCGCTTCCACGGGCAGGCTCCACCACACGCCCAAGGCCACCGCCGCCGCCCCCGCACAGGCCACCGCCACGCGCAGCACGAACCCGCGCTCGCGGCGCAGTCGCGGGCGCGGGGGCACCGCGCCGCCCAGCAGGCCTTGCACCTGGTCCCGCGACAATCCGGCGGCCGCCGTTCCCAATTGCTGCATGCGGTCGAAGTCGCGCGCGGCATCGGGATGGGCGCGGCGCCACCGGGCGAACTCGCGGCGGTCGCGCCGCGTCAGCTCGCCCGAATGCCAGCGCGCGAACCACCACGCGGCGGTGGCCGGCTCGCGCGCTGCGTCGCGGTCGTTCGGAAAAGGCATGCTCATGGATTGTGTTCGCGCAGCCGGTCGCGCACGTGTTCAATGGCGCGCATGACATAGCGCTCGATCATATTCTTGGACAGCCCCATATGCGCTGCCACCTCGGCCTGCGTCCAGCCTTCGATGCGGTTCAGCACGAAGGCCTCGCGGCACTTGGGGGGCAATTCTGCCAGGACTTTGGCCAGATCGTCTGCCAGGCGCGATGCGCGCACCGGCGCGTCCGGGTCATCCAGGATCAACTGGTCGGCCTCGCCCAGCTGGTCCAACGGTATGTGTTCAGCCCGATCCTGCCGGCGCCAGCGGTCGATCAGCCGGTGCCCCGCCGCCTGGAACAGGTAGCCGCGCGCCTTCAGCGCAACGCTGGCATCCGCTTTCAGCAGGCGCTCGATGGCGTCATGCGCCGCATCTTCGGCATCGTGCCGGTTGCCGGTGCGCCGGCTCCATACGCCCACCAGCTCGTCGTAATAGGCGAGCCAACCGGTGCGGGGCGAGGAAGGGCGGGACATGGACCAATCAAGTGGCGGAAAGCGTCAGGGCTGCGAATTTTACAAATAATTCTCATTATCGCAAGCGTACCGTCGCGTGACCGCCACAACCGTGGCCGCTCCGCTAGTAATCCATGGGGCAATGGCTTTGCGCCGCCCGGATTTCCTGTATGTGGCGTTCGGCTTCTTCCTTCTCGGCCGCAGGCGGCAATGGCCGCCAACTCACCATGTTGCCGGGTGTCTTCACCGGCATCCAACCCAGCACGCTGTACAGCGTGATGGCAGTGCGTCCCGTGTCGAACCGTGTTTCGTAATAACCCTGCCGTTCCGGCGCGGTATCGCCGGACGTCCAATCCAACTGAGACATCCATGTCTCCTCATTGAAGCTTATTGGCTGGTGCGCCTACCCCGCGAATCGGGTGTGCAACCGCTTGATCGTATAGCGCTCCATCGAGCCTGTACTGCCACCTTGCGCCCGCTTTGCATTTCTTGACAGAGGGGAATCCCTAGGATTCGGCGCCCTATCGATTGCTAAACCGGGAAAACAGCGGCTAGGATGTAGCAAAATATTCTTACAAACACGGGACCGAGCACTTGTTCGCCTGCTCGGGACCTTGGGCAGACCTCCATGCCGAAATCGATCTTGCCTCGCAACCCGAAAGATCGGCTGGCCTCTCTGGCAAGCGCCAGCGCGTTGCGCGCCATTCGCGAGGGCCTGCTCTGGACCTTGCCGTGCCTGCTGGTCACCGCCCTGTTCCTCGTCCTGTCCGTCGTCGCCCGCCAATTCGGCATGCCCGCCAGCGTGGTCGAACTGCTGACCGGCGTGCACGACAAGCTGTCGGGCATCATGCCCATCCTGGCCGGCACGTCCATCGGCTACATGCTGTCCTTCCGGTATCGCCTGCCCCATCTGCCCACCGCGTTCCTGTGCCTGTCGTTCGTGGTGATGGCCAGCGGCCTGATGGCGCCTTATCCCCAGGCGGCAGCCACGCTGGTGCTCTTCATCGCCATCGTGTCCCCCTTGCTGACCGTGCCATTGATGGCGTGGCTGCACCGGCGCCCCTGGACACGGCTGGCACCCGACGGACTGATCAGCGAAAACGTGCGTGACACGTTGAACATGGTGGTGCCCGGCTTGCTGACGGCCGGCGTGGTCCTGGTGACGCTGTCCGCCGCGTTGCGCATTCCAGGCGTGGCGCAATTCAACATCCCGTTGAACTTCACCTCGCTGGACAATCCCTTCACATCCGGCGCGGTGATCGCCGGCCTGGATTCCCTGCTGTGGTTCTTCGGCATCCATGGCTACCATGCGATGGCGCCCGTGATGGATGTGATGGACCAGGCGGCCATGCTCAACGCCGTGACCCAGGCCGCCGGCTATGAAGGCATGTATGCGTTGAACAGCACGCTGCTGGGCGCCTTCGTGTTCATCGGCGGATCGGGCGCGACGATGTCGCTGGTGATCGCTATTCTGGTGTTCTCGCGCAACGAATCGCTGCGCGTGCTGGCCCTGGCGAGCCTGCCGGTGTCGCTGTTGAACGTGAACGAAATCCTGCTGTTCGGACTGCCCCTGATCCTCAACCCGCGCCTGCTTGTGCCGTTCGTGCTGGCGCCCGTGAGCAATGCGATCATCGCGCTGGCCGTCGTGCAGCTGGGCTGGCTGCCAACCGCCTCCACCGAACTGCCCTTGACGTCGCCCGTGCTGTTCAACGCCTATATCGCCGCAGGCGGCAGCCTGGCCGGCGTGGCGTTGCAGATCGTGCTGGTGGGCATCGGCATGTGCCTGTACGCCCCCTTTGTCGTCGCGCAGGAACGCCAGCGCCAGGAAAGCGCGACCGTCTACTTCAAATCCCTGGATACGACCTTCCCCCGGTTGCAGGAAGAATCGCTGCTGTACGCGCACGACCCCATCGTGAAGATCTACGCCGACCGCGCACACCGGGCCACCGAAAACGCCCGCATCCGCGAGATCAGCCAATACGACTTCTACTTGCAGTTCCAGCCCCAGGTGTCATTGCGCAGCGGACTGTGCACCGGCTGCGAGGCCTTGCTGCGCGCTACCGGCCCGGAAGGCACGCAACAGGCGCCAATGGAATTCCTGCGCTGGCTGGCGCAGGCCGACCTGATGCGCGAAGTGGACTTGTGGGTGGCCAGGCAGGCGGTGCTGCAGTGCCTGCAATGGCGCAAGCGCGATTTCGTACTGCCGATGACCATCAACGTCACGCCAGGCACGCTGACCTCCGACGACTACCTGGAAAAACTGATCAAGGTGCTGGCGCAAGCCGGCGGACAGATCTCGGTGGAGTTGACGGAAGACGCGCTGGTCGAAGACGCGCAGGCGCTGCACACCGCGTTCGACCGACTGCACGCGATCGGCGCCCGGGTGTACATCGACGATTTCGGTACGGGCTATTCGGCCCTGAGCTACCTGCACCAATTCCAGATCGACGCGGTCAAGATCGACCGCAGCTTCGTGGTCGCGCAAGGCTCCGACCGAGGCGCGCTGGTCATGAGCGGCCTGCTGCGCTTTTGCGAGGCCTTGAACCTGCAGATCATCGTGGAAGGCGTGGAGACGGACCAGCAGCTGATGGCGCTGGATTCCCCTGCCGAGATCATCGTGCAGGGGTGGTACTACAGCAAGGCATTGTCGGGCGACAGCCTTGTGGACTTCACGCGCCGGCGGCAGGCGGCCCCGCCCATGCCGGCGCCTCCTTACACGTCGGCGCCTATTTGATGCCGATGAACGGCAATGCCGCACCCGGCACCTGCGTGGCCGGCAGCACGCCGTCCCATTTTTCAACCGCGTTCAGGCTGACCAGATTGGTGTTGGCGGCCAGCGCCTCGGCCTTGGCGCGGATGGACGCCGCTTCGGCTTCGCCGCGCATGCGGATACCGTCGGCTTCAGCCGTGAACTGCTGACGGCGCGCATCGGCTTCAGCCTTGGCCTTCACCACCTGGATCTCGGCGTTGATCATCGCCGTTTCCTTCTGCTGTCGCGTGGTCTCGATCTGCACCTGGGCCAGCATGCGTTGTTCGATGGAATGCTCATAGGCTTGCGAGAAGCCCACTTCTTCGATCTGCACGCCCACCACCTGCACCGGCGCGCCTTCCATCGTCTTCAATACCGCGTTGTTCACGTCCAGGCCCAGCTTCTGGCGTTCCTGGATGGCGCGCACAGCGGTGTACTGGCCGAACACGTTCTTCACGGCGTCCGGCGTCTTGCGCTCCAGCACGCGCATCTGCAGATTGCCGATGGTGCCGTATTCGGAGTACAGCTCGGCAACATGCTCGGGCGGCACACGGTACGTGACGGACACCCGCAGGTGCGCCGGCTGCTGGTCGTAGCTGTAGGCCTCCAGCTTTTCAAACACAAAAGTGTGGTCGCGCACGGACACCGTCATCACGTTGTCGATGAACGGCGTCTTGAAATCCAGGCCCGGCTCGGACACGCGCACGAGTTTGCCGTTGCGCAGCACGACGCCGCGTTCGCCCTGGTCTACCTGGAACCACGAACCGAACGCCAGGAACAGGATCAGCAGGAAGAGAATGCCGGTGCCAATGGCGACCTTGATGCTGCGCGGCTTGACCGCGCCGATCGTCTTGACCATCTGAATGTCTGTCGGCTTCACTTGGAGTCCCTATCTGTTTTTGAACGTTTACGGTCCGAGAGCACGGCCGCGATGCCGCGGGCCAGCAAGTAGGCGACCACTGCTGCGCCAACCAAGATCAGGAAATACCTCATCGAGCGTCCCCCCCGGGAAAGAAGCATCGGATTCTAGCCCGAGCCGGGGACGGATAGATGGCCCTATCGGGCGCGAGTGTTGCCAGACTTTGCAGAACGTTGCTGAGCATTCGCACTCTGCTACGCTTGGCCGTTTTTCCCCCTGTGAAAGGGACTTTGTCCATGCGAATCGCCTGCCTGCATACCGCCCAGAGCAATATCGCCGTCTTCGACCGCGCCGCGCAGGACGTATTCGGCGAGCCCGCACGCGCCACGCTGCAGCATCACGTGCGCGCCGACCTGCTGGAAGCAGCGGAACAGGCCGGTGGCATGACGGACGACGTCGCCTGCGCCACGCGGGCTGCGATTCAAGCGCTGGCGGCGTCCGCGGACGTCGTGCTGCTGACCTGTTCCACGCTGGGACCCGTTGCGGACGAATTGTCGGCAACGCTTGCCGTCCCCGTGCTGCGCGTGGACCGCGCGCTGGCAGAAGAGGCGATACGCGCCGGCCAGTCGATCGTCGCGCTGTGCGCAGTCGCGACGACGATGACACCCACCCGCGCGCTGTTTGAAGCGCTGGCGGAGGACTCGGGTGCGACGGTGGACGTGCGCCTGGTTGATGGCGCCTGGAACCACTTCAAGGCAGGAGACACGGACGCCTATCTGCGCGCCATCGCGAACGCGGCGCAAGAGGCCTACGCGCAGGGCGCGGATGCCGTGGCCCTGGCGCAGTCATCGATGGCCGGCGCGGCCGTATTGACCCGTTCGCATAAAGCCCCTTTAAGCAGCCCGGCCGCCGGCTTGCGCGCGGCGCTGGCGGCAATGAAGGCTGTGGATAGCGCGAAGGACTGAGACAGATTCAAGGCTGAAGGATCGCCCCGTAAACCTGCAACCCCAGGCGGGACAACCGGTCGGGATATTCCCAGAATGCGTGGTCCAGCGCTTCCATTTCTTCTTGTTCGGCGTCGGTCATCGCGCCGTAAATGTCGTTCAGTTCCACGACCTCGGGCGAGGCCTCGAAGCGGTCGATCAGCCCACGCATGCGCGACAGCACGGCCAGCATGTGCGTGGCGCCCACCTTGCGCAAGGCCTGCAGGGCCAACTGGCAGGTCGGGTCGCCCCAATTGCACAGGAACTGCATGAAGCCGCCGTTGTTGATGTCGGCTTCCATCCGCCATAGCGCCACCAGCTCCTGGTCGACCCGCGACAGGCGGTCCAGCTGCCATTCGGCCGCGGCCAATCTCGCCATGGCCTGCTCGTAGCATTGGTCCCACAACAGGTCGTGCACATTCAGCATGCCCTCGGGCGAGGGCGCCAGCAGCGCGGGCCAGACCACGCCAAAGCCGTCATCCACCAATTGCCATTGCTCGCGTTCGGCAGGCGTCGCGTTTTCCAGGCGGATGTGGCGCTTGATCGGTTCTTGCAAGGCATGGCCGTTGGCCAACGTCAGCAGCAGATGCGTGTCGGTCAACGCGATGGATTGAATGCGGTACGGAGTCAATGACATGTCAAAACCGAAGAACAGGAACTGGCGAACCTTACCGGCACCGCGCATCCCTGTCGAGGAGCACGCGTAGGCAGCGCTCGCATCAGGCCGCACACTGTTACGTCCTCGGGCCGAAGCCTTCTGCTACCGTAGTCTTGCCTGCACCGTGCCACTGGCCCGGCTTCCACGACAGAGACCGACTATGCCACGTCCTTCCGAGTCTGCCCCCCTGATCGGCGTGATCCCGCCCTACGTGCTGGACCGCTTGGCCCAACACACTGACGCCCGCGTCAGCATGCCGGCCGTCAAGACGCTGATCATCGACCAGCAACAGCGCAGTTTGCGCGAGATGGCGGAACAGCCGCCACGCGCCACGCTGGCCCCCACCCGCCACGCCGCGCCTGGCGGCACGCCGCAACGTGCCGTGCATGACGCCGACAACACCACCACCCTGCCCGGCACGCTGGCGCGCGCCGAAGGCCGACCGGCCAGCGGCGATGCAGCAGTGGATGAAGCCTATGCGCATCTGGGCGCCACGTACAAGCTGTTCTGGGACATCTACAAGCGCCACTCCATCGACGGCCATGGCCTGCCACTGGTGGGCACCGTGCATTATGGCGAAGACTATGACAATGCCTTCTGGAACGGCGCGCAGATGGTGTTCGGCGACGGCGACGGCGAAGTCTTCAACCGCTTCACGATCGCCGTCGACATCATCGGCCATGAACTCACGCACGGCGTCATCGATACCGAAGCCGGTCTGCTCTACCAGGGCCAGTCCGGCGCGCTGAACGAATCGCTGTGCGATGTCTTCGGCGCACTGGTCAAGCAGTACGCGCTGGGCCAGACGGCCCGACAGGCGGACTGGCTGGTGGGCGCCGGACTGTTCACCGAAAAAGTCAGTGCCCGCGGGCTGCGCTCCATGGCCGAGCCCGGTAGCGCCTACGACGACCCATTGCTGGGCAAGGATCCGCAACCCGGGCACATGCGCGATTACGCCGACACGCCGCGCGACAACGGCGGCGTGCACATCAATTCCGGCATCCCCAACCGCGCCTTCTTCCTGGCCGCCACCACGCTGGAAGGGCCCGCGTGGAAAGGGGCCGGGCAAGTCTGGTACGACACGCTGTGCGACAAGCGCCTGCGCCACGATGCCGATTTCAAGGCCTTTGCCGCCCTGACGCTAACGGTGGCCGCCGAACGCCATGGCGCGGCCGTGCAGAAAGCCATCGGCCAGGCTTGGGCGGCCGTGGGAGTGCTGTCATGATCGAGCTGCCTCCGCTGGACCTCGTGCTGCTGGTGCGGCTAAGCCGCGAAGGCGGCCTGGCCTACCTGCCCGGCCTGTCGCAACCCCGCAGTATCAACCTGTCGACCTGCCCGCCCGGCGTGCGCCAGGACGTGTGCGACGCCCTGCAACGCGCCGCCCCGCTGGCCGTGCCCGAATGTGGGCAAGGCGGCGATCAGCGCTACTTCCACATCGAAATGGTGATGGACCGCGACGACCAGACGGCCGTCAGTTTCGACGTGCCGGAAACGGATGCGCCCGATACGCTGGTACACCTGTGGAAATCCCACGCCGAACCCATGTGACGGCTCGGGTCCGCGTCAATGCGCGGCTGGCACTGGCCGCGGGGCGTGCTCGCGGAACCCGCCGATCTGCAGCGCGCGTCCGGCATACAGTCCGATGATTGCCATTGCCACGCACAAGGCGGCGCATGCGCCCAGCGCCACGCTCCAGCTGTCCAGCCTGTCGTGCAAGGCGCCCACCACCGCGGGGCCGGAGGCCGCAAACAGATAGCCCACGCACTGCGCCATGCCCGACAACGCCGCGGCCTGCTGCGCGTGGCTGGCGCGCAAGCCCACAAAGGCCAGGCCCAGGATGATGCCGCCGCCCGTGCCCAGACCCAGCAGCACGATCCAGAGCGTGGCCCAGCCGGGCGCCGCGATCAGGCCGACCAGGGCCACGAACGAGGCCGCCGCCGAGCAGAACGCCGCGCCGCGCTGATCCTTCAAGCGGCGCACCACCGGCGCCAGGAACAAGGCGGGGCCGGCCGACATCAGTTGCAGCAGCCCGTGCAGCGAACCGGCGCGTTCGGCCGAATACCCGGCATCAAGCAGGATGGCGGGCAGCCAGCTCACCGCGACGTAAAACACGAAGGAATTGATGCCCAGGTAGAGTGTCACGTGCCAGGCCAGCGGCGAACGCCACAGGCGGGCGCCGTGCGGCGCATGCGTGGTCGTCGAAGCCGGCGCCGTGTGATTGGACAGCTGCGGCAGCCACAGCAACAGGCTGACCGCGGGTACTACGACGAGGCACAGCGTTGAAAAGCGCCATCCGCCCGCCGACAGGTTGGCCAGCGGAATCGCGACGGCGGACGCCACACCCGCGGCGATGCTCATGGTCAGCACATAGGCCGACGTCAACCCGGCCACGCGTTGCGGAAAGTCGCGCTTGACCAGGCTGGGCAGCAGGACGTTGCCGATCGCGATGCCCGCGCCGATGATGGCGGTGCCCACATAAAGCCCCCAAGCCGCGCCCAGCGTGCGCGCAACGATGCCCAAGGCAATCAGCAGCAGTGCACCGAACAGCGCGCGCTCCAGCCCGAAGCGGCGGGCCAGCCCCGCCCCGAACAGCGACACCAAGGCAAACGCCAGCAGCGGCAAGGTGATCAGCATGCCGGCGGCGCTCGACGACAGGCCCAGCTGTTCGCGGATCATGCCGATCAACGGCGCCACGCCGGTAACCGGCGCGCGCAGCGCCATGGCAATGCAAAGCATGCCCGCGATCAGCAGCACCGGGCGGCTGGTGGGGCGAGTGTGGGAAGGAATGTGAGTCATGGCAGCAATCTGTGAAATCCAAAGCCAATGCGGAAAAAACCCGCATTTCAGAGGCCTTAGCTTACGCACGCGCCGCTTTACCGAATTTCGAGACAATGACAAACTATCCCTGAATCCTGCCAACCTGCCCTGCGGCGCATCGCCATGCATCACAGCCATTCCCCACCGCCCGCCTTCGATCCCAATGCCGCCGCGCAGTGGACCTTCGCCATGCCGGTGCATGCGGCCGAGCAGGACAGCGAATCGCCCACCCATCACCACCCCATGGGCCAATTGGTGCTGTCGCTGCGCGGCGGGGTGACCTGCTCGGTCCCCCAGGGGCTGTGGATGGTGCCGCCGCAATGCGGCGTGTGGATTCCGGGCGGCGTGCCGCACAGCAATCGCGTCACGGCCAACGGGCGCGTCTGCTTCTTGTTCGTTCCGGCCGGCACGCCCGGCCTGCCTTCCGCCTGCTGCACCCTGGCGATCTCGCCCTTGGTGCGGGAGCTGATCGTGCACCTGGCCGATCTGCCGCCTTCCGACACCACCACCGCCGCCAACCGCAAGCTGGCGGACGTGCTGGTGGAGCAGCTCTCACGCATGCCCACCGAACACCTGCACCTGCCGCTCTCGGACCACCCTCGCCTGCGTCAGATCGCCAGCGCGTTGAACGCCGATCCCGCCGACCGCAGCACGGTCGCGGAATGGGGCAAGCGGGTGGCCATGAGCGAGCGCACGCTTGCGCGCCTGGTGCAGCAGGAAGTCGGCATGAGTTTCGGGCGTTGGCGCCAGCAACTGCACATCATCCTGGCTTTGCAGCGCCTGTCCGCCGGCGTGTCGGTGCAACGCACCGCCGAAGACCTGGGCTACGAATCGGTCAGCGCGTTCATCACGATGTTCAAGAAAACACTGGGCAAGACGCCCGCGCGTTACTTCGCGGACAAATCGGACGTGACGGGCGGATAGTCCAGCTCGCCGGACTTCATCACGCCGCGCGCGCGGGCCTCGCGCATTTCCGCCTGCACCGCTTCGCGGGTCTTGTCGGTGGACGCGGGCACGTTGGGCGGGTAGTCGAGTTCCCCAAACGTCACCATGCCTGCGGCCCGGGCGGCAGCCAATTCTTCGCGGACCTGGCTGGCAGTCTTCGTGCTGGTGGCTGGCAGGTCGACGGGGTATTGCTGTTCACCGTACGTGACCAGGCCCGCAGCCTTGGCCTCCATCAATTCGGCGCGCACCTGTTCGCGGGTCTTGCCTTCGGCGTGCGCGGCGCCACCCGTCAGGGCCAGGCACAGGGCTAGCGTGGAAAGTTGGAACGTGTTCATGGAATTCCTTTGCGGTTATCAAGTGCCGCCATGGTCGTCTGAACGCCCCCCGTGATAAATCCCCTGCCGCGCAATCCAGCGTTGTGCTGCACGCAAGCCTCGCCGCGCCGCGCCGGGATGCGCCAGCCTTGCACGCGGCGCAAGCCTGCATTGCGCCGCGCCCGGTGTTTCGCAGGCACGCATCTCCCTAGACTGAATGGCTCCTGTGTTCCAAGGCGTTATTCCCATGCAGTCTCCTTCATCGGCCTTTGGCCCGCGCATCCTGACCGGCCTGTCCGGCGTGCTGCTGGCCGTCATCCTGGCCGGCCTTAACGAGAACGTCACCAAGATGGCGCTTCCCGACATCCGCGGCGCGCTCGGCATCAGCTACGACCAGGGCACCTGGTTCGTCGCGGTGTATGCGGCCGCCTCGGTCTGCGCCATGGCCTTCGCCCCGTGGTGCTCGGTCACCTTTTCGCTGCGGCGGTTCACCGTCGCGGCGCTTGCCGCCTTCGCGGTATTCGGCGCCCTTTGCCCCTTTGCCCCCAACCTGCCCGTGCTGCTGCTGTTGCGCACCTTGCAGGGCCTGGCTGGCGGCGCATTGCCGCCGATGTTGATGACGGTCGCGCTGCGCTTTCTTCCGGCCAACATCAAGCTGTACGGCCTGGGCGGCTATGCGCTGACCGCCACGTTCGCGCCCAGCCTGGGCATTCCGCTGGCAGCCTTCTGCACCGACGTACTGGGCTGGCGCTGGGCGTTCTGGTTGGCCGCGGCCCCCGCGCTGCTGGCCATGGCAGCGGTCTGGAAAGGCCTGCCGCAAGATCCGCTCAAGCTGGAACGCTTCCGCCTGTTCGACTGGCGTGGTTTGCTGCTGGGCGCGCCGGCCCTTGCCATGCTGGTGATCGGCCTCGTGCAGGGCGACCGCCTGGACTGGCTGAATTCGCCGCTCATCGCCTGCCTGCTGGGCGCCGGCGCCGTGTTGATGGTGCTGTTCATGGTCAACGAATGGTCCCACCCCTTGCCGTTCTTCAAGATCCAGCTCTTGCGCAACCGCAACCTGAGCCATGCGCTCGTGACCCTGGGCGGCGTGCTGATCGTGCTGCTGGGCGTCATCCTGATACCCGCGAGTTTCCTCGCGCAGTTGCGGGGTTATCGGCCCCTGGAAACCGCACCCGTGCTGTTGACGATGGGCCTGCCGCAACTGATCGCGCTGCCGCTGGTCGCCGCGCTGTGCAATCTGCGCGCGGTCGACTGCCGCTGGGTGCTGGCGGGCGGCCTGGCGCTGCTGGCCGCGTCCTGCGCCCTGGGTTCCCAACTGACTCCCGTCTGGTCGCGCGAACAGTTCTATCTTCTGGAGGCCGTGCAGATCTTCGCGCAGCCCATGGCCGTCATCCCCTTACTGATGCTGGCAACCGGCGGCCTCGCGCCACAGGACGGCCCCTACGCATCCGCCTGGTTCAACACCATCAAGGGATTTGCAGCCGTCGCCGCCACCGGCCTGCTGGACGCCCTGACGACCTGGCGCCGCAACACGCACGCGAGCCAACTGGCGGACCAGTTGGGCAACTTTCCCTTGAGCCTCGGCGGCGAAAGCACGGCGGCGCTGTCCCGGCGCGTGCAGGAACAGGCCGCCGTGCTGACCTCCGCCGATCTCTATCTGTGCATGGCCGGCGTGGCCGTGCTGCTGATCCTCCTGATTCCCTTTGTCGCGACCCGGATCTATCCGCCTCGCGCTGCAACCTGACATCGAGTCCCTGATGACGACACTTTCCTTACGCACCCTTCTCCCCCGTACCGCGGCGCTTGCCGCGCTGGGCCTGCTCGCCTACGGCGGCTGGTCATGGTCCGCTTCGACCGCCACCGAATCCACGGACGACGCCACCATTACCGCGGATCACACCATCGTCGCGCCGCAAGTCTCCGGTTTCATCGACGCCGTGCTGGTGGACGACAACCAGGACGTCAAGCAAGGACAGTTGCTGGCCCGCATCGACGACCGCGACTACCAGGCGGCCTTGGCCGCGGCCAGCGCCGAATTGGCCGTCGCCGCCGCGCAGCTGTCCAACGCGGCCGCCACGCTGGAACGCCAGCAAGCCGTGATCGACCAGGCCCACGCCGTCACCCGCGCCGACCTGGCGGACATCCGCTACGCCGAAAGCGAACTCCAGCGGCATCGCCGTCTGGCCAGCGAAGGCGCGGGCACGCAACAGGTGTTTGAACAGGCCAGAAGCCGGCTGGAGATGGCGCAGGCGCGCCAGGCCGAGCACCTGGCCACGTTGCGGGCCGCCCGCAAGCAGCAAGAGGTGCTGGTCGCGCAGCGCGACGCCGCGCGCGCGGGGTTGCAACGCGCCCAGGCCTTGAAGGACCGCGCCGACCTGAATCTGTCGTACACGCAAATCACCTCGCCCATCGACGGCACGATCGGCCGCCGCGCGCTGCGCGTGGGGGCCTATGTCAGCCCGGGCACGGCAATCCTTGCCGTGGTGCCGTTGCAGCAGGCCTATGTGGTGGCGAATTTCCGCGAACGGCAACTGACGCATATGCGGCCGGGCCAGACCGCGACCATCACCGTCGACGCCTATCCCGACGCGCCGCTGCATGGCCGGGTGCAGAGCATCGCGCCTGGGACGGGGCTGAGCTTTTCCCCCGTGGCGCCCAGCAACGCCACGGGCAATTTCACCAAGGTGGCGCAGCGCCTGCCGGTCAAGATCGTGCTGGACGCCCTGCCCGACAACGCGCCTCGGCTGCGCGCCGGCATGTCCGTCGAGGCCGTGGTCGACACCGTGGCCACGCTGCGCGGGGACGCGCAATGACACACCGCCTGATCTCGCGCGCGCTGCTCTTGTCCACGCTGCTGGGCATCGGCGGTTGCGCGGTCGGACCCGACTTCGTCGCCCCGCAAGCGCAATTGCCCGCGCAATGGCGTGAGCCTGCGGCCACGCCGGCGCCCAGCGCCCCCGTGCAAGAGAGCCTGAACACCTCCTGGTGGGACAGCTTCGGCGATCCGACGCTGACCGCATTGATCACCGAAGCCACCGCGGCCAACGTAGACATCCGCATCGCCTACGAGCACCTGCGGCAAAGCCGGGCCGCGCTAGGCATCACCAAAGCCGACGGCCTGCCCCGCGTGGGCGCCGGCGCCAGCTACCAGCGCGGCCAGAACAGCGAGGCCGGTCTGGCCGATCCGTCGGGGCGCGACGGCCGCTCGTCCTTCAATCTCTGGCAAACGGGCGTGGACGCCAGTTGGGAACTGGACCTGTGGGGCCGAGTCCGGCGCGAAGTCGAGCAGTCGGGCGCACAGTCGCAAGCGGCGCTGGAAGCGCAACGCGCCGTAGTGTTGTCGATCCGCGCCGAGACCGCGCGCAACTACATCCTGCTGCGTGGCGCGCAGAACCAACTGACCGTCTTGAACAAGACGCTGGACAACGCCAATCACAACCTGGCGTTGACCCGTTTGCGCCAGCGTGAAGGCGTCGCCACGGAACTGGACGTGTCGCAGGCCGACGCGCAGGCAGCGGCGATCGAAGCAGCCGTCCCGCCGCTGGTGCTGCGGGTGGATCAATTGATGAATGCGCTGGCGCTGTTGCTTGAGCAGCCTCCGCATGCGCTGCACGAACGGCTGGCGGTGGCGGCGCCGATTCCCGGCGGCCCCGTGCGGGTACCGGTGGGCATGCCCAGTGAACTGGCTGAACGCCGGCCCGACATCCGCCGCGCGCAGGCCACGCTGCATGCGGCGGTGGCCGCCATCGGCGTGGCCGAGGGCGACTTCTATCCGCGCATCACGCTGTCTGGCAACCTCGGGCTGCAGGCCCTGCAGTTGCGGGACCTGGACACGGACAACGCCGGCATCTTCGGTGTGGGCCCGGCGCTGCGCATTCCGCTGTTCGAAGGCGGACGCCTGCGCGGCCGGCTGCGGCTGCGCGAGTCGCAAGCGCAGGAAGCCGCCCTGCTCTTCCAAAAGACCGTGCTTGCCGCCTGGCATGAAGTCGACAACGCGATGACCGCCTATCAAGCGCAGCAGCTGGCGCACGCCAGCCTGGAACGCGCGTCGGCCAGCGCACGCCGCGCCCTGGTCAACGCGCAGCGCCAATATGCCGCCGGCGCGTCGGACTTCGTCAATGTGCTCAGCGCGCAGAACGCCGTGCTGGCCAGCGACCAGGCCCGCGTGTCCACGCAGGCCGCTGTGTCGCTGGCGCTGGTGGATCTTTACCGGTCGCTGGGTGGCGGCTGGCAATAGCCCTGCGCGCCGCGCGCCGTCACCAGCGATAGGTGACGGTGGCCATGACGGTGCGCGGCGCCCCGAAATAGCACCGCGTGTTGCTCAGGCACACGCCGACGTAATCCTTGTCGAACAGGTTGTTCACGTTCAGCGCGACGGACGCGTTGCGCCATTGGCCGCCGAAGGTGCGCAGGTCATAGCGCAAGGCGGCGTCCACCAGCGTGTAGGAGGCCAGTTCGATCGTGTTGGACGCGTTGCCGTAGCGCTTGCCCACGTACCGAACGCCGGCGCCGGCCGACAGGCCCGCCAGCGCGTCGGTGAAGGCGTAGTCCACCCACGCGGACGCCTGCGAACGCGGGGTGATGCTGACCTGGTTGCCTTCGTAGCCGTCGTTGCTGCGCTTGTACTCAGCGTCGGTGTAGGTGTAGGAGGCCAGCACGCTCAACTGGCGGCTCAGTTCCAGCTTGCCTTCCAGCTCGACGCCGCGCACGCGCGTTTCGGCGGACTGCACGATGAAACCCGGGTTCACCGGATCCGTCGTGGCCATGTTGCGTTGGGCCACGTCGAACAGGGCGACGCCGACAAAGCTGTTGTGCCCGGCGGGCTCATACTTCACGCCCACTTCGTACTGCCTGCCGGTCGTCGGCTTGGCGGGCGAGCTGGGATAGATCAGGCCTGACGTGGGCTGGAACGATTCGGAGTAGCTCGCGTAAGGCGTGACGCCGTTGTCGAACAGATAGGCCGCGCCCACGCGTGCCGTGAAGGCGTGGTCAGCACTGCGCGTGGTGGTGTCCGACAGGCGGTCCATCATGCTCTGCCGGACGCGGTCCCACCGCCCGCCCAGCGTATAGGCCCAGCGGCCCAGGCGGATCTGGTCCTGCGCATAGACACCCAGGCGCTCCTGATGCTGCAGGGCATCGGTGACCGGCAGGTCGGGGCGCTGGATGGTCTGCCCGTAGACGGGATTGAACAGATCGATGGGCGGCGCGCATTCGGCGGTGCCGCAGATCCAGTTCAGGCTGTCGTAGCGCTGGCGCGAAACCTCGACGCCGGTCAGCAGCGTGTGCGTCAGCGCCCCCGTCGCAAAGCGCGACGTCAGCGTCGTATCGACATTGATGTCGTAGGACGTCTGGTCGGCGTCGAACAGGCGGCGGCGCAAGGTGCGGCGGTCGAGCAGCAAGCCGTTGCCGGTCACCGTATCGAACTCCTGATGCACTCGCGTGTAGCGCGCGTTCTGCTGCAGCGAAAAGGTGTCGTTGAACGCGTGTTCCAGGCTGTAGCCCACGGCGGTCTGGTCCCGCAGATAGTGTTCGCGGTCCGGCTCGCCCACATAGCGGCTGCGCGGCACGCTGCCGTGGGGGTTGTCGTGCAGGGTGCCGTCAGCGGGCAGATATTGCGGCAGGAAGCCGATCTTGTCCCGCTGGTACTGCGTCAGCAGCGTCAGGCGCGTGGCCGCGCTGGGCTGCCAGGTCAAGGACGGCGCCAGGAACACGCGGTCGTTCTTCACGTAGTCCACGGCGGTATTGCTGTCGCGCTGCAGGGCGACCACGCGGTACAGCCATTCGTCGGTCTCGCCGACAGGGCCGGTCAGATCGACGGCGCCCTGGAACCGGTCCTGGTTGCCGGCCTGCAATTGCACTTCGCCCGCGCGCTCGGCGGACGGCCGCTTGCTGATCATGCCGGTCAGCCCGCCCGGACCGCTCTCGCCGTACAGCACCGACGCCGGGCCGCGCAGCACTTCCACGCGTTCCAGGCCGAAAGGCTCGCTCTGCCAGATCGGCCCCAGGCGCAGCCCGTCCAGATACGACGAGGGCGAACTGAAGCCGCGCAGCGAAATCCATTCGATCTGGTTGTCCATGCCCAGCTGGTCGACCGACACGCCCGGCGTGTACTGGATGGCTTCCGTCACCGTCTGCACGTTGCGGGCGTCCATTTCCTTGCGCGTCACGACGCTGACCGATTGCGGGTTCTCAAGAATGGACGTGTCGGTCTTCGTGCCCGTGGCGCTACGCGAGGCCACCAGCCCCGGGGCCGGCCCCCAGGCGTTCTCGGCAACACCCGCACCCGTCACCGTCACGGTTTCCAGCATGGCGGCCTCTTCGCCAGCCGGCCGCACCACGATGGCGCCGCGCTGCTGTTGCGCGGCGAGGCGCGTGCCGGCCAGCAAGGCCTGGACGGCCTGCATCACCGTCATGCGGCCAGACACCGCGGCCGCGCTGCGGCCCGCCACCACGCTGGCCTCGACCAGAATGGGCGTGCCGCTCTGGCGCGCCAGCGCGTTCAACGACTGGGACAGGGCGCCGGCAGGCAGGTCGACATCAACGACGGCGGTTTGGGCGGCGGCGGCCGCGCTGGCCGCGCCGATCGATGCGGCAAAGAGGCTGCGGATCAGGAAGCGGCGCGTTGCGCGCGGCGGGGCCAAGCGGGTCTTGTTGGTCTTGCGTTCGTTCATGGTCAATCCTAGGGAAGGTTCTGACCATGAAAACGAACGAGCCGCGATTTACCGGACAATTATTTTCGGGCGGCGCGAACGATGCGCGCCCCGCCCCCGGCCACACTCTCGATCGCGACCGGCAGCACGCCGGGCAGCGCCGCCAGGAAGCGCGCCGGCTCACGCGCCGGGAAACTGCCGGTAACGCGCATCGCCTGCAACGCCGGATCGGCCGACAGTTCGATCGGCTGTTCGCTCCACGCGTTCCATTGCGCCACGGCCTCGGCCAGCGGCGTAGCATCGAAGGCCAGCCAGCCCTGGCGCCAGGCTTCGTGCGTGCCGTCTGACACCTCGCGCACGCGGTCCAGCCCAGCCGGCGCCGTGCGCACCATTTGCCCCGGCTGCAACAGCAGCCCCTCGCCCGAGCCGTCCCGCCCCCACACGCGCACCAATCCGCGCTCGACCTGCACCCGCATCACGCCCGCCCGCGCGCTGACGCTGAATGCAGTCCCCACCACCTTGACCGTGCCCCACGGCGTGCGCGCCACGAAGGGCCTGCCGGGTTCCGACCGGACGTCCAGATACACCTGGCCCTGCGTCAACGTAAGTTCGCGCGCGTCGCGGTAGTAGGCAACGCTGGCGCGCGTGCCGGCATCCACCTCCAGCACGGTGCCGTCGGGCAAACCCAGCGACCGGACTTCACGCCGGGCGGTCTGGATGCCCAGCCGGTAGAGCGCCTGCGGCTCCTGCCAGCGCAGCAGCGATCCCAAGCCCAGCGCCAGCCCGCCGCCCGCAAACGCGCGCAGCAAGGCACGCCGGCTTGGCGCCGCAGCTTGCGGTTTCGGCAGATAGGACTGCAGGGCCTCCGTGACCGCGCCATCAGCGGCCCACAGCCGTTCAGCCCGCATCCAGGCCGCCTGGTGGCGCGCGTCCTGCGCCAGCCAGGCCGCCAGATGCCGGCGCGCCTTGTCGGCCGTGGCGGCGTCACCGCCCGTGATGCGGGTCAGATAGGTCAACGCCCGTTCGATCATCCCGGGCGTGGGTTGCAGCGTGGTGTCAGGGCGATGCACGGTCCGCCCCTTCCTGCCACGCAGCGCAATCGAGCACCGCGCGCACAACGTGCTTTTCCACCGCCGCGATGCTCAGGTCCAGATGCTGCGCAGTCTCTGCGTGTGTATGGCCATAGACGCGCACCATCAGAAAGACCTCGCGCCGCTTCCTGGGCATGACCGCCAGCCGCGCCAGCAGGCGCTCGGCTTCCTGGCGTGCGCTGACCACGCGGTCGGCGCCAGGCGCGATCGCCGGCGACACCACAGCCAGCGTGTCCAGCATTGCTTGTTCGGCGCGTTTGCGGCGCGCTTCGTCGATGATCAGGTTCTTGCCGACGCGATACAGCAGCGCGCGCGGCTCGGCCAGCAGCCCGGCCCGCAGCTCCAGGCCCAGCACGCGGGCGTAGCTTTCCTGAACCACGTCCGACGCGTTGTCGCGGCAGCGCAAGGCGCGCGTGAAAAAGCCGATCAGCTCTTGGTAGTAGCGTTCAAGCACGGGACGGATCAGTCGGGGCGTGCGCAAGGCACGAGCTAATTATGAATGGTTCGCATTATCACACAAGCCACTCGCCCCGCCACGGCCGTCCCGCACCGCGCCCTTACGCCTGCTTCGGACCCGCCACGATGAACAGCCGTGGGAACGGCAGCAGCACCGTGCCATCGGCAAGCGCCGGATAGGCCTCGGCAATCAGCGCCTGATAGCGCGCCAGGAAGCTGGCCTGCTCGGCGGCATCCAGCTTGTCCAGATAGGGGCGCAAGGCCGTGCCCTTGAACCATTCCACCACCGCGGCGGCGCCCGCCAGCGGGTGGTGGTAAGTCGTGCGCCACACGTCCAGCACGCCGCAATGCGGCTTCAGCAATTCGTAGTACCAGGCGGCGCTATGGCGCGGCGGATGCTTCACCTCGCCCGTCTTTGCGGCCCACGGCGCTTCGCCCGCCACCTGGCGCGCCAGGCGGTGCGCAGGTTCTTCCAGGTTGTCGGGAGTCTGCACGGCCAGGATGCCGCCCGGCGCCAGTTTGCCGACCAACCGGGGGTAGAGCGTCGCGTGGTCGGGCACCCATTGCAGCGCCGCGTTCGCCAGGATCACGTCGTACTGCTGCGGCGGATTCCACGTAGCGATGTCGGCCAGTTCGAACTCCAGCGCGGGCAGGCGCTTGCGGGCGGCCTGGACCATGTCTTCCGAGCTGTCCATGCCGATGACTTTCGCGTCGGGATAGCGGCTGGCCAGCACCTCGGTGGAATTGCCCGGGCCGCAGCCCAGGTCCACGGCCAGGCCGACGGACGGATTGGGCAACGCGGCCACCAGATCGCGCACCGGCCGGGTGCGTTCGTTTTCAAAAGCGGAATACTGCTTGGCGGACCAACTGTTGTTGCTCATGACGGCTCCTTGCCGGACGACTGTGTACGGTTGGACTCTACGCCTGCCGTATCCATATTACAAATATCTGGATAGCAACAAATCCATATTCAAATAATATGGCAAGCCTGAAAAGAAAAACCCGCCGGGGCCAGCCGGCGGGTTTTCCACTGCGTTGCTGCGTTGACGGTTTACTGCGCCTTCAGTTCCGCGGACCGGGTCTTCCACAGCGAGAACAGCACGCCGCCCAGGATCAGGCTGAACGTCACGCCCAGCGAAATCGCAGCCGGCACCTTGCCGATGAAGCCGACCAGGAAGATCTTCGTGCCGATGAACACCAGGACCAGCGCCAACGCGTACTTCAGGTAGTGGAAGCGGTGGATCATCGCCGCCAGCGCAAAGTACAGCGCACGCAAGCCCAGGATGGCGAAGATGTTGCTGGTGTAGACGATGAACGGGTCGGTCGTGATGGCGAAGATCGCCGGCACCGAGTCCACCGCGAACACCAGGTCCACGAATTCGATCAGCACCAGGGCCAGCAGCAGCGGCGTCGCGAAACGCACCTTCTTCGACGTGGCCGGATCCGTCTCGGTCACCACGAACGCGTTGCCGCGCAGGCCTTCCGTGACGCGCATGTGGCGCTTCAAGAACTTCAGGATCGGGTTGGTCGCGATGTCGGGCGTCTGGTCCGCGATCATCCACATCTTGATGCCCGTGAACACCAGGAATGCGCCAAACAGGTACAGCAACCAGCCGAAATTGCTGACCAGCGCGGCGCCCAGGCCGATCATGATGGCGCGCAGCACGATCACGCCCAGGATGCCCCAGAACAGCACGCGGTGTTGGTATTGGCGCGGAATTGCGAAGAAGCTGAAGATCAGCGCGATCACGAAGACGTTGTCCATCGACAGCGACTTTTCGATCATGAAGCCGGTGTAGTACGCCATGCCGCTGGCTGCGCCCAATTGCCACCACACCCAGGCGCCGAACAGCAGCGCCGCGCTGATGTAGCCGGCCGACAGCAACAGGCTTTCGCGCACGCCGATTTCGCGGTCTTCCTTGTGCAGCACGCCCAGGTCAAAGACCAGCAAGCTGACGACGATGCCGATGAATAGCAGCCAACTCCAGGTCGGTGTCCCCAGAAAATCGGCCATGAAGAAGGTGATCAAAGTATCCATGAATGCCCCGCTGTGTTCGAAGGTGCCCATCATCCGGATACGGGCCAGATGGAGAAATCAGCCTGAAAGTGAGTTAAGGTTCGAAAAAACCGAAGTGAGCTCGATCATGCTGAACTACCGCCATCTGTACTATTTCTGGATGGTCGCCAAGGAAGGCGGCTTTTCCCGCGCAGCCGAACGGCTGGACATGGCCATCCAGACCATCAGCGCCCAAGTGCGCGAACTGGAGAAAAACCTGGGCCACCAGTTGCTCAAGCCCGCCGGCCGCGGCGTGGCGCTGACCGACGCCGGCAAGGCCGCTTTCGCCCGGGCAGAAGAGATCTTCCAGATCGGCCATGTCCTGCCCCAGGAAGTGCGGGCCGCGGCCACCAAGCCCGTCATCCGGCTGTCGGTGGGTTTGTCCGACGGCATTTCCAAGCTGGCCGCGCACGCCTTGCTGGGCCCCGTGCTGGACACCCCGGACCTGCGCCTGACCTGCCACGAAGGCGAGGTCGAGGAACTGCTGGGCGAACTGGCCCAGCACCACCTGGACCTGGTGCTGGCCGGCCAGGGCGCGCCCGCCAACCCCAACCTGCGGCTGACCAGCGACCGCCTGGTGTCCTCCCCTGTGGACTGGTACGGCCCGGCGCGGCTGGTGCGCAAGTCCGACACGCTGGACTTCCCGCGCTGCCTCGAGCGCCTGCCCGTACTGCTGCCCACCGGCCACTCCGTGCTGCGCCAGACCCTGGACCGCTGGTTCAACGAACAAGGCGTCTTTCCCAACGTGGTGGGCGAATTCGAAGACAGCGCGCTAATGTCGGTGTTTGCCGCCCGGGGCCTGGGCGTATTTCCGCTCAGCCGGCTGGGCGGCGACGACATCGGCCTGCTGCGCGGATTGCGCCCCCTGGCCCGCTGCGACGATGTGCAAGAGGAAATCCACGCCATCCGCAACCGCCGCGGGCAGCACCACCCCCTGGTCCAGGCGGTGCTGGCACATGCCAAGACTTCGGTTTTTTCTTAATGTTTGTCACAGCTACTCTGGTTTTTCAGAAATAGAATCCGCTTTATCGTGGACCCTCTTTTGAAATCGGAGTACCACTGCAATGAAAAAATTCATCTGGCTCGCTTTTGCCGTGCTTGCCGCACTCTGGACCGGGCTGGTAGCGCTGACCTTGCAACTGACCGACTGGGTCCTGGCAACCATCGCCACCGCTCAGGTGCCGGGCACGGCGCTGGACACGTCGCAATGGGTGGCGCCCGCCTGGGCCGCCGGCTGGGTCGACCCGGCCTGGCTGCAGTCGCTGCAAGGCGGCCTGGTCTGGGCCGCACAGGGCCTGAACCAGATCCTGCCCGTGGCCGGCAGCCTGGGCACGCTGATCTCGGTGCTGGGCTGGATCATCTGGGGCTTCATCATCGCCGGCCTGCTGGTCCTGGCGCTGATCCTGAGCTGGCTGGCGGGCAAACGCCAACAGGCGGCCGAGGCTCCGGGACGCCAAGTGGTGTAATAAGGCTGGCAACGCGCCACCCGGCACGCTGCCTCCCTCAAGGAGCGTGCCGTGCCCACCCGATCTGCCTCAGCCCTGACGTTGTCCCTGGCCGCCCTGCTATCCGCAGGCGCCACGGCCTTGGCGCACGCTTCCCCCAGCCCTTCCGGCGTGGAAGTCTGCACGGTGACGGGCACCTCGGGGCAGTACAGCGTGCGCGTGCGCAATACCGGTACGGCGCCGCTGACGCGCGTCGACGTCACCGGCGTCCGGCTGGATGGCGGCGGCCAGGCCAAAGAAGCCCTGACCGTCAGCCTGGCCGACATTCCCCCCGGCAAATACAAGACCGCCATCCTGGCGCGCCATGAAGAATCGGCCGCACTGGACAGCATCGTCACGTATTCCGCCGTAGACGGCACGGAAACGCCCCAGCAAGAGCTGTTCGCAGGCAAGGTCGCGCACGTATCGCCCGGCTCGGCCCTGCAGTACACGCTGGCGCCGCTGGCCGTGCGCGGCTGGACGGTGGCCTATGGCTCCGCAACGTCGCCCAGGCTGGAAGCCGGCAGCGCCGTCCTGCTGTCCTACCCCGTGCGCAGCGGCAAGAAGCCGGCGACCCGGCCCGAGGCCGGCCGCACGCCGTCCGCCGTGGTGCCGCTGACGCCCTGCCGCGAACCCGGCAAGAAATCCTGATCAGGTGCCGCTCAGCAGATCGCGCTCGTTCAGCAGCGCATAGACGATTTCGGGTTTGTTGTCGAAGCCGCGGCGGATGGCGGCAGGCAGCGCGGTGCGCGTCTTGCGGCACAGGCCCGGCGCGTCGTCCAGCTGGATCGAGATGCCGCGCGACGTGCGCACTTCGTTGTCGCTGGGCGTGATGCGAATCACGATGCCCAACTGCGCCTGGATCCGCCCCTGCATGGCGCGCAAGTCCTCCAGGCTGGCAATGCTTTCCAGCCGCGCCACCAGCCGCTTTTCCTCTTCCTTGGTCAGGCGCAGGATACGGATGTCGGCGGCCGGATCGGCCAGCAGCCGTTCGCGGTCGCACATACAGGCGCCCGGCGGACATTCTTGGCGGATAGGGAACGGCAGGTTCATGGAGGGTTGCGGGACAGCATCTGCGCAGACATTGCGCATCGTTCGATTCTACTCAGGATGACGGGCCGCCCGCGACGGCGCACTGCTCGTTTTCCCGCAATCGGCTGCGGTATATTGCCCCCCTCGATTCGAAGCTGGGGAGAGGCGGGTGAAACGAATACTGCTTGCGGGCGCGATAACGGCACTGGCGTTGCAGGGGCAAGGCGTACAGGCGCAAGCCGCCCCGCGCGACTATCCCTACCCCATCAAGGCCGGGCTGTCGGGCGTGGTGAAGATCAGCGGCGGCGACGCCCAGCGCGCCACCGTGCGCGTGGGCAACGGACCCGAGCAGCAGCTGGGCAGCTTCGACGACGAGGAAGTCGACCAGATGGCATCCGTGGACATCGACCACGACGGCTACCGTGACCTGGTGCTGGGGCAAAGCGGCGGCGGCACGCAGCTCATCACCCGCCTGTTCTTGTACCGGCCCGCCACCGGCACCTTCCAGGAAATCCAGCACCCCGACAAGACGAGTCCCTGCCGGGGCTTCGTCAATCCGGTGTTCGACGACAAGCAGGCCCGGATCAGCGTGGGCTGCCGCTACGGCGCCGCCAGCAACGGCGCCGAGGAATACGTGCTGCGCCCCGACGGCACAGTGCACGCCACGTCGTGGTCCACCCAGGCCTTGTTCGGCCTGGACGACGCGCCGGCCGAACTGACCTACCACTTCCGCGAAGACGGCTCGACTGCACGCATCGACATCGAAGGCGAAGGATCCCCGCTGGAAGACGGCACCGTGCCGGTCAGCAAGCTGGACCTCTACGACACGCCCGACGTGAACGCCAGGCCGGCGGTGACCGCCGCCGAAGGCGAGCACCTGGACGTGGTGGCGATCCGCCCGCGCGACTGGCTGCAGATACGCTTCGCCAGCAAGACGGCGGGCGACGTCCTCAAATGGGTGCGCTATGGCGATCTGCGCGTGGACAAGCATCAACTGCCGGCGCATCCGCCGCAAGGCGGCCTGGAGCTGGAGCTCGCCGACACCTTGGCAGACTGGAACGGCGAGGACGGCGGCATCTTCCTCCTCAGCGTAGCCAACCGCGGCGAAGCACCGGCGCAATTGAAGGCGCCGCGCGTCTGGCTGTTGCTGACCAACGCGCAAGGCGACCGCATCGTGCACCCGCTGTACCAGCGTGAAGGCGATACCCTGCACCCGGCCAACCCGCTGGGTTTTGCCCGCGACCCCGTGGTCTGGAGTCCGGACGAAGACGGCAAGCCGGCCTACATGGTGAACGACAACGGCTACGGCAGCGTCCCCTTCCTGCCCGTGCTGGCGCCCGGCAAGTACCGCGCCGCCGCCGTCGTCACCGACCCGGGCAATCTCGCCCAACCCCTCGTCTCCAATGAAATCGAGTTTGACTACCCGCTCCCGAAGCGGCCGCCCGCGCCGCAGTAAGCGCTACCAGTAGTAATTCAGGCTCAGCATGGCCTCGCGCTCCATGCCGCGGAACGTGTAGGTGTAGTAGCGCTTGTCGAACACGTTGTTGATGTTCAGCGCGACGCGGTAGCGCGGGGTCTCGTAGGCCACCGCCACATCCGCCAGCGTGAACGCCGGGTTGTAGGGTGTGGTGCCATCGGCCGCCGTGTTCAAGGGGGCCTTGCCGCGATAGCGCAAGCCGCCGCCCAACATCAGGCCCTGGATCTGATGCGGCCGGTAGTCCAGCCACAGGCTGGCCGTCTGGCGTGCCGTCTGGGCGGTCTGCCGGCCCACTTCGGCCGGCCGGTTGCTCTGCGTCGTGCGCGGATCCAGATACGTGTAGCCAGCCATTACGCGCAGTTCGCGCGTCAGCGGGAACTTGGCTTCCAGTTCCAGGCCCGTCGAGCGCACTTCGCCCGTCTGCACGTTAAAGCGCGGATGGTCCGGGTCCTGCGTCGTCACATTGGTCTGGCGGATATCGAACACCGCCACCGTGAACAGGGCATCGGTGCCCGGCGGCTGGTACTTCAGCCCGGCCTCGTACTGCTTGCCTTCACGCGGCTTGAAGGCGCTGCCGTCGAACTGTTGGCCGGTGATCGGATCGAACGCCGTCGAATAGCTGACGTAGGGCGCAAAGCCGCTGTCGAACAGATAGAGCAAGCCCGCGCTGCCCGTCGTGGCGGCATCCTTGATCTCGGGCTGCGTGGTGCTGCTGCGCGTCGTCGTCGCAAAGTCGCGACGCAGGCTGACGTTGCCGACCCAGCGGTTGAACTTCAGCTGGTTCAGCGTGTAGACGCCCGTCTGCTTCACCGCGCTTTGCGACTTGTCCATGTCGGGATAATCCACGTGCTGGCCATAGACCGGCTGGTAGATGTCCAGGTTGGGAACGTCCCAGCCAAAGCCCAGCGCGTCGCGCTCTTGATAGCGCACGAAGTCCACCCCCATCGCGAAGGTGTGCTGCAAGCCCCCCCACACGAAGTCCTTGGACGCGCGGCTATCCACGGCCAACGTCTGCCCATGGGTGCGCTGCGCCAGGCTGCCGCGCGTGACGGTGCGCTTGTCGGCCAGCAGGTCCATCGCGTAGATGTGCTGGTAATCGATGTCGATCTCCGAATAGCGCAGGTTCTGCCGCAGCCGCCAGCCGCTGTCCGTATCGTGTTCGAACGCATAGCCGATGGACTTGGTGTCGCGGTCGAATTTATCGAAGTCCGGGTCGCCCGCCGTGCGGTGCAGCGGCAAGTCCGCGATCTCGGGATACGTGTACAGGTTCGGCCACCAGCTCTTGGGCGTGCCGCGCTCCTTGGAGTACGTCCCCAGCACGGTCAGCCGCGTCTGGTTCGTGATGTTCCACAGCACCGTCGGCGCCACCGAAAGCCGGTCGTCCTTGGACCCATCCGTGCGCCCGTCGCTCTTGCGGCCCGTGACGTTCAGCCGGTACAGCACCTTGCTGCCTTCGTCGAAGGCGCCGCCCAGGTCCGCCGTCACCTGGCGACGGTTGTAGGTGCCATAGCTCAAGCCCACGCTGTTGACCTGCCCGGGCGTGGGACGCTTGGACACCATGTTGATCACGCCGCCGGGCCGGCCTTGGCCGTACAGCACCGACGCCGGCCCCTTCAACACTTCGATGCTGTCCAGATCATCCAGGCTGTCGTTCCACGACCCGTAGGTACCGGCCGACAGCTGCTTCAGGCCGTCCTTGTAATAGGCGCTGCCGTCGCTGAAACCGCGGATCACGGCGCCGACCATGCGCACGTCGCTCGACCCCGACACCTCCGTCTGCACGCCCGGCGTGTACGCCAGCGCAGCCTCGAGGTTCCGAGGGGCCTGCATCTTGATCTGTTCCTGCGTCACGATCGACACCGAACGCGGCGTCTCGATCAACGGCACGTCCAGCTTGCCACTGGCGCTGGAAAGCGCCACATAGCTGTCGGCCGTTCCCACGGCCACGCCATGCACCGTCACCGGCTCCAGCTGCGCCGTGCCCGACGACGGCAGGCTTAGCGACACGTTGCGCCCGTCGCGTTGGAATGCGATGCCCGTACCCGCCAGCAGGCTGCGCAACGCGTCGTCCGGAGTCAGGTTGCCCATCACCGCCGGCGCATTGCGGCCGCGCACGGTTTCAGGCAGATAGAAGATCACCAGCGAGGCTTGCTCGCCCAGTTGGATCAGCGCATCGCCCAAGGGTTGGGCGGTAATGCTGATCGGCACCGGCGCGGTCTGTGCGACCGCCTCGGCGGGAATACCCCACGCCAGCGCCAGTGCCACGGCCAGGGCATGGCATCCGGCACCTAGGCCGGTCCATGCGGTCTTGCGCGCCGTCGATGCGCGCGCTATCACTTGCTTGTCCATGATGCGAAAAAATTCCAGTACAACTGCCCGCGCGATTTGCGCCCGACACCCTTGGCCAAAGGTTGCTTACAGGGTCGAGATCGACTTTCGTGAACACACCCCGTCCAGGGATAGACGCCACGGCCGGGAAAATTCCGGAATGATTCTCGCTAAATTAATTGAAACAAAATGATTCAACGCGGTGCCAGCACGCGGCCACCATCGGGCGGATACAGGACGATCACGGGCGCGATCTGCGGCAACACCGCCAGCACGGCCTCCGGTTCGTCGATGGGCAGCGAGCCTGCCACGCGAAGTTGCGCCAGCTTTCTGTCATCGATCCGTAGCGGCTCGCGCAGATACCGGTTCAGCTCGGCCACCACCTGCGACAAGGGCGTATCGCGAAACACCAGGCGGCCACGCTGCCAGGCGGTGATGGCCGCGACGTTTTCCTGGTGCGGCGCGGCCAGCGGTTCCCCCTGCGCGTGACGCAGCACGTAGCCCGCCGTCAGATGTTGCGTGGTGCGGTTCCACCACGAGCCGGCCGAGAACGCCACACTGCCCTCTTCCACCGCCAGCGCCACGGCGTCACCGTCCCGACGCACGTTGAATCGCGTGCCGGTCACGCGCACCTGAGCGTGGCCGCTCAGGACGGTAAACGGGCGCGCCGCATCGGGGCTGACGGTGAACAGGACTTCTCCGGCCAGCAGTTCCACCTCTCGGCGGTCGCCATACAGCGACACCCTGGCCTGCGTGTCCGTATTCAATTCCAGCAACGACCCGTCGGGCAGCACGACGCGATGGCGCTCGCCCTTGCCCGTCGCCAGCGCCTGGGTGAAATCCGCCTCGGGCGCCCATAGCCGCGGCCCGATAACGCCCGCCGTCGCCATCAACGCACAGGCGGCAGTCAATCCGACGGCGAACCGCCGGCGCCGCGGCGCGGCAGGTTCGCTTTCAGTCCGCTCAAGCATGGCGCGCAACTCAGCCTGCGGCACGGAATCGGCCACGCTCCACGTCGCTTCGACCGAACGGTACTGGCGCTGGTGCTCGGGATCCGCGGCCAGCCACGCGTCGCGCTCTTGCCTGGCATGCGCATCCAGCGTGCCCAGGCGTTCCCGCGAAAACCAGTAGATGGCCTGTTCGCGGGGCGATTCGGCGCGGTGCCGAGGAGAGGATTCAATGCGGGGCATGATCTTGCAACCGGTCATGGATGTGCGCCAGCGCGCGTCGCATGTATTTTTCCACCGAGCTTTGAGTCAGGCCCAGTTTCTGCGCGATTTCGGCCTGGGTATAGCCCTCTAGCTTGTTCCATAAAAAGACTTGCCGGCATTTCAGCGGCAGTTCCGCCAGCGCCGCCTTCAGGGCGTCGGCCAATTGCGCTGCGCGAATGGCCGATTCAGGATCGGACTGTACCGGATGTTCGGCGTCGGGCAATTCGTCCAGGCTCACCTGCCCGCGCCGCGATTGGCGCCGGATCTCGCCGTTCAGCCGGTTCTGGCTGGCGCCGTACAGGTACGCCTTGGGGTCCAGCACCGCCGCGTCGCCATTGCGCAGCATGTTCGCCACGACGTCGTGTGCCGCATCTTCCGCGTCCGGGCGGCTGCTTCCACGGCGCGTCCACGTCCCGATCAGCTCGCGATAATGGGCGAGCCAACCTTTGTCGGAAGGCGGCGGGCGGGACATGGAAAGGCAATGGCAGAGGCACGGAAGGAAGGCGTGCATTATCAATCATGATTCTCATTACGACAAACGCCGTTCGCGCATGGTGCAGAATGCCATCCGGACTTCCACACTGAAACCGCCACCGTGACCCGCCGCCCCCTGCCATCCCGCCTGACGCGTTGCCTCGCCGCCTTGGCCCTGCTGCTGATGCTTGCCGCGTTCGCGCTGGCGGCGGCCGGCCTTCTTATGGGCGCCCGCCCCGCCGATGTGGCCGTCGTGCTGGGCAACACCGTGCAAGCCGACGGACGGCCATCGCCCCGGCTGGCCGCCCGCCTGGACCGCGCCTACGAGTGCTATGCGGCCTCGCAATGCCGCATCCTGTTCGTCAGCGGCGGCGTGGATCCGGCCGGCGCGGACGAAGCCGCAGTCATGCGCGACTACCTGCTGGCGCGTGGCGTGCCCGCCGACCGCATCGTGACCGACAGCGCAGGCGTGGACTCCTGGTCCACCGCGCGGCATGCCAGCGCCTATATGCGCGAACATGGCTATACCCGCGCGTTGGCCGTCACCCAGTATTTCCACGTGCCGCGCACGATGCTGGCCCTGCGGCGCCAGGGCGTGCCGGACGTCAGCGGCGGCTATCCGCGCTTCTTCGAAGGGCGCGACCTGTACTCCGTTTTTCGCGAGCTGCCAGCCGTAGCGTGGTACGCGTTCCGGCCGCTATAGTGGCGCTCTTGCCGTCAAACAGAATGCGTTGAACAACCCAAGGACCCCGACGCCGTGCAGATCTTTCACAACCCCGTCCATGACAAGCATGCTGGCCGCCAGGAGATGTTCCGCGGCAAGCTCGTCCCCTGCCACGAAACGCCGGCCCGGCTGGAATACGTGCTGGACGCGTTGCGTCAACGCGGCATCGGCGATCTGCTGGCCCCGTCCGCGCCCGACATGGACCTGATCAAGCGCGTGCACACCCCGCGCTATGTGGACTTCCTGGCCAGCGCATGGCGCGACTGGGTCGCGCTGGATCCGGCCAACGCCGACATCGACATCCTGCCTTCGGTCTGGCCCGTGCGCGGCTTCCGCCACGATATCGAACCCACCAATTTCGCGGCGCGCGTCGGCCTGTTCTCGTTCGACAGCGGCTGTCCGCTGATGGCGGGCACCTGGGAAGCGGCCACCGCCGGCGCAGCCTGCGCCATCGACGCCGCGCGCGCCGTCACCGCCTCCGGCGGCCCCCGTGCCGCCATGGCATTGACGCGCCCGCCGGGCCACCATGCCGGCGCCGATTTCTTCGGCGGCTACTGCTTCCTGAACAACGCCGCGCTGGCCGCGCAAGCCTTGCGCGACGCGGGCGCCGAACGCGTCGCCATCCTTGACGTGGACTACCACCACGGCAACGGCACGCAAAGCATCTTCTATGAACGCGGCGACGTGCTGACGGTCTCGGTGCATGGCGACCCGACCACCGAATACCCGTTCTTCCTGGGCTATGCCGATGAACACGGGGCAGGCGCGGGCGCAGGCGCCAACCTGAACCTGCCGCTGGCCGCGGGCACCGGTTTTGCCGCGTGGACCGACGCGCTGGAACAAGGCATCGCCGCCATCCGGGCGTTCAAGGCCGACGCGGTTGTGATCGCATTGGGCGTGGACACCTACGAAGGCGACCCCATCTCCAAGTTCAAGCTGAAAAGCGCCGACTACCTGCAAGTGGGCCGCCATCTGGCCAGCCTTGGGCTGCCCGCGGTCTTCACGATGGAAGGCGGCTATGCCGTGGCCGACGTGGGGATCAATGTGGCGAACGTGCTGGAAGGCTTCGGCGGCTAAGCCGCCCAAGCCTTTATCCATCAGTCACGCGTTTCCAGCACCTTGTTGATGCGCAGCGCCAGCAAGGTGCACGCAGCGCCCGACAGCAAATAGATGCTGACGGCCACCAAGCCGAAACGCGCCGACAGGCCCAGCGCGACCAGCGGCGCGAAGGCCGCGCCAATCAGCCATGCCATGTCGGACGTCAGCGCCGCGCCGGTATAACGGAAACGGCGCGTAAAGTTCGCGGTGACTGTGCCCGAGGCCTGGCCATACGACAGGCCCAGCAGCGCGAAGCCCACCAGGATGAACGCGTCCTGCCCCATCGGCCCGCCGCCCAGCAGCCACGGCGTGAACAGCGCAAACACGGCGATCAGCACGGCCAGCAAACCCAATGTGGTGCGCCGGCCAATGCGGTCGGCGAGCCAGCCCGAAGCCACCGTGCCCAGGATGCCGATCACTGCGCCGATGATTTGCACGATCAGCACGTCGGATATCTGTTGCGTGGCGCTGACCGCGATCCAGGAAAGCGGAAACACCGTGACCAGGTGGAACAGCGCATAACTGGCCAAGGCCGCGAACGCGCCAATGAAAAGGTTATAGCCCTGCGAACGCAGCATCTCGGCAATGCTGATGGGTTCAAGCTCGCCCTCTTCCAGCAGCTGCGTGTATTCCTCAGTGACGACCAGGCGCAACCTGGCGAAGAGCGCCACCACGTTGATGGCGAAGGCGACGAAGAACGGATAGCGCCAGCCCCACTCCAGGAAGTCGGACTGCGTCAGCGTGACGTGCAGATACAGGAACAGCGCGCTGGCCACCATGAAGCCGACGGGCGCGCCCAGCTGGCCCATCATCGAATACCAGCCGCGGCGGTTGGGCGGCGCGTTCAGCGCCAGCAACGACGGCAACCCGTCCCATGACCCGCCAAACGCCAACCCTTGCAGGCAACGAAATACGGCCAGCAAAGTGATCGCGTGCGCGCCGATGGTGTTGTAGCTGGGCAGGAACGCCATGCCCACCGTGGCCGTGCCCAGCAGGAACAGCGCGACCGTCAGCTTTGTGGCGCGGCCCCAACGCCGCTGGATCGCCATCGACAGCGCGGTGCCGATGGGACGCATGATGAACGCGAAAGAGAAGATGACGAAGGCCCAGAGCGTGCCTTCCAGCTGCGGTTCGAAGGGGAAGAAGACCTTCGGAAAAACCAGCACGCAGGCGATGCCGAATACAAAGAAATCGAAGTATTCAGAGGCGCGTCCCACCACCACGCCGACAGCGATTTCACCCGGGGCCACCTTGGCGTGGCTGGCCCCGCCGGCCGTTGGCCCCGGGCCGGGAACAGCGGGGGCATGACCGGGATATTGCGTGGTGGTCGACATGGGTTTGCTCACTGTAGGAGGTCCGAAATACGCCACTGCCCTGCACACTTTTGTTCTTTTTACCCTAGATTTTTCGCGGCTTCCAGCGTAGTGTTGCGTTTACCTCCCACGGTTACGTTTCGAGGTATGGCTATGCCGTCCTTCACAAGGCTCCGCGGATTGATCCTGATTGCCGCCCTGCCATTGCTCGCCGGATGCAATGCGGTGCTGCTGTCGCCATCAGGCGATGTCGCGCTTCAACAGCGTAATCTGATCATCATCTCCACCGGCTTGATGCTGCTGATCATCGTGCCGGTGATCTTCCTGACTTTCCTGTTCGCGTGGCGCTATCGGGCCAGCAACAAGGAAGCCCACTACGACCCGGAATGGAACCACTCCACGATGCTGGAGCTGCTGATCTGGGCCGCGCCGCTGCTGATCATCATCGCGCTGGGCGCGTTGACCTGGGTCAGCACGCACCAGCTTGATCCCTACCGGCCGCTTGCACGCTTGTCCGAAGGGCGCGAGGTACCCGCGGGCACCAAGCCGCTTGTCGTCGAAGTGGTGGCGCTGGACTGGAAATGGCTGTTCCTGTATCCCGAGCAAGGCATCGCCACCGTCAATGAGATGGCAGCACCCGTCGACCGCCCCATCCAGTTCAAGATCACGTCGTCGACGGTGATGAATTCCTTCTTCGTGCCAGCGCTGGCGGGCCAGATCTACGCCATGCCCGGCATGCAGACGACGCTGCACGCCGTGATCAACCACCCCGGCGAATACGAAGGCCTGTCCGCCAACTACAGCGGCTCGGGATTTTCGGGCATGCGCTTCAAGTTCCATGGCCTGGACCAGCAGGGCTTCGACAAGTGGGTGGCCGACGCCCGCGCGTCCACCGGCAAGCTCAGCCGCGACGCCTACCTGAAGCTTGAACAGCCCAGCGAACGCAACCCGGTGCAGCACTACGCCACCTTCGCGCCAGGCCTGTTCGACGCCATCGTGAACCGCTGCGTCGAAGGCAACCGCATGTGCATGAAGGACGCGATGGCCATCGACTCGCAAGGCGGCATGGGCATCCCGGGCGCGCTCAACGTCACCACGCTGGACACGGAAACGCGCGAACGCCTGGGCCTGACCGGCACGCCGCCGCGCAAGTATGTAGGCGCCATGTGCACGTCCACCGAAGGGCTCGTGTTGTAGCGGCTTGCCGCGAGTCCGTCGCGACACGGGCCGGCCGATGCAGGGGCTTCATGAAATTGTGGTCTTTACGCTGGAATCGAGATGCCTGATCAACCAGACCTCATCAAGCTGATCTTCGGTCGACTGACCTGGGACGCCATTCCCCTCCACGAACCCATCCTGCTTGCCACCTTCTTCATGGTGGCGGTCGGCGGCATCGTCGTGCTGGGCTCCATCACTTACTACAAGAAATGGGGCTACCTGTGGCACGAATGGTTCACCAGCATCGACCACAAGAAGATCGGGATCATGTATGTGATCCTGGGCATCGTGATGCTGTTGCGGGGCTTTGCCGACGCCATCATGATGCGCTTGCAGCAGGCCGTGGCCTTCGGCGACTCGACGGGCTACCTGCCGCCGCACCACTATGACCAGATCTTCACCGCGCATGGCGTGATCATGATCTTCTTCGTGGCCATGCCGCTGGTCACGGGGCTGATGAACTACATCGTGCCGCTGCAGATCGGCGCGCGCGACGTGGCCTTTCCCTTCCTGAACAACTTCAGTTTCTGGATGACGACAGGCGGCGTCGTGCTGGTCATGATGTCGCTGTTCGTCGGCGAATTCGCGCGCACGGGCTGGCTGGCGTACCCACCCTTATCGGGGATCATGCAGAGTCCGGACGTGGGGGTCGACTACTACATCTGGGCCTTGCAGATAGCGGGGGTGGGAACCCTGCTATCCGGCGTCAACCTGCTGGTCACCATCGTGAAGATGCGCGCGCCCGGCATGACCATGATGCGCATGCCCATCTTCACTTGGACCGCACTGTGCACCAACGTGCTGATCGTGGCCGCCTTCCCCGTGCTGACTGCCGTGTTGGCCCTGCTGTCCATGGACCGCTACGTCGGCACCAACTTCTTCACGGCGGACTTCGGCGGCAACGCCATGATGTACGTGAACCTGATCTGGATCTGGGGCCACCCCGAGGTCTACATCCTGATCCTGCCCGCCTTCGGCATCTTCTCCGAAGTCGTGTCCACCTTCTGCAGCAAGCGCCTGTTCGGCTATGCGTCCATGGTGTACGCCACCGTGGTGATCACCGTGCTGTCGTACCTGGTCTGGCTGCACCACTTCTTCACCATGGGGTCGGGCGCCAGCGTGAACTCGTTTTTCGGGATCACGACGATGATCATCTCGATCCCGACCGGCGCCAAGATCTTCAACTGGCTGTTCACGATGTACCGCGGCCGCATCCGCTTCGAGGTGCCGATGCTGTGGACGATGGGCTTCATGGTCACCTTCGTGATCGGCGGCATGACGGGCGTGCTGCTGGCCGTGCCGCCTGCCGACTTCGCCCTGCACAACAGCCTGTTCCTGATCGCGCACTTCCACAACGTCATCATCGGCGGCGTGCTGTTCGGGCTGATGGCCGGCATCACGTATTGGTTCCCCAAGGCGTTCGGCTACAAGCTCGACCCGTTCTGGGGCAAGTGCTCGTTCTGGTTCTGGCTGGTGGGCTTCTACGTGGCGTTCATGCCGCTGTACGTGCTGGGGTTGATGGGCGTGACGCGCCGCGTGAACCACTTCGAAGACATGTCGCTGCAGATCTGGTTCCAGGTGGCGGCCTTCGGCGCGCTGCTGATTGCGTGCGGCATCGCCAGCTTCATCATCCAGCTGGTGGTCAGCTACCGCCGCCGCGACCAGTTGCGCGACAACACGGGGGATCCCTGGGACGGCCGCACGCTGGAATGGTCCACGTCGTCGCCCCCGCCCAACTACAACTTCGCGTTCACGCCGCGCGTGCATGACCTGGATGCCTGGTGGCAGATGAAGCAGCACGGCTACCAACGGCCGCAACAGGGCTTCATCCCCATCCACATGCCGAAGAACACCTGGGCGGGCGTCGTGTTGGCGGCGATCAGCGTGGTGATGGGCTTTGCGCTGATCTGGCACATGTGGCCGCTGGCGGTGCTGTCGTTCGCGGCGCTGATCCTGGTGTCCATCGTCCATACCTTCAACTACAAGCGTGACTACTACGTGCCGGCCGACGAGGTCGTGCGCGAAGAAGATACCCGCACACGACTGTTGGCGAAACATGTCTGATACCTTGGCCCCCACCCTGCCCGGCGGCACCACGCCGCCCCCGGAGCCCGTGTTCTACGTCGCGGGCGAACACCATCCCAAGAACGGCACCCTGCTGGGGTTCTGGGTCTACCTGATGAGCGACTGCCTCATCTTCGCCTGCCTGTTCGCGACCTACGGCGTGCTGGGCCGCAACTACGCGGCGGGCCCATCGGGTGCCGACCTGTTCGACCTGCCGCTGGTGGCGGTGAACACCTCCTTGCTGCTGCTGTCGTCCATCACTTATGGCTTCGCCATGCTGGAAATGCGGCGCAACCGCATCGGCGCCACCCAGCTGTGGCTGGCCGTCACGGGCATCCTCGGGCTGGGCTTCCTGTCGCTGGAACTGTATGAGTTCGCGCACCTGATCCACCAGGGCGCGGGTCCGCAGCGCAGCGCCTTCCTGTCGTCGTTCTTCACATTGGTCGGCACCCACGGCCTGCACGTCACCTTCGGCATCGTCTGGCTGGTGACGATGATGATCCAGGTGCAGATGCACGGCCTGATCCCCGAAAACCGGCGCCGCCTGATGTGCCTGTCGATGTTCTGGCACTTCCTGGACCTGATCTGGGTGGGCGTGTTCACCTTCGTGTACCTGATGGGAGTGCTGCCATGAGCTCGCACATGGAAAACCTGGCCCATCACGGGCATGGCGGCCACGGCCATGGCGGCGGCCACGACCACCACGACGACGATGACGGCGCCGGCCACGGCACGCTGAAAAGCTACGTGACGGGCTTTGTCCTGGCAGCCATCCTGACCGCCATTCCGTTCTGGCTGGTGATGGACCGCGTCTTCGCCAATTCGCGTACGACCGCGCTGGTGATCCTGGCCTTTGCCGTGGTGCAGATCGTCGTGCACATCGTGTACTTCCTGCACATGGACGCCAAGTCCGAAAGCGGGTGGAACATGTTGGCGTTAATATTCACGCTGGTGCTGGTCGTAATCACGCTCAGCGGGTCAATCTGGATCATGTATCACTTGAACTCCAATATGATGCCCATGTCCACACACGACATGCGGAATATGCCCTGATGGCAGCAGTAAAAGACACTCACTCCGGCGACACCTCCCGTAATCCGCGCAGCAAAACCACCCTGGTCATCCTGGGGGTGGTTGCTGCCGCGCTCTTCGCAGGCCTGTGCGCCTTGGGCACCTGGCAGGTGCATCGCCTGGCCTGGAAGCGCGACCTGATCGCCCAAGTCGACCAGCGGGCCCATGCGGCTACCACGCCGGCGCCAGGCAAACGCGATTGGCGGTCGCTGAGCTTCAACAATGCCGAGTACCGCCACGTGGCCGCCTCCGGCACGTATCAGTACGACCGCCAGACGCTGGTGCAGGCCGCCACCGAACTGGGCAGCGGCTACTGGGTCATGACCCCGCTGCAGTTGCCGGACGGCGGCACGGTGCTGGTCAATCGCGGCTTCGTGCTGCCGGAATGGCGCAAAAACCAGGCCGCCGCCACGCAACCGCCGGCCGAGGGCAGCGTCACGGGCCTGCTGCGCATGGGCGAACCCGGCAGCGGCTTCCTGCGCAACAACGATCCTGCCGCCAACCTCTGGTATTCACGTGACCTGCCGGCAATCGCCGCCGCGCGCGGCCTGACCGACGTGGCACCCTACTTCATCGACGCCGACGCCGCGTCCAGCCCGGGCCGGGATCCCGCGAAAGCGCCGGTCGGCGGCCTGACGGTGCTGAGCTTCCCGAACAACCATCTGGTCTATGCCATCACCTGGTATGCGCTGGCGTTGATGATCATCGTGGGTGTGGTGATCTTCGTGCGCGAAGAAAGGCGCGCACGCCGCAAGGCCTGAGGCCCCGCACCAAAAGCTCCCTCGGGAGCTTTTTTTACGAACCGCCTCGTGCAATGGCCTCGCGGTGGGATCACCCCGTCTGGCCAGCCCTTCAACGCCCCGCCCAATCGATGCTACCTAGCTCCGGGCACACCCACGAACCTTGCAGCCGTTCCCGGATCTGGGCCAGGCTTTGCTCCACCAGCAGGCTGCCGTCGCGAAACACCGGCACCAATGCGCCGCCCGCGGCTTGCTCGGGTGTCTGCTGGTCGTGCAGCACATACCCCATGGCCGTTTCATCGACCCGCAGCAGGCCCTTGGCCGAGCGCTTCACGCCCGAATCGGTCACCGGGTCCTTCACCAGCTCCTGGGGTTCGCCGTTGACTTCGGCATACGTGGCCTTCAACGCCCAACCGAAGGTGTCGCGCGTCAGGTATTGATAGGTGTAGGACCCGATGCCCAGCACGACGTTGCCCGAGGCGAAGCCCTTCTTTTCCAGCCGGACCAGGATGTCGCGGCCACGGGCCAGCGTGATGGAGTCACCGTAGATCAGGCCCACGTGCGAGTCCAGCAGCTTGTAGCCTCGCTCCGTCACCACGCCGCCGAAGCTATCCCACAGGCACTGCACGGCGCCCTTCACTTCGGCTTCGCGCAGCGATTGGCTTGCGCGTGCATCTTCGTCCAGCAGCCAGTACGCGCCGGTCGCGGCATCGCGCACCGCCTCGAAGCCGTCGCGGCGTGCGGCAGCCATTGCCGCAGTGTCTGCCACGCTGGCAACGTCGGTGCAGAAGTAGCCGGTCAGGATCTTCACGGGGTCGCCTGAATCGGGGCGGAACACGACCTTGGCGTTGCCGAAAGCGTCGGGCTGGCGCGCCAGGATCTCCGGCTTCAACGCGGCGGCAAAGTCGGTAACCACCTGCCAGAAGTCCCAGGTGTCCGAGACCACCGACACGATGCCCGCCGGATAGACCTGCGTGACCAGGCGACGGATCGTTTCGATTTCGCCCTCCTTGCTGCCCAGGCACATGACCGAGTGCTCAGTGGCCGGAACGGAGCCGCCGATCAGTTCGCGGTCGGAATTCGCGCCGTAGAGATCTTCCAGATAGTCGATGGCCGGTATCGTGTCGGTGCCGGTAAACGACAAGAGGTGACCCGCGCCGCACTTGCGGGCGTCATACAGGCCCGCCATGCCGCGCATCGAAAAGTCATGCCCCTGCCAGTTCACGAAGTCCATCGGGCTTCCCGTCAGGCGGGCGAAGTAGGTCAACAGCTTGCGGTACTCGAAGGCGATCGTGGCCACCGTCGACGCCTTCCACGATTCGCAACTGAACAGCGTTTCGATGTAGGTCACCAGCCACGCGAATTCCGGGTGGGTGTTGACGAAGGTCACCGGCGGCACACGGATATCCACCCGCGCGCCCTCGGGCACCGAACGGATTTCCAGCGGCAGGTAGCCCAGTTCATACAGCGCCTGCAGGTGATCCACGGTAACCGCGCCCTTGCCCAGCGCGTTGTCCACGCGGCGCTGGTACTGGCGCACGGCGGCACCGGCGGGCTTGCCGAAGAATTCGCGGTCGAACAGGTCGATCAGGATTTCCTTGATGAAGCCCTGCAGGCCGAACCAGACGATCTTGCCGTCGAACAGTTCGGGCAACACCGGCGCCAGCCGGGCCGAACGCGGCGTGAAGTTGGCCAGGATCTTGTTGGTGCCCTGGGGATACTGGAACGGGTGGCCGGTCTTATAGAAGTCGGCCTGCAGGAAGGGATTGATGCCGTTCTTGACGGTGAGGGAGTCGCGGGTGTTCATGGCTCGGTTTCCTACTTAATTGACGATTACCGGGGCGCCAGCGCCTTCGGTGCCGGTCCAGTCGAATGCGGTGAAGATGCCTGCGTAGCAGGCGTTCAGCTCGCCCAGGCCCTTGCTGAACAGGCCGTGTGTGACGTACAGGTAAAGCGGCTGGCGCGTCTTGTCGCGCAAGGCGGCAGCCAGTTCCAGGAAGGTGCGGCCGCCGTCGCAGATGTCGTCGACCACCAGCACGGGCTGCGCGGGGATGTCATCGGGCACGCGGGTCTCGGTAATGCGGCCGGTCTGCGAGTCGCGCACCTTTTCAGCGAAGCGCACGTCAGCCACGCCCAGCTTCTTGGCCAGAGCCTGCACGCGCTTGCGCGCCCCGGCGTCAGGCGCCATCAGGGTCACGCCGTCGGCAAAGACCGGGGCGGCCAGCGCGTTCTTCAGGAAGGCGGCGGCGTCGACCACTCGCACGCGCTGCAGCAGCGCGGGTGTCACATCGCTGTGCGGTTCCACCACGGTCACCGTGGCGTATTGCTGATCGTTGATCAACTTGCAGAACACGGCCGCCCCCAGCGCCTCGCCCGGGTTGCAGACGCGGTCCTGCCGGGCGTACGGCACATAGGGCATATCCAGATGCACCGGCACCGCCGGGTTCAGGCGGCGCAGCGCGTCCGTCAGCATCAGCAGCTGCATGACGTCGTCGGCCGACTTCAACAGGGCGTGGATGCGGAACTCGCTGGCCGCATCGGCCCTGGCCTGCAATCCCGCGGGCACCGTGACCTGGCTTTCGCCCCCGGGGAACACGAACGCAGCCGGCGTCTCGCTCTGGCGTTGTCCTTCTACTACCGCAGTGATGGTGAACATGATCGGCCCTTAGTGGCACTTTAAAACTAAGTGAGGCCAGTATAAGCCCACTTATTGTTGATTTGCAACTATGTTGAATTCAAAGGGTCCGCCGCTTATCCGACGCTGCGGTCGAACAAGGCAAAGTCCTTCAGGCGATACAGGCGCGCGGGACGCTGCGCGCCCAGCACATAGTCCTCGGTGGCTTCCAGCACGCCCCACGCCTCCATCTTGCGGCGGAAATTCGATTTCTCCAGCCGCGTCTGCAGAATGGCTTCATACGTGTGTTGCAGCTCGGTCAGGGTGAAGCGCTCCGGCAACAGGAAGAACGGCAAGGTCGAATAACTGGACTTGCCACGCAAGCGAGCCACGGCGGCCGCCACGATGTCCGCATGGTCGAATGCCAAGGGCGGCAGCGCGTCCACGCTCACAAACCGGAAGCCGCCCTGCGTCGCGGCCTCCAGCTCGGCCGCCGGCACCAGGGCCACATAGGAAACGGACAGCGACCACTTGCGCGGGTCGCGGCCCGGCCCCGAGAACACCTGCAACTGCTCGAGGTAGCGCGGCTCGAACCCGGTCTTGTCCCGCAGCACGCGGCGGATACTGGCTTCGGTGCTGGCGTCTTCGTCCACGTGCACCACCCCGCCCGGCAGCGCCATCGCGTCCTTATAGGGCGCACGGTCGCGCTGATGCAGGGCGATTTCCAGTACACCCGCCCGTAAGGTGAGCAAGACGGCATCGACAGTGACGAGGGGCAGTGGATAGTCCACGGGCGGCTCCGTAAGTAAGACTTCGGGGCAAGATGCCACTATGGCGAGCGACAGTCAAACAGAGCACGGTGAGGCAAGCCGATCATGCCAAGGACAAGCGCGCAGGAATTAACAGGAATAGCCGGAACATCCTATGCAATAAGCAGAAATTAACGGAAATGTTTTACACTGGGGTCTGGGAACACCGCTTGGCGCTATGCCGAGCGTGCTGTTCCCTTTGTTTTTTCCCACCCAAATCCCCAGGAGATCCCCGGATGAAAAAGACGCTGCTCGCCGCTGCGATGCTGACCGCTTTTACAGGCATCGCTCAGGCAGAACCGTCAGTCACCCTCTATGGTGTCATCGACACCGGCATCGGCTACAACAAGATCAAAGGCGACGGCTACAGTGGTAGCAAGCTCGGCATGATCAACGGCATCCAGGCCGGCTCCCGCTGGGGCCTGCGCGGATCCGAAGATCTGGGCGATGGCCTGCGCGCCGTCTTCAAGCTGGAAAGCGGTTTCGACTCCGCCAACGGCCAGCGCGGACAATCCGGCCGCCTGTTCGGCCGCCAAGCCACCATTGGCCTGGCCAACGACGCCTGGGGCCAGCTGGATTTCGGCCGCCAAGCCACGATCGGCTCGAACTACCTGGCCGACATCGATCCCTTCTACACCAGCTACACCCAATCCAACCTGGGCCTGGGTTTCAGCGCGGCCAACACCATGCGCTGGGACAACATGGTCATGTACCGCACCCCTTCGGTGAACGGTTTTGAATTCGGCATCGGCTACTCGTTCAACGCGGACGACACGACCGCCGACCAGACGGGCTTTCGCACCGCCGACAACACGCGCGGCATCACCGCCGGCCTGCGCTACGTGCAAGGCCCGCTGAACGTCGCGCTGACGTACGACCAGTTGAACGGCTCGCACCGCAGCGCGACGATCGACCAGGACGCCACGCCGCGCCAGTACGCGCTGGGCGTGTCGTATGACCTGGAAGTCGTGAAGCTGGCCGCCGCCTACGGCCGCACCACCGACGGCTGGTTCGTCGGCCAAGACCTGCCCGCCGGCACGCCCTTCAGCGACGAATTCGGCACCAACCGCTTCGTGAACGGCTTCAAGGCGAACGCCTACATGCTGGGCGCGACCCTGCCCGTGGGCGGCGCCAGCAGCGTCTTCGCCTCGTGGCAACACGTCGCCCCGTCCAACGACAAGTTGACGGGCGGCGATGCCAACATGAACGTCTACAGCGTGGGCTACACCTACGACCTGTCCAAGCGCACCAATCTGTATGCCTACGGTTCGTACGGCACGGATTACGCGTTCATCGACGGGCTGAAGAGCACCGCCGCAGGCGTGGGCATCCGCCACCAGTTCTAAGCGTCGCATAGCGTGATAACGCGCCGGCCTCTTAGGAGGCCGGCGCTTTTTTTCGCCCGGGCGATTCGCCGTAGATGCGGCGGTACATCGCGATGAACGCGCTGTCGCTGGCGTACCCCACCGCGTGCGCGACGGCCGTGACCGACATGCCTTCGGCCAACCGCGCCCGGGCGATCAGCAAGCGGGTCTGCGTGCGCCAGCGGGCAAACGGCAGTCCGGTTTCGGTCAGGAACAAGCGTTCCACGGTGCGGCTGCTGGCGCCCACGCGGCTGGCCCAATCCTCCAGGGACAGCGGGCAGGCCGGGTTCGCCAGCAATTCGCGGGCAATGGGCACAAGCCGGCGGTCGCGTGGCATCGGCAGAGGCATGGGCGCAGCGGGTGCTGCCGCCAATTCATCCAGCAAGGTCTCCACGATGCGGCACTGCGCCGCGGTCAGTCCGGCGTCGGCCGACCAATCCGTCACGCGCAGGATCAGCTCTCGCAACAGGGGATTGACGTCCAGGATCTGCGGTTCGGCCGGCAATCCCGGATAGGCCTGCACGTCGAAATACAGGCTGCGGTAGGCGAACGTGCCATGCATGGCAGTGCGGTGCGTGCAGCCGGCGGGCAGCCATGCGGCCTGCAGCGGCGCCAGTTGCCCCACCCGGTCAGGCAAGAACAGTGTGACCCCGCCTTCGGCCTGGTAAAGCAGCTGCGTGCGGCGATGCGTGTGCCAATCCGAGGCGTGGGCACGGGTATCGATGGCCAGCCCGACAACGGGGCAAACGGCGCTATCGGGATCCAGGACGGATTCTGGTGAGTAATGCGGCATGTCGGATTGACGATGTTTTATGGCGAAACAGCTTGATTTTGCTTCGCCCGGGCTGGATACGCTAGGCCCTTTTTTCCCCGCACCATGAAACACGCTCCCGCTCGCCGAGATGGCCTGCCGCCGCGCGGCTTGATCCTTGCGCTACTGGCCCTGCCGCAGATCGCCGAGACCATTCTTGCCCCCGCCCTGCCGGACCTGACCCGGCACTGGCAACTGGACGCCGGCGCCGCCCAATCCGTCATGGGCATCTTCTTCCTGGGCTTCGCGCTGGGTGTCCTGCTGTGGGGACATCTGGCCGACGTCTGGGGCCGCCGCCCCGCCTTGCTCGCCGGTCTGGCCACGGGCCTGGCCGGGACGCTATGCGCGCTGGCGGCACCCAGTTTCGAAGCCTTGTTGTTCGGCCGTTTCGTCCAGGCGGCCGGACTGGCGACCTGCTCGGTCGCGACGCAGACGCTGTTGCGCGACCGCCTGGCCGGCGACGCCCTGACGCGTTATTTCGTGACATTGGGCGCGGTGCTGGCGTGGTCCCCCGCCGTCGGACCCTTGGTCGGCCAACTGGTCTCGGACCGCCTGGGTTACCAGGGCGTGCTGCTGGCGATTGCACTGGTCATCATGCTGCTGCTGGGCGTGGGCGGCCGCCTCCTTATCGAGACGCGTTGCGCCGCCACGGCCGCTGTCCCGCTGCGGACCCTCGGCCTCCACATGCTGGCGGACGCGCCGCTGCGGCGCACCGTCGTGCAGGTCGCCGGCTTGAACTTCCTGGTGTTCTCGTTCTATTCCGCTGGCCCGTTCATGGTTGGCCCTCTGCCCGGCCTGGGATTCGGTTGGGTCGGCCTGGCCGTTGCCGCTGCCGGTTGCCTGGGCGCGGCCAGCAACCGGCGCCTGCCGGCCGAAACCGGTCCGGCGCAACGCGTGCGCTATGGCTTGCGCTGCGTCCTGGCCGGCGTAGTGACGCAATGCGCCGTGGTGTGGCTGTTGCCGCAGCCGGGGCTCGCGTGGGCCATCTCGGCGTTGCCCCTGTTCGCAGGCTATGGACTCGCCATCCCGAACCTGCTTGGCCCGGCCTTGAAGCAGTACGGCCACTGCCTGGGACGGGCGGGCGCCTTGTTCGGGCTTGGCTACTACACCCTGTTGGGCGCGGGATTGGCGGCCAGTTCGTGGCTGCCCTTTGACTCGGCCCTACCCTTGTCTTGCGCGTGGCTCGCAGTATGTGCGCTGCTGCTGGCCACGCAACGTCGGCCTCACCCGCGCGCGCCTGCGCGTTCCAGCAACTGAACCGTGGCACGCTGCCCGCGTTGGCGGGCATGCGCAAGCGGCGTGCGGCCATCGGCATCGGCCAGGTTCACGTCGGCGCCGCCCTCGATCAACAGCGCCACGATCTCCTGATGGCGCGGGCCGCCGTCGCTCAAGATGATGGCTTCCAGCAACCCCGTCCAGCCAAGCCGATTCACGTGGTTGGGATCCACGCCGGCCTTCAGCAGCGTCTTCACGACCTCGACGTGGCCCCGTTCGCATGCGGGGATCAATGCCGTCCCGCCATAGCGGTTGGTGCTTTTCAGGTCTGCGCCGTGACGTAGCGTCAGGTCCAGGATCTCGCGATAGCCTTGCGCGCCCGCCAGCAGGTAGGCGCTGTCCTGCATCTGGTTCTGCGCGTTCACGTCCGCACCGGCCTCGATCAAGACGCGCGCAGTTTCAGCATGGTTGCCTTGGGTCGCGCGCAGCAAGGCGGTGTTGCCCTGTGCGTCCCGCGCCTCCAGCGGTGCGCCGATGGCCAGCAATTCCCGCACGCGGGCCGTCTCGCCCTGCGCGGCGGCGGTCCGCAGTTGCGCAGCCGGGTCCTCGGCCGCCAGCGCCCCCGCGCCCACGGCACTCAAGACCGCAACAAAATAAGCCCGCCAGAATTTGATGATCGCCATGCCGGTATCCTTTTCATGAATCACAGGTAGATTATGGACAAGCACGCCGGCATTGGGAATTTCCCTTACCCACGGACAGTGCAATACGCGGGACATACGCGCTAGTCATGATTCGATACCTTTCGATCGCAGCCCCTGCCGGCCAATGACCCAGAACTCTACCCCCCAGACTCCCGCCCTGATTCACCGCCCCCTCGCGCGCCTGCTGGCCGCGGCCTTGTTGCCCCTGGCGCTGGCCGCCTGCAATGGCGGCGGCGATGACGACGACGACACGCCCGCCGTTACCCCACCGCCTGTTGTCGTCGACCCGGCGCCGGAACCCGAGACGCCCACGCGCAACACCGCCTATCTGAAGGCCAAGGCCGGCGACGTCATCCAGGTCCGCATCGAAGAGCTGAACCCCACGCAAGCCGCCATCGGCTACGACCAGATCTACTACAAGCTGGGACGCTGGCAAGGCGACTTCAATCGGTCCACCTGGGCGGCTGATGCCGCCTTGCAACTGGACTATCTGGACCGCACCGTCGGCAAGAAATTCGACGATTACTGCGAAGACATGGGCGGCACCGAACGCGCGCAGAAGTTCGCGGACATCGCCGCGGCCCGCGCCGCGCGGCTGGACCAGCCCGCCACCTTCGCCTGCAAGGACGCACCAGGCACGCATACGGAAAACCTGAAGACCGTCGTGGTCGGCTGGGACGGCAATCTGTACCTGACCGACGGCCACCACACGTTCTCGTCCTTGCGCACAATTTTCGACGGTGGCCCCAAGCTGCCCGTCTGGGTGAAGGTCGACGCCAACTACAGCGACCTGCCCACCGCGTCTGCATTCTGGCAACGTATGGTCGACGAGCGCCGCGCCTGGTTGCGCGACGGCCAGAACCAGCCCATCACCGTGGACCAGTTGCCCACCCGCCTGGGCATGGCCAACGCCGATGAGGCCGGCGGCATGCAAGAGGACCGCTACCGCTCGCTGGTCTACTACACCCGCGACGTCGCCTACAAGAACGGCAGCCTGCCCGAATTCGCGGAATTCCTGTGGGGTGACTGGCTGCGCCGCCAGGCCGCAGCGGGCCAGTTGCCTGCGCTTGACCAGTACAAGATGCAAGCGCCTGCCACGCCCGCGCAGATCCTGGCGGCCAGCTCGTTCAACGCGACGCTGGTGCCGGGCGGCGCGAACGACAGCTACGCCACCGCCGTGCGGGACGCGTCCTTGAAGATGGGCGCGCTGGCCGCCACCGACATCGTGTTCGACGATCGTACGGCGGCCAGCCTTGGCGGGATTCCGCTGGTGGCGAACGTCGCAGCCGGAGTTTCCATCAAGGGCTCGCGCGACACGCTGGACGAGCTGATCCGTAACGACGTCAAGAGCGACAACACCCCGCGCAACGCCGGCAAGCTGTGGTTCGCCGTCAACTACCGCGCTTGCGGCAAGCCCGCGGCAGGCACCTGCTGGGGCTGGTAGGACGGCGCGCCGCCCTAGGCGGCGATCTGCATGGCCGGCCGGGCATTGACCCGGTCGCACCATGCCCGCACATGCGGGTGGTTCTGCACCGCCCCCAGGAAGGCGCTGTACCCGACCACCGATCCGACGATCAGGTCGGCCAGCGAATACGCCGCGCCCAGGATCCAGGGCTGCTTGGACAGGTGACCGTCCAGCACGGCCAGCAGCGCATTCATGTCCGCGAGGCCGGCCTCGGCCTGCCTGGCATCCCGGCGCGCCTCCTCTCCGTGGGTCGCGTGGTACACCCGCCAGAGCACGGCGCCATACGACACATAGCTCCACGCGCACCAAGACATGGCCAGCAGCCGCGCCGGCGTGTTCGGCGCCGGCCACAGCCCCGCGTCGACGCCATAGCGTTCTCCCAGCCACAATTGGATCGCCAGGGACTCGAACATCGGCGCACCATCCACCGTCAGCGTCGGCACCTTGCCGTGGGGATTAAGTGCCAGGAATTCCGGACGCCGTTGCTCGCCCGCTTCGATGTCGACGACGACACGCTCGTGGGGCACGTCGAGTTCGGTCAAGGCGCAGGCAATGGGCAGCGCGCTGGACCTGGGGTGCCAGTAAAGGACGATGGACATGGGCAAATCTCCTATTCATCTGCAAGAAGCTTCGTCCGCGGCGGAATGCCTCGGTCAGCAGGGGCCACTGTAGAAGCCATTGCGGACAGATTCCGCCCTCGATTCGCGGTATCGTAGGCCGATGCTAACCGCCAGCAATCGCCTGCTACGCCTGCTCTCGCTGCTGCAAACCCGCCGCCACTGGGCGGGCGCCGAGCTTGCCCAGACCCTGGCCATCCACCCGCGCACCCTGCGACGCGACATCGATCGGCTGCGCGAACTGGGCTATCCCGTCCAGGCCAGCAGCGGGGTCGCCGGCGGCTATGCCTTCCGCCCAGGCAACGCCTTGCCGCCGCTGCTGCTGGATGACGACGAAGCGCTGGCGGTGGCCATCACGCTGCGCACCGCGGCCACGGGATCGGTAGGAGGCATCGAAGAATCCGCGCTGCGCGCGCTGGTGAAGCTTGAACAGGTCATGCCGGCGCGCCTGCGGCGCCGGGTAGAGGCTTTGAAAGCGGTCATCGTGCCGATAGACCGGGGCGGCCCGACCGTCGACGCGGGCTTGCTCGCCACGCTGGCCGCCGCCTGCCGCGACCAGCTTCTGATCGAGTTCGGCTATACCGACATCCGTGGCAAGACCAGCCGCCGGCATGTCGAACCCCAGGGTATGGCGCACACGGCGCAACGCTGGTATCTGGTGGCATGGGACCCGGCACGCGACGATTGGCGCACGTTCCGCATCGACCGCATTACCGGCACGCCGAGCGTCGGCGGCCATTTCACGCCGCGTCCACCGCCTGAAGGCGGAGACCTGCGGGCGTTCGTCTCACGGTCGATTCACGTGGCGCCGTATGCGGAACAGGCGCAGATCATTCTGCACGCGCCCCTGGCCGTCATGGCGCGGCAGCTGGCCGAATCCGCCAGCCAGCTTCAGCCCTTGGACGAGGCGCGCTGCCTGCTGCAATGCGGCGCCGATTCGCTGGATTCCCTGGCGTACTGGCTGATGACGCTGGACGTGGATTTCGAAGTGCTCGCGCCGGACGCGTTGCGAGACCGCCTGAAAGCCGCTGCGCAACGCCTGGCACGCAGCGTGCAGGCCTAACCAGGCCCGTGCTCAGAGGACCTTTTCGGTATTGTCGGCCTTGGTCAGTTGCTGCATGGCCAACGACAGCTTGGCCGCAATCGCCAGGCGCTCGTCGGCCGACATCGCGTCGTATTCCTTCTTCGAGATGCCCAGCGAGGCCAGCGCGGCATAGAACATCTTTTCTTCCAGCGACAGGGACGCGTAGTCCATGAATTCCTGCTCGGCGCTGGACGGCGCCGACACCGTGCTGCCCGACACCCCGCCCGCCATCGCAGACTGATTGCGCTCGGCAGCGTTCAGGAAGGCAGTGCGGAATGCGCCGTCCGCGCCGGCGGAAGACGTGCCGGCGGAAGGCGCGCCGGATGCCCGGGTGCCCAAGGCGTTCGCGATGTTCGTGGTGTTCATGTCGGTCATCCAGAAGGCGGGATCTCCCGCAGCCTGACACGGTAGCGCCGGAAAACGGTTGGAGATGGGGCGGTCTGACGCCCGATTCTGCCGTTTTTCCCGCTATTGCCGTTTGTGTATTTTTCGCATGCTTCGAGTATCTTGTGGCTCTTTCCCGCCCTTTCCGAGACCCGAACAATGAGCATCGATTCCCTCCCCGCCCAGGACAAGCACGCCGCGCCCGGCGCGGACGCCTTTCTTCAATTCCTGGTCAACCTGGTGAACAACGGCAGCCAGATCGAAAGCATCGGCGTCACGTTGCAAATGGGCGGCATGCTGGTGTCCGGCTCGATCGTGTCGGGCGCGGAATACTTCGACCGCTTCGCAGCGAGCTTCACGAATTCGCTCAGCGCAATGGATGCGGACACCCGCAGCACCGTGCACGCTTCCCTGGCCGAACTGGGCGACGTCTTCCGCGTGCCCCAACCCGCTGATCCGCTGCCCAACTACATCCACTTGTCCGACGCCTTGTTCTTCGCGGCCGACGGCACGCCAGTCGCGGGACAAGCCACGCTGTGGCGCGGCCGCACCAGCGCAGTCGACGGATTCATCCTGGGCCGTTTGCAATCTGACGCGGCAAGCTGAAACACCCCGCCGGCCGACGATCAGCCCAGAAAGCGCGTCGTACAGGCGTTGAATGAACGCCACTGGCTGCTATCGGCTTGCAGCCAGGTGTCCAGGCATTCCGGGCTGAGCGGTCCGGCCATCGCGGCGCCGCGGTACAGCAGTTGGCCATGCGCGCGCATCCAGGCGAAATCGCGGATGTCGTCGACGCCGCTTGCCACCACTTGCAGGCCGGCGCTCCAGGCACGTTCCATCAATGTGAAGAACCGGCCCTGCGTCGACCGGCTTTCGAACAGGCCAGGCGGAATCTCAACCTGCAGCCCGTCGACGCGCAACAGCCCGTGAGCCGGCGCCGACCGCTTGGCGCGGGGCGTGAGCCGCGCGCGCAATCGGGGATGAAAATCCGGATAGCGCGCCAGGAGGTCGGCGCGTTTGGACAGTCTGCTGCTCAACGGCACCGTGAACGTGACGTTTGACGCAGGGATGG
>Ga0160495_100149_pt1 | contig 97644 bp, 96 predicted proteins | sample DID4MG_4_FD_108251 | JGI IMG/M metagenome (GOLD analysis project Ga0160495, IMG submission 108251) | Enriched soil microbial communities from UW Madison campus, WI, USA - DID2933_E24_FP4 MG | ecosystem: Environmental > Terrestrial > Soil > Unclassified | place: USA: Madison, Wisconsin | collected... | reverse complement strand
TTCATTGGTTGTAAATTTTTTACCAAAAGCTATTCCATTCATTCCCTTGAACATACTAACTAATTTAGCTACAAATATACTAAAATAATTAGTATGCGAATGAGGTACTTAATCCTATAAAATTATTTAACAATATTGTTTAAAGCCGGAAAGTTAAGTATGCTAAAGCTTTCTTTATTACGGTTAACCGTAATAAAGAAGTAAATGAAAAGAGTAAATATGAATTTGTAATCTTTAGAAGCTAATTAATCCAAATACGATAAGGAGAACTAAATATCCAATATGCGTTATCGCTTTATTAATTTAAATAAATCGTGTAGAGTGATTTCTCTTGCAGTACAAATCTTCTCTAATGTTGGAATGCTTATAGAATAATACGTTTCTTTAATCTTTTTGATTTGACGCACTGTTTTTTCATCAATATCATGCTCATTTGCAGACGCTCTATTGAAAGTGTTTTTTATCCACTCCTTGCTAATATATTCGCAAATGACAATGTTGATGTCTACCATATCAACAAATAAAAAACTTAATTACATAAAATAATGCGGAATATATTCCGCATTTGATTAAATGCCCCTATATAGGATTAATAAATACATTTGCGATTCTTCATATTAACTAATTGAAGCATTCGCTTAGTGTCTTGGCTTGAAAACTGGTAATTTTTAAATGGAACGTGTATAGCTTCTGATGGATCAACAGCTTATTCGCCTTTAAAACGTCGGTTTGTAGGCTTTGGGGGAGTAGTAAAATAAAAAACAATCATGTTAGCATAATAAAATCAAAACATTTGTACTTAAGCCTTTTGCCTGTTTTACCGTAAAAGTCAGTTACAAGATTTTTCACATGCATGCTCTGGAGCCTTTTATAGGAATACATTCATACCATCACAACCCCAACAGCTCAATAGCCGGCAGAACGTACCGTCGACGAGTCCTATGGTGTGTACACATTTTTATTTTTTCTACCAACTTGAACCTTACAAACATATACCTCCTAAAAATTAGTTGGTGATGATTTTGTTTAAAACAGTTTACGCCCTTTTACTTTATTTCCTACAATCACATTCGACTCCTACGGAGTCGTGTTCGCTTTTGTAGTTGCTGTTATAAACATGCGATACCTTCGGCATCGAAAGCAGTATTTATTACACATTAAAAGACAAACTGTTTCTCCATCCCATCGGGATGGCACGTTTATAGAACAAGAACAGCAACAAGGTTTGCGACCCCGAAGGGTGTCGAATGTTAATATTTAGCTACAAAGAAGAATTATTTAATAAACAAACAAAGGGTTATTGCTTTTAATTGGGCTAAAGCCCTTTCCTTATCAACATTAATTCGCCAGCTAAATCTGGCGGCTATTAACAGCCCAAACGTTATAGCTTGAAGATGTGTACACACGATAGGACGAGTCGGTGTGCACCTTGCACTACTTGTTCCGCTATGCGGAAATGCTGAGTAAAGTTACTCACGACAAATGTCGGGGCTTACGCAGGTTTCTCCGATTAAAATACGGAGTACTTCCCCGAATCAAACGTACTGTGCCAAGCTCGGGGTTATATACAAAATGGCCAATAGAATTAATACAGTACCACCGAAAAGTCGGGTTGCACCTTGCACATTGGTGAGTATAGTTACAGGTGCACAAGAGTGCGACGCTACAGACGATGCCATCTGCACTGCAGCTGGCAACATAAAATTATGATTATCCGCAAAGCAATAAATATCCTCCCTCGTTCAACCATCTACCGGAAAAAATTTAAAACCGGCAATACCCATCATATTTTGGCCAGTAGTTTACCCAGCCTTTCAGGCAACCCGGTAGTGAATAGCTTATTGAAGAAACTAAACATTGCTACCCCATTGGGATTACTGGTTAAACTGGCAGCGGATGATGCAATAATGCTGCGGCAAGCCTAAAGCTAAAGTAGATGGGAAGCGGGTTTTGCGGGAATAACCAATTATCGCCTGTCACATTTTTCCTTATCATTGTAACAACCACAGGGGATTATACCGGTGTTGTTAGGGTAAACCAAAAATATAATCGGAATTATAATACCGATTTAAGACAGTTCACACTCTTTGTGCTTATTTTTAGTACAAATCAGTATTATAATTCATATTTTATTGATAATATTAGTAATAATGATTAAATTTACCCTAAATCAGTATTATAATTCAGATGAATATTGAGCAAATCGGGTATATGTTTAAGCAAAGACGGGAGTTTTTGCAGATAAGACAGGAAGATCTGGCAGAAATGAGCGGCGTAAACACCCGAACCATCAACCAGGTAGAAAATGGTAACGGCAACCCTGCAATAGGTACGCTGGAAAAACTAGCCCTGGTATTAGGCCTGGAGATATTGGTACAAGTTAAGGTAGTTAATTAAAGCAAATGGCAAAGGGAATAGTGTATTATAACAAAATACCGGCAGGTTATCTGGAGAAAAAAGCTCCGGACCATTACCTTTTTACCTATGAGGAAGCCTACTTCCAAAGTGTGGAAATGCCAGCCATTAGTTTAACCCTACCCAAAAGTAAGCAGGTACACGAAAGCAACATTTTATTCCCGTTTTTTGCCGGTTTGTTATCGGAAGGGGTTAATAAAGATATACAGTGCCGCTTGTTGAAGATTGATGAAACAGATGATTTTACCCGTTTACTAAAAACGGCCGGAGAAGATACCATTGGTGCTATTACCGTAACCGAATTAAAAGATTAATCATGTGTCCGGGATGTTATAAAGCTAATATTGAAGGCTACTGCCCTGCCTGTAGAAAAGAACTGTTTAATGGTGTAAAAGTATCGGCTATTTTACCCTTTAAAGCACCTTCCGTTGATACGATTGCCACCTATCAACAAAAAACAAAACGATTGTCTATTTCCGGCGTTCAACTGAAGTATTCTTTACGTTTAAGCGGTAAGGATTTAGTACTGACGGATACAGGCGGACAATATATTATTAAACCCATCCCTCCCGGAAGCCTGTTGGTTAGCCCGGATATTACACCGGAGAATGAACACCTGACGATGCAAATTGCCCGACAGGTGTTTAACATTAAAACAGCAGCCAATGCCGTTATTTATTTCGAGGATGGCACCCCTGCCTATATTACGCGACGTTTTGATGTAAAGCCAGATGGAACCAAGTACCTGCAGGAAGATATGGCGCAATTGAGCGGCCGAAGCCGACAAACAACGGGGCCTGAGGAAGACTTTAAATACAATGGCACTTATGAGGAAATAGGGAAGTTAATAAAACAGCATGTAGCAGCCTATACCCCCACCCTGGAAAGTTTTTTTAAACTGGTGTTATTCAACTATATTTTTTCTAACGGTGATGCACATTTAAAAAACTTTTCGCTGATACAAACTGCCATGGGTGATTATACCTTAACACCCGCCTATGATGTGATGTGTACCTTGCTGCATGTTCCCACTGAGCCAGATATGGCACTGGATTTATATGTCGGTGATCATCAAAGTACTTTTTATGAAAAGTATGGATTTTTTGGACAAGCAGACTTTCGGGCATTTGCCGATAAACTGGGTGTACAGCCTGTAAGAGTCAGGCGCTTGCTTACACAACTATTGAGCAAGCGTAATGAAGTGATGGCACTTATTGAAAAATCATTTTTACCCGCTGCTATCAAAAAAGATTATAGCAAAAAATACCTGGAAAGGTTACACCGTTTAGGCATGACCGAACAAATGATTGGTGAGGTTATTGATCCTGAGCATCCGGGAGTTTATGCCCCTACAAAGCAGCCTGTTACCCTGACCTTTTTAGACAGGAGTATAAAGGTTGGATTTTTTCACCATACACCGGAATCGGAAAAACTAAAGGTACATAATCAGTATACCTTTGTTGAGACACAACATGCTAAGGCCTTTAAAGAACAAGCTGGTGAAGCACTGATGACCATTGTGAATGGTGATGAAATGGTGAACGTAGCTTATGCTGCAGTGTAAAAATGAAAGTAAGATTTGTTACAATTATTGTCCAATGAAATTTTTAAAACGGGTTTTGTGTTAGGACGGTCTGTGAACAAATGTTGCATGTTGATATTTTGTACATCCTTATCGTATAACGCCACCACAAATTTGAAGTAAAAAAGGTTCCAACAAAAGCTAATTCATTAGGGTGAGTTTAGCCTTTTCGGTGACAAGATTATCCCAAATTAGTGAAGGTAAAGGTATAAGCGCTTACAGACTTAGAATACTAATACCAGACCATTTATACATTTTTGTAGCGCAATAATGTCAATCATTTGATTTAGTCTCCTTAGACACATCGCATAGATTTAAGTTCCGGACAGTAAAATAATTGTCTGGATGAATTTACAATTTCTACAATTATTCATAATTACTTGTAGCGTAGTAAACATGTGATTTATGTAAGCTTTTTATAAAATGATGTAACACTTTCTGTATAACTAAATGTTACATTACATTTTATTTTTAGTAACCCACAAGAGCAGCTCTGCTGATTTCAAATTATTAGCTTATGATAACATGGTGTTTTATCTCTCCTTATTTTTTTTAATTCTTATTACCATTCTGCTGATACTATTTTTTCATTCAAGAAGAAAAACAGTTCCGGATATTTTATATGAGGAAGGAGTGAAAGCTGAAAACCTGGGTAATTTTAAAGAAGCCGTTTTAAAATACGAAAAGGCTCTTTCTGTAGTGGATAATTTCAGGTTTCGCAGAGATTTAAAGATAAAAATTTTGAACAGGATTAAGGTGCTTCGTACGGTTATAAAATACGAAAATACTTTTACCCTGAAAAGCCAATAAAACATATCCCAGCTTTTCCTATAATTTGTCCATTATGTCGGTAAGCTCCTCCTTACTTATCCTAAGTTTTATTTGTAACCTGTCTAACATTTCCTCTACCTTTCCTTCTTTAATATCCAAATCTGTATCTTTTAAAAATAAAAACTTTTGTTTTAATCTGTTTTTCTGATGACTCCAATTTTCGTTATGCTGTAAGATTTCCATTTTTATCTATTTTGTATCCTAGGTTTACTATTTATTAAATATAAATTACAAACACCTAAAAACTGTTACACCATTTTAAGAAAAACTTGCATAGTTCACACATTATGTAAACGACGCTTTTATTTACTGTTGCCAATAGTGATTATCCTGTACCTTTAGTAAACCTCAATGTTTTAGCTCCTTTCTGCTTTCACTTGACAAATACAAAAATGAAAATTGCATATATAGGAACTTATCCACCAAGAGAGTGCGGGATAGGCTCTTTCACAAAAGATCTTTATGGTGCTATGATAAATCAGCACGCCCCGGCAATACAGCAACAAGATGCTTTTGTCATTGCCATGGATGACAGACTGGAATCCTATTTATATCCTCTAGAAGTAAAGTTTAAGATTCAGCAAGAGCAACAGGAAGACTATATTGAAGCGGCAAAGTTTATTAATTTAAGCGGGGCCGATGTTTGTATACTGGAACATGAGTTTGGTATTTATGGCGGACAAAGCGGTGTGTATATATTGCCCTTGCTACACCGATTAGAAATACCTTTTATTGTAACCCTGCACACGGTTTTAAAAACACCATCTTACAACGAAAAAGCTATACTTACCCAAATTTGTACAATGGCTAGCAGTATAGTTGTAATGACCAACAAGGCTATTGAGTTTTTAACAACGGTGTACGATGTTTTGCCAAATAAAATAAAATTAATTGAACATGGTGTACCGAATATTGAATTTGAACACGAAACAGCCAAGCATGATTTAAAACTTACCAGCAAAAAGGTATTGCTAACATTTGGTTTTATAAGCAGAAATAAGGGCATTGAAACGGTGATAAAAGCATTGCCTGAAGTGGTTAAAAAATATCCGGAAACCGTTTATATTATACTGGGTAAAACACATCCGGCAGTGTTGCGTAACGCCGGCGAAGAATATCGTGTTTATTTATTACGGCTGGTTAAAAAATTAAATTTAGAAAAGAACGTAATTTTTTTGAATGAGTTTTTTAACCAAAAAGAATTATTTCAATATTTATACGCATCTGATATTTATATAACCCCCTACCTAAACGAGGCGCAAATAACCAGTGGCACACTTTCCTATGCAGTAGGTACCGGAGCGGCCGTTATTTCTACACCTTATTGGCATGCTGCCGAATTGTTAGCCGATGGCCGTGGCCGCTTATTTGATTTTAATGATGCAGATGGACTATCAAACTTATTACTGGAACTGTTGGATAACCCGACAACTATGATGCAACTGCGTAATAAAGCATCGGCCTATGGGAAACAAATTACCTGGCCAAAAATTGGCGAAAAATATAACCTTCTTACTCAACAAGTGATTCAAGAACAACCCAAAACAACACCCAAGCAACATTCCTTTTTAGAACCATTTATCCTGCCTCCCTTTTCTCTGGATCATATTAAACGCATGACCGATGATACCGGTATTATTCAACATGCAAAGTTTGGTATTCCTAATTTAAAAGAGGGTTATTGTCTGGACGATAATGCAAGAGCTTTGTTAATGGTGCTTATGGCGCACAAACAAAAAAAACATCCGCAGGCACTTGAGTTATCTCCGGTTTACCTTAGTTACATCCATTACATGCAAAGAGACGATGGTTTGTTTAGAAATTTCTTAAGCTTTAATCGTAGCTTTTTAGATGAAGTAGGTTCTGAAGATTCTTTTGGAAGAGCTATTTGGTCACTTGGCTATTTATTAGGCAATGCTCCCAACGATGCTTATTATCAATCGGGCAAAGAAATATTTTTTGATGCGGCACCTAACTTTGAACAACTAAGGTCTATTCGTAGTATTGCCAATACTATTATTGGTGTATGTTATTATTTAAATAGCAATCCGCAAGATGAGGAAATGACTGAACGGTTAAGAAAAATGGCGGATGTACTTGTAAAAGAGTATCAACAAAACCGAACTACGGATTGGCATTGGTTTGAAAGTTTGCTGGCTTATGATAATGCCATGTTGCCCTTATCGCTTTTGCACGCCGTTACAATTTTAAATGACGACACCGTTACCAATATTGCCATGGAAAGTATGCAATTTTTATCGGCACTTACTTTAAAAGAAGGGTACTTATCGGTTGTGGGTAATGAAGCATGGTATGTAAAAAACGGCACCCCCTCTATGTTTGCACAACAACCGTTGGATGCGTTGGCCAGTGTATTAATGTTTAAGCAAGCTTTTGTATTAACCAAGGATAAAACTTATCTGGATAAGCTATACCTATCGTTTATGTGGTTTTTAGGCGAAAACGATTTACGTATAAGCTTGTACGATTTTGAAACCAAAGGTTGTTGTGATGGATTAGAACGTAGCGGTGTTAATCGCAACCAGGGTGCAGAAAGTACGTTGGCCTATCTTATTGCGCACCTAACGGTGCTGGAAGTTTTTGAAGCGTTTTATAAAACAGAAAACTAATGTAAGTTGCCATCTTGTTGGTAACAAATCAGCTGTTGAACAAGGTTATGCAGTTGAACGGAGCGTCGCAAGGAACGATCATCTGTGTTACTACAGTCGGTAACAAAATAAAAACAGTTTTATATAATCACATTGGTAATATATGTGCTGATGTAAGTATTTTTTTTAGGATACCAGCAGCAGTTTTTCATGGCATCCCAGTTGCGTCGCAATCCGTTCATCTGTATAACAACTGGCATCAGTTAAATACACCGTGCAATAACGTTTACCTAACTTAATAAAAATGAAAGTAGCTATATTGTCGCCAATAGCTTGGCGTACGCCGCCGGAACATTATGGCCCTTGGGAACAGGTGGCCAGTAATATTACCGAAGGGCTGGTGGCTAATAATATTGATGTAACCTTATTTGCAACCGGCAATGCGATTACTGCTGCCAAGTTAGCCTGGTGCTGCCAAAAACCTTATGCCGACGACAAAGATGCCGATGCAAAAGTTAATGAATGTTTGCATATTAGTAATTTGTTTGAAAGAGCTGCGGAGTTTGATATTATTCACAATCATTTTGATTTTTTACCACTTAGTTTTTCAGGGCTTATTAAAACACCTATTGTTACTACTATTCATGGGTTCTCCTCGCCACTTATTGTTCCTGTTTATAAAAAATATAATAGCACCACACATTATGTTGCTATTAGTAATGCCAATCGCCATCCTGACTTAGACTATGCTGCCACAGTTTATAATGGTATTGATACTACTTGTTTTTCTTTTTGTGAACAGCCGGATGACTACTTAGTTTACTTTGGCAGAATACATCCTGATAAAGGAGCAAAAGAAGCCATTGCTATTGCGGCAATGGCCGGTAAAAAATTAATAATTGCCGGGCTAATTCAGGATCAACATTATTTTGATCAATTTATACACCCTGCTATTGACGATTGTAATGTGGTATATGCAGGAAATTATAACCCAACACAACGTAATGCTTTATTGGGTAGTGCTTTGGCTTTATTACATCCCATATCATTTGATGAACCCTTTGGCTTAAGTGTGGTAGAGGCCATGTGTTGTGGTACGCCGGTAATAGCGTTTAACAGAGGATCGATGCCAGAATTAATACAACATAATACAACAGGTTTTTTAGTACATACAATAGAAGAAGCCGTAGCGGCGGTAAAAAACATAACATTTATTAACAGAAAGATATGCAGACAACATGTAATGCAACATTTTTCTAAAGAGAAGATGGCTGCAGATTATATAAAAGTGTATAAGCAGATTTTAAGCGGTCGGTAAAGATTGTCCGGAAGTTTTTAATGCATTTAGTAATGTCTTTAAATTGATGGTGGCATACGTGGATGCATAATCGGACATAGCATAAGGAATAATTAAATCCTCATTATGAATCATGGACCCGCAGGAGTATACCACATTAGGCACATAGCCTTCTCTTTCTTTTTCATCAGGTACAATTAACGGATACGGTAAGCGGCCAATAACTACGGAAGGGTCATCTAGTTTTAACAAGGAAACGCCTAGTACATACTCCCGTACAGGGCCAACGCCGTGGGTAATTACCAACCAGCCTTCTGTAGTTTCAATCGGCGAACCACAGTTACCCATTTGTATCAGCTCCCAATCAAAGGAGGGGCTTTGTAATAAGGTAGCCTGGCGCCATACATTTATATTTTTTGAGTAAGCAATATAATTGTTTACACCATCGGTACGGCATAACATAACATAGTCGCCATTTATTTTACGAGGAAACAATGCCATCCCTTTATTTTGCGCCACCTCACCATGTAAGGGCATTACTTTAAAATGAAAAAAATCTTTGGTAAACAATAGCTTGGGTAAAATGGTTACGCCATCATAGGCTGTATAAGTGGCGTAATAAATTATGTTACCATTATCGTCGATAAATTTAACAAATCGGGCATCCTCAATACCTTTAATTTCAGTATCAGCGATGGGAAAAATAACTCTTTCGGCAATATTTGAATCGGCAGAAAAATCCATTTCATAATGTGAAGAAGCCAGCCACATTATCTCATTTAACAAAATTAAACTATCTGCATCCTGATATGTCAGCTCTTTGGTTTCCTTTACATATCTTTTAAGTTCTTCATAAGTAAATGTATCCGTTAATTTTTCCATCATAACAGGATATGCCCTACTGTTACAACCCTGCATCTCTTCCAGTTTTTTTCTAAACGATTTTTTATGATAAATATGGTTTTTAATATGTTCCGGCGATTCCAGCATTTTGCCGGTTGGCGCTATAACAATATTATTATCTACATCAATTATTGCCGATCTAAAAACGATGGAAGAAATATGGCCTTCGCCGGTAGCCCTAAAACTAATGATAATTCTTTTTTCTCCGTTAGCTAGCCCCGATTGATCAGTAGCTTCCATCATAGACGGATTAAAAAACGCGGCCGCCTCAATGGAATATTCCATCGTGAAATAAGCGCCTATCAACATTTTTTCGGAGGGTGTAAAGGTGTAACTGGGAATACTAAATCCTTTTAACAAACGAAATAATTTATTAAAATGATTTTCAAAAATTTTTTTAATATTTCTGTGTCTACCAGCAAAATCGTTTAAAACATCCTGAAGTAGTTCTTGCTTTTTGTGTAAAGGAAGTGTCATAATTTTTGACACCAATACGGAGGACCTTTCGCTAGTGGTGTACAAAAAACGGGCAATTACACGGCTTTTATCAGGCTTAAACAATATATTCTTTCTAACAACTTGCAGGCGCATCATAAGTGGGTATTTAAGTTTTAGCTTGAAATTTTAGTACTGCCTGTTTAATAGCAAAACCAATGGTATTTATATTTAATTCCTAGGTTAGTTTACTATTAACTAATGCTAAAGCAGTGCAAAAAAGAACAATATTGAAGTTGGCATAAAGAAGGCAAGTTATATTATGCTTTAATGGTTGGTTGCAACACATCCAGCATAACAAGTTTTTTTTGCTTTAAGTTTTTAAAATGCGAAGGCGTAAGTCCGGTGGTTTTTTTAAACTGGTTAGACAAGTGTGAGACACTGCTATAGTGCATTAGGTAGGAAATAGCCGTAAGTGATAACTCGTTATATACAAGCAACTCCTTCACCCGTTCAATTTTATGGGTAATAATAAACTTCTCTATGGTAGAGCCTTGTAGCTCCGAAAACAAGTTAGCCAAATAAGTATAGTCGTAATGGAGTTTTTCGCTTATAAAAGTAGAAAAGTTAATATTAAGCGGTTCATCGTCGTAATGTATCTGCTCAATTATGGCTGTTTTAATTTTTTCTATCAGCATCGTTTTTTTATCATCTATCAACTCCAGGCCAAACTTATGCAAATTTATGCGCAAGATTTCTTTTGTGTGAGCAGGCAGCTCACTTATAATATCTACCTCGCCTAATTCTATTGTCTTATATTGTAAAAAAAGTTTTTCTAACTCATCCTTTACAAACAATTTGCAACGACTGCATACCATGTTTTTTATAAATAGCTTCACGTGTTCTTATTTTATAGCCGCAGTAAATTATGGATGCTTGTATATGTTTAACCTGCTTTGTACTTAAAGTTAGTCTTTAAAATTGGTAAAAACTTAAATATGCGGTAATCTGTGAATGTTGCAACTTTTACAAATATCCATGTAACAGTTTACCAAGGGTAGTTACGTAGCTTTATATAAAAAAATGAAACCTCTTATTATACTTGTTCTGCTTGCAATAACTACAGCAGTAAGTGTACCGGCTTTTTGCCAGGAAAAAAAAGTAATCACCACCAATTCTCAAAAATTTACTAAAGCCAGTATAGATTCTATTGCCGATTATGAACGTTTTAAAATGGGCGCAGAGATGGATATTATCTCCAATAACAGAAAAATTGCAGGCTTTATTATTACTGATACCGTTTTAAATAATGGCGTTAAAAAACAACATGGGTCAACTATAAAAGACTTACAAACAAAAAACAACTTGTTGGCCTTTGAAATTTATGATTCTATTAATATTCAAACAGATAAATGGCACGCATTTAAAAAAACCTTTCAGAAAAATATGTATGAATTAATGGACGCTATTAATAACTATTAATAATTGTTGACAAAAATATTGTACGTTAACCATCACCAACAACCACGAAGACCTGTAAGGCCTAAAACAACCTTATGGGTCTTTTATTTTACCCGAAAAGCCGGTAACGATAAAACCCGAAACAAGAGATAAATCCTGATCGGGCTAAAATGGGCCAGCTGAATAATTGTGTTACTAAAAGGCAAATACTTTTTCTTTTAACCAGTTGAGTACCGATTTTTCACTTTTAACTTCGTCAGGTGATTCTGTTTGAATTTTTTGTTCAATAAGGTTCCCGTCTTGTTGCAAAAAAAGATCTGTAAACGATGCACATACATTAATGATAAAAAGTACCTGGTAGCCGTTGTTCCTGTCAAAATTCTGCGGGATGGGACTCCCCGGTAAAATGGAAGTAATAGCTTTTATAAAGGAGGAAAAGTTAGATAAGATTGCATTTACGTCAAGGCTTCATCACCTAAAAGAATTGAATAATAAATTTACCCCTAACAAATAAATTTCATAAATTTATAGTGATAGTTCTTTCATATATTGTCCATTTTGTACAGATTATATCAGCCGATTTATCCGATTTTGAATTTTGTTTGCAAATTGTTTGCAAATTTTGATTTTTGGGTAAAATAGGAAAGTCACAATTCCGGGATAACTCAATATTTAGTTTTTAAATTAGCAGACACTTTTAGGATAGGCTCTCATTTGATAGTTTGCTAGCGCATTGAGCATCAAATGCAAAGATGACATGTTTGTAAAAAAGTAATAAAAACAACAAAGCCCTGCAAGATGCAAGGCTTTTTGTGGGAGTTGACGGGCTCGAACCGCCGACCCCTCCGGCCTGTTAGCCGGAGTGCTCTGAACCCCGAACTAAAAGTTCAATACGCTTTCGACTCTTCCAAGATTTAATTAGTAACTCTCTTTTTTGAGCCTCTGATTTATCATCATAAGTTTCAGTATACTTAAGCGCCCAATCACCTGCACCACCTGTAAAGCCCTTGTGATTGCTGTTGTGTTTTCGAATACGCTCAGCAAGATCATCACCTGTATAGCCAATGTAATAACGATCTCTTTTTGTAGAATATAATATATAAACTATCCAATACATAGCAATAAAAAAGCCTTCACTAAAAGTGAAGGCTTTAATTTTGTGGGAGTTGACGGGCTCGAACCGCCGACCCTCTGCTTGTAAGAAATTTAAATTGCTTATTCTGGTTTATTTCACTTTTGCCTATTTTAACACTAAACATTGATATTCAAATGTATGCACAAAATTTGTGCATTTATTCATTTCTGGATTTCGTTGATTTAATATTTATTTGTTTGCAAATTGTTTGCAAATTTTGTCAATTATGTCAGCGCAAATTTTTAAATGAAAATCATTTGCCATGTCAGTATCAGTCAACTTTATTTTAGACAAAAGAAGATCAAAAAAAGGAGGAAATTTTCCTGTTAAGCTTAGCGTTACTTCCCAAAGAATTACCAAAAGATTTTCGACAATTTATAATCTCATCGAAGATGAATGGAATAAATTAAATAAACCAAGGCTTAGCAAAGAACTTAAAATTATTGAGGAAGAATTAGAGGATTTGAAGAAAAAGGCTAAAACAATTATTAAAGAAATCCATCCATTTACCTTTAATGAATTTATTATACATTTCATTAATCAAGAACCTGCATTCAAACGCAGGAGGGGCATTGATGCCGAAAATTTAGCAACCCAAAGCACTTTTGACTTTACTCCTTATAATAAAAAATTTCCGATTTTAAATGAAACTTTTCCATACCAAAATACAATTGGATTTTATTATCAATTGTATATTAAAAAGCTTATTGAACAAGGTAGTATCAGCACGGCTATTAATTACCGATGTAGTTATGTTTCTCTTATGAAATTCAGCCCAGATTTACCTTTTAGTGCCATCACCGTACTTTTTTTAAACAACTACGAGCAGTGGTTAACAGAAAAAAACATTTCCCGATCTACCATGGGTTTCTATATTCGTGTAATACGCACTTTATTTAATGAAGCTATTGCTGAAGGCACTATAAAAAAAGAAATATGTTATCCATTTGGAAAGAGAAAGTATAAAATCCCTACTTCAAGGAATATAAAAAAAGCACTGAGTATTGACGAGATCAAGCTATTGTACTACTACCAAGGAGACCCCAATAATATCAGTGAGCAAAGAGCAAAAGCTTTTTGGTTCTTCAGTTATTTTGCAAGCGGCATGAACCCCAAAGATATCGCCCTATTAAAGTATAAAAGTATTGACGGAGATATATTAAGTTTCGAAAGGGCTAAAACTGAAAGTCATTTTCGGAATGAGCCTAAAGTTATTACCGTTTTTCTTTCTGATGAATTAAAGTCTATTATTAAGCAATGGGGAAATAAAGATAAATCTCCTGATAATTTTGTTTTTCCTATTTTAGAAAAAGAGATCACACCATTACGTCGTTTCGAATTAATTCAGCTATTTGTCAGAAGCATTAATGATTGGATGAACCGTATTAGTCAGAAATTAGGACTTTCTCGTAACGCCACCACCTATGTGGCTCGTCATAGTTTTTCTACTATCCTTAAAAGAGCCGGCGCCAGTACCGAGTATATACAAGAAGCACTTGGTCATTCTAGTGTACTCACTACAGAAAATTACCTAGGAAGTTTTGAAACCTCTGCAAAGAAAAAGTTTTCAAAAATGTTAGAGGCTTTTAAAGAGGAGGGATAGGGAAATACATCTATTGACTTATTTTTTAATCAACAGGCTTTTAAGAGCTGGATCATCAATCATACGCTCTAATTCGTTTTCAATTAAGTCCTGTATATCTTCCTTTATCTGATCGTAGTTGCGATCAATCTGTGGTTGTTCAATTAAATTTAACAGCGGCAATGGTTTAAAACTTTCATTTTCCAGTTTTATTTTTTCATGGTCATTTGAAATACTTGCGTGAAAGGATTTCAATTCTATTTTCTCCTCCGGGTTGTCAGCGACCATACCCACAAATTCGCCGGAGCTGAGTGATGCAATTGTGGAAGCAGGGATGGCGGCATCTAATTGTTTGGAACGACTTATGGAAGTATCCGCACTATTGATAGACAGGCTTTCGCGATCCTGCATAATTTTGCCGAACCTTTCGGATAGTTGTTTGGCTGTGTCGCCTGTAACTTGGCCGGAAATTATATTGCCGGTAATATTTACAATGACATCGGCCTGTTCTTTTCCATAGTCTTTCCGTAATTGACTAAAATCCTGGATACCTAAGGTGGTGGATACTTTATTGCTTCTGGCAGTCGCAATCAGGCTATCCATATTGTTTAAATAAATCGTAGGGAATTCATCGAAGATGAGGCTTGATTTTCTTTTACCTTTTTTATTGACCAGCTTCACCAGGCGGGTAACATATAAAGAGAGAACGGCTCCATAAATTTGAATCTTTTCGGGATTGTTACCCACACAAACCAATTTGGGTTCATCCGGATTATTAATATCCAAAGAGAAATCATTGCCGGATAATACATAATATAATTGTGGTGAGGCGAGTCTTGCCATGGCTACTTTAGCCGATGCAATCTGCCCTTCCAGTTGTTCCATGACATCATGCAGGAAGGCATTGACAAAAGGATTGATCAATACTTCTATCTCTTTTTCCAATCGCAGGATGGAAAATAACTTTGCATATTCTACCTGCATCAGTTCAATCACATGGGGCAAGGTGCAAAATTCTCCGTCCCGGTATTTTTTCAGGTACCAGATGATGGCCGTTAAAAAGTTAATCGGTGATTCCACAAAAAAGTCGCCTTGCTTTTTAATCCATTCCCTATTCAAACCCATCAATATAGTTCGTGCTGCTTCTGCCGCATCGGTGATGTCGGTCATGGAACTTGGGTCGAGCGGGTTACAACGATGCGTACGTGAAAGATCATCAAAGTTGATGACATAAAATTTTGTGTTAGGCGGATAGCAATCTTTGTTTTTCAGGAAATGATTATACACGATGATAGAGAGGTCATCGAATTTAAAGTCATACACAAAGATGGAAAAACCTTTGGCGATATGCTGGGTGATGATATGGCGGATGACAAAGTAACTTTTGCCGGAGCCCGGGCTTCCTAAAACTGCGATACCACGAAAAGGATTGATGATATTGATCCAGCTTTTGCGTTCCTTCCCTTTCAGGTAATACCTTGCCGGTAAATTTATGCTAAATTCATTTTCCAAATATCTTTCCTCCTGGGGGAAGGTTTCATTTAATTTGTTGAAGATATCTTTATCATCTAAACGTTTGCGGATGATTCGTGTCCCTAACGTGGCGCCACTTATCACCAGCACGAACCCCAGTGTGGTAACACTGATATAAACCTGCGCTTTTATGGTGACCGAAGCCGGTAAAAACAAAAGTAAAAAACTCATCCAATAAATCAGGAGGCCGAAAATCAGGTAAGTAAAAGCCGTTCGTAAATTTAATTTCTCCGACTTTCTGCCCTTTGCGCCGAGGAGTGAGATGGCGAGCAGTAAGAGGATCAGCAATTTTGACAATTGGAAATTATGGAGGAATTCGGTTTTAACAATATTCCCTAAAAGTTGATCGGTGAAATTAGCCGTGAGGTTCCATTCGACAAAAGCTGCATAACAAAAGTAATAACAGTGAATCACCAACAAAACGATACTCATCAACCTGGTCATGTCGAGTATCTTGCGTAACCCTTCGATATTTTCCCCTGTTTGATGCGACATGCTGTTTATTTTAATTATGATTTTTTCTTTTTTCTACGACGTTTTTTTGATGAGCTGCCAGGTACGAAGTCGGTATTTATTTTGGGGTTTATTAATAAATCCAGTAAGATGGTGTGGTGTTTCGTGTTCGTTTTTTCTTTAGGCAATTTTTGCTCCTGTGTGCTAGTTGGCGAATGATTGGCAGACGGTTTGTTTTCGGTGGCCAATTGCGTTTTAGGGTTCTCGTTTATAATTTGTATCAGACACCTTTCCTGCAAACCTTTTGCACTATACGCTTTACCCAAATCACTCCCATTAAAAACTACTTTATTTTTATGGTCGATGTAAGTAATACCATACAGTACTCCTTCCTTGTTTATGCGTTTTATCAGGTCAATACTTTCTTTAGCCAGCTCCTCTGTAACTTTGTTCATAGACAAATTTTGATTTTGACTTGTTAATACCCAATCAATTTTTGTTTTTAGCCTTCGTTTAAACGGCAAGCGTAATTGTTCGTTCTCTACGAACTTCTCTTCCATGAACTTTAGCCCAGGATTCTTTGGGAGAATACTTGCTTTTATCGGCACTCCGATTTTGTTTTGTTGGTCATCTAGTATACGATATACTAATCCACCTCTCTGGTAAATCCGGGAATCCTCTGCGCCCCTATCTGCTACCACACTATATAATTGCAATACAGCGTTTAATTCAGGCAATGAAGTAAAGCGATATTTATAAACCACAGTTTCTATTACATTGGCGATAGACCTTCGGGTGTCAGATTTCCCATACTGTAGTTTCTTTGTATCGATTACTTTAGGTTGTATCTTTTGCTCCGCTTTTTTACTTTCTGCTTTTATCAAGCCATAATGTATTTCAATTTCCTTACGGGCTTTTTCTGATTGGATCCTGCCCAGGTTATGCAGTGAGATTCGCTTGCCATCCGTTTGAATATTAGTAGTTACTATATGCAGGTGATCATGACCTGCATCATGGTGGCGATAGACCAAATAAGGTTGTTCCCCAAAGCCAATTTTTTCCATGTAATCAACTGCGATTTTTTCCATGATAGGCTGTGGAACATTTTCGCCGAAATCAAAGTTCAGACTGATATGTACTGCATTTACTTTTGTCCTTTCATTGAGTGCAGCCTGATTCGTCAGGCGATTGAGTTTCTGAGAAAAGTTTAGTAGCCCGACAGACTTGGGATAGTTTACGGCTTTTAAACAAGTAGCCTTTCCCTGTGCGGCTTTTTGTTCGTTGTAATTCAAGACATTCTTTAGGCTCTTGCTATGGTGAATTACTGTAACCATTGATCGGAGATTGAAGCTACTTTGCTTTCTATCGATTCAATTTTGTTGAACAATAAAATCTTATCCTTTTCATAGGTTGTTATCCAATCACGGAATTCATATACTTGGATAAGTGTATGCAACTTTTTTACTGCCTGATTAAAATTATTTCCAATCCTGTTTAACTCAGTTCGTAACAACATCAATTCTGCCATACAGTCATCCAAGGATTGATTTCTTTGTTTAACTGTTATCTGTTTATTGAATATAATTTTACGGATAAAGGCACTGATTTGGGGTGTGGTGGTTTGTGCCGATTTTGTCTTTAGACTATCATATTCTTTTTGGGTAAAACGAAGGCCTATTATTATGGAGCGATTTTCTTTTTGCATAGTAGATATTTATAGCGATTGATAAGAATTGTGGTGTCAGCCGCCCGCAACGACTTTGGAGTGTAAGGGCCAAGATGTACGGTTGTGTTTAACAACCGTACATCTTGCCGATTTCCGAAAGCGGGAAATCTCGGGCTTATTTCTTCCTCCTTTTCAAAGCTATAAAAGTGATTACAGTCTATCCTGTAAAGAAATCAAACAGCAATAAAAAAGGGGCTAAATCGCCCCTTGATTTACAAATGAATAATACCCTTCATTTGTAATAATTAAATGATCGGCTAAAATAATATCATGATAATCTAATGCCATTTTTAGCTTTCTTGTCAATTGAATATCTGGTTGAGAAGGAAGCAATCTTCCACTTGGATGATTATGCGCAATTATTACAGAGGATGCTCCAGCCTTTATGGCAGTCACAAGTATCAATCCTATATCTGCAATCGTCCCACTTTTACTACCTCTTGATATATTTACAATTCCTAAAACTCTTAATGCTCTGTTCAATACTAACATTTTAAACTCCTCCTGTAGCTCAATTAAATTAAGATTCCAGTTTTGTAATAGTATTTGATATGCATCATTTGAGCTTTGGATTTGAGGTCTTTCAGATACTTTTACTTTTGTTCTATAGACTAGCTCGATCTCTGACACTTTAGTCCATTTCTGATTTTGATTTACATTTTCCATAATTCTTTCTTTTAATGTTTAAAAAATTAATTATGAAGAATCTTCCGGTTTTCTGTGCGCAAGACCATGAAGCAACGGAATAAATGTGGGGCGTGTGTCAAGGGCTGTGTTTATGCCGGAAATTCATGGTCGCTCCAAAACAGAAAAACGTCCTTTGCGCCATGATTAATGAACCTTTTAATAACTAATTATTTACTATTAAAAACATTTATTAAATACGACAATCTTCCGCTGCGTTTCAAGCCAGTCAGAATTATTTCAAGGTTAAATCAGTATTTATGTTTAACAAATTTTAAGTGGTAGTGTCCTAAAATCCTTCAAGTTTAAAAAGAATCCTCTGTTAAACAATATTCCTTCTCTGAATAATTGCCATACCAAAGAAGCTCCCATATTGGCTAATGTAGAATTAATGAAAAGGTCTTGTCTATTTAAAGATTCAGCCAAAGAACAACTTGGTGTATTGTCATTCCTTTCGGAATTTAAAAATTCCGCTTTAAATTCATCAGTTACAAACGGCAATCTTGAAACAGTTTTAAACCTTTTTGAGCTAGGCTGTTTAACATTTTTAATTGTTGACAAGATTACCTGCCCCGAGTGACGGCTGTTACCAAAATCTATCCAATATATGGGTTGACCTCGGTACTCCCTTTCATCTTTATCAGTCTGTTTTAAGATATTTGCTATTTCAAATCTTGACTGTATTGTGTCAACACAAGAAATAGTCACAGTACTCATTACAATCCGCGGCTCTTTCAAAACTGTTTCTAAATCATACCTTTCCGTTATTGCTTTCCAGTTTGTTCCAAAAAAACGATTGATACGATTAATTAATGCTACCGATTTATTTAAACCAATTTCATCAGTTGTAAATAGCTGTCTGCCTAAATTCGAAGGTTCGACTTTATCATAATCAAAGACTTTCACTATTAGTCCTGGATGTTGAAGCGCCATCAAGGAGTAATTTATCCTAGCAAGTGCGGTCAACATTTGACTACCAGTTCCACCTGCCCCAATAAGGTTTACGCTGATAGGATTATATGGTTGCAACAAATCAGAGGGCACAATATGTGCTACTTGTTTTTCTACCTGAACCTTTTTCATAGAAGTAGATTTTTTAGCTTTTTATTATTATGTTTCAAGACTGAAACTGGAAATGGTTCTTGCTTATTAATAAGTTCCTGCCAGAGTAATACGATATTTTCTTTAACAGGTGTAAACCCATCCATTAAATGTGAGAAATAGCTATTCCAAAAGTTATCCTCCCATTTCTTTATAAAATCTTCCAGACAACTTTCTTGTTCAACACTTATATCTACAGTACCCATACAAACATTTCCATTTTGATACACATTGAAAAATGGCGCATGAAACAATTTTGTTTGCATAGTTGGTCTTTTGTTTATCCCTAATGCAAATACTGATAAATTTTCCTTGTCTGCTTTCCATACCAATGCCGGCACGCAGGCTTTGCCATTGGTTATACCTAATTCAGAGGAAAAGAAAAGATTTATTTTCTGGGCATGTGTATACCAAATAACCCGACCCCCATCGGTTGTTTCAATATGTAAAACATTTATGGGTAATAGTTCTTTACTTGTAAAACAATTTGCTTGTAGCTCCTTTGCAGATTTTAGCAAATCGGATAGTAATACCATTTCTTTTATGGTCAAAGGATGAGCATTGCGAGGATTTCCGTTTTCCCCAATATCATAACTCTCAACATAAATTCCGGCACAGTCCCTTGGACTAAATTCTCTTTTTTGAATTGACTCGTAAATAAGAATTGCCTTCTTTGGTATATACTGTTCATAAAATTGGTTGGTAATATCTTTCATTTTTGCAATTTTTAATTTTGTACTTTGGATTTACACATTATCCAATTTGTGTAAGACTGATGAAATATCGTGTACCAGCATAAAAAAACGTTTTTCAAAATCAAAATCATGTTGTTCCATTAATTGAGGCTTATCGAAGCATTGGAGTGTAATTGGTTCTTGCTGGCCTGTCATCTCCATTAATTCAGCATTTATCATTTCCATGAATGAATCATATAAACAATCATTACTACTCCAAAAAAAAGACAAGTAATTATCTATGTAAATCATATCCTCCTGTTCTGTATCTGATTCCACATTTATTATATTATTGTATATTGACCGATTGGGGTAATCTTTAGTCAACTGTAAACAGTCGGTTATAATTTTCTCCGTATCATTATCATAACAATCTAAATGCAGGTATTGATTTAATAGTTCTTGTAACTTCTGTGCATTAAAACCCTCCATTAAACAAACAAGCAACTTATCACCAGCATATTGCATTGTATTAATTGTTTCCTGCTGCTCTTTTTTGTATTCTTCTTCCTGCATATCATCATCATCCAATATCCAATTTTGCAGGATTTCATAGATACGATACAAATAGCTATCCTCTCTGTAGAACGGCACGTTAGCAATAAGATACAGGTATCTGAAAATCTCCAACCATATTTCAGTTAGAACATTTTGAGGTTGATTTTGTAGCAATAACCATACAGGTCTAACAGGAATATAAAATAGGGTGCAATCTATATCAAAGGTTTTCATCGTAACTATGCTTATACTTCGGCCACTCATTGCGATAAAACAATCAAGGTTACGTTCGATACAATTGTCTTTTACAATTTCAAATGCTGACATAACATTTTGTGGATATGATACTTTTGAAGTATCAGGAACTCTCCAACCGTATAAATTACAAAGGTTGGAAAGGGAGTAAAAAAACTCCCTTTCTGCTATCTGCCAACTTCTACTAACTATATTATAGAATGGCTTGAAAACATAGTTTAAAAAACCATTGTAGTTACCCCTCTTGGTGCTGCTCTTAACTTGTTCTGCTGCACGGTTGCTGCATCGGGTAACCTGTCCAATGTTTCGCTGAATTTTGCAAACCTTTGATGTAGTTGCCATAACCTGCATTTTTTGTTAATGCGAATTTTACGATTTTCATTTTTTACTTTCATAGTATTTACTTTACCCCTTTGTGCCCATTATGGTTTCAAAACGATATTGTACGGTATCGTCTTTAATTTCAGGGCCAATGATTTTGGCCGTTGTCAATATTGGATATGTATTTGCATAAAAGTTAAGTACAGCTTCTGCACTAAATTTATCCGAAGGGTCTGTTAAAGTAATTTCCTGCCCGTCTTGTTTAAAAAGGAATACCCTTTTTAGTATAGATGATGTTAACATGATGTAATATTTAAGTGTGAATGATGTTATTCGTTTTTTGCAAATAGCCCTGTCTGGTCAAACTTTTCAGTGAGTTCGTCTTTCTTTTCCTGAATATCTTCTTCATGCTCGGGATAATCTGCCGCTTTAGGTAATTGTGCATAAGCCTCCCTGTACTTACCAGTTTCTTCTAATTCTATTACTTTTTTCATCTGAGCTTCATATTTTTTATCATCAGTTTTACCAGTTGGCTGTTTTTTATCCTGTTCCATTTTGGATTGTAGTCTGGCTGTTTCCTGTGCCTTTACATATTCATCCATATTAACCAGTAAGGAAGCGGTTTTCTTCACAGGGGTTTCAATCGCATCTATAAACCCATTGTCTAGCTCCTCCGCTGTCCCCTTTAATATCAATGGCGGAATAATGTTCTTGGCATTATCAACTGTATTATCATTGTTAAAGAGCACAGATACCAGCATCCTGTTTCCTGCTGTTTTAATCGTTATATGCCAGTTGCCTTCAACATTTAGTGCAACCAGCGATTGAAAAAATTGTATCGTTTTCATGATAAATCATTTAATGTTTTTTATATTATTTCTTTGATTACAACTACTCTAAAACTATTAGTAGTATCACCCCTAAAAGAATTGCCATTAAACCTAAAAGGTTTAACAGCCATTCAACCGTTATTACCACCAACGCAATGAGAAAAGAATTATAATGTTGTAATCCACCAATTCCCCTGCGCTTAAACCTGCGTTTACCTATGACAAAACGGATGAAAAATCCTATGAGCAGTAAATAAAAACCATGTGTTTGCAGTCTTGTTAAGTCTGAAATAATTTGCATTGATATTGTTTTAGGCGATTGGAGATAATTATAAATTGGGGCGGCTCACCGCCCCAACCGTTTAGTTCATTTGTAGGCTATCAACGCCATCTTTTTCATAATCAATACATAGGTTAAAGGTTTTTTGACCGCGCAATTGCGCTGTCCCACCCAAGAGAATAGATTTTAATTTTGCTTCGCGATCATTGTATTTGCGTACGTTTTGAAAATATCCTGTAACGGCATTGTAACAGCCGAACAATGTCCCCTTGGTCGTTTCCATCTTTTGAGTATCACTCATCATGGCATAAGCAAAAACGTTTTCACAGGTATTTTTAAAAACAGTAGATAAATCATCCCTGTTGCCTTTTTCAAGATGGTGCAATGTTTCTTTATTAGGCGCCATAGCCATTTCTATTAACTTCTTTACATCCTTATCGGTAACAGTAATCTTAGCCCAACGATTAAAAGTTTGCTCTAATGATATGCTTTGCGTATTAGCAATACCCATTACCCTGTGGGCTTCTTCTAATCTTTGTTTGGCGTTAGCCGTGTGCCGAATTTTCACCACATTACTCATGTTATTCAAGGCAGCATTAAGGGTGTTTTGGCAAACTATTCTTATGGGAGTAAAAGCAGCGGTTATACTTCCAGTGCCATCATGCGATGTTGTTAAAAACAAATACTTTTCTATCACGTCATCACCGTTACCTACTCTAATATAATCGGGCAATTTGGCTGTTATAAAAATCCTTTCTCCATTTCCAATTGCTCCTGCTGTTTCATATAAAATACCATCTCGACCACCTACAATTGCGTCAAAAAAACTAAATGCATCTTTATTTTGCACTATCTCGTAATCTTTCCCAACTACTCCCAATACAGTGTTGTTATCGGCGCGTAGAGTAGCATAATAGTTGGGTACTTGCAGCATTGCAGATTCAGGAATTCCACTTGCTTCCTCAATGCTCATAGAACGGTAGTGTGTGAATAAAGGAGATTTTATTACCTCATAACCTAATCCTGCAAATTGTATAGCTTCTGCGCTACTTGGATACTCCGTAACAACTGTGCCCAGCCCATGCCAAGGCTTTTCTTGTACACTAAAATAACTGTATTGTCCGGTATGCGTATTATAATTAAGATTGTGTGCCATGTTACATATTTTTTAAATGAATTAAATAACAGGCAATAACCAATATGCTATTGCCTGTGCTGATTAAAACGGTAAGTCATCTGAAACTTTTTCAGCTTGTGGAGATGTTGTTTTTTCAGCAAGTTTTTCCTCCCGAGTTGCTTGCCCTTTACCTCCATGAAATTTAATTTGATTTACATGTAGGGTAAGATTTGCCTTTGCTTCACCTTCCTTGTTTAGCCATGCATTCACACCTACCCTACCCTCAACCTCAACTAATGTACCTTTGGTTAAGTAATTCGCAATAGCAGGTGCAAGCCAATAGGAGCAATCAAAGTAAGTCGTTTGCACAACCTTTTCTCCTTGTTTGTTTCTATAGCTATCATTAATAGCCATGGAAAAGTTTACTACCTTTTTGTCTTGTGACGTTGTACGGACGTCCGCATCTTTTGTCAACCTTCCGATGATGTTCATAAACTTCAATTTTAAGTTTGAATAATTTTATTTGCTTCTCTTCGCTCCGCATAAATTTTTCCAAAAGAAAAACGGAAAAAAGAAAGCGTCTTAGAAGTGAAGCAGGAGAAGTGGAGAACTATAAGACCCGAAGGGGGCAAACGTTAGTGCAGCATTATGCGTTCGGAGCGCCGAGAGGTTCACTAATTTAGCGGCCTTTTATCCGTTTCGCATTGAAAAATCAAAGAAAATTATTTTTACAGGGTTATGCCATGTGTTTCCGTTATCCAAAAAATACAAACCGAATTTTTTCTTCGGAAGGTGGTTTGCCAATATTTGTAAATGCATCATTGCGATACCTGCGATCCTGGTCGTGCATAAAAATCTTAAAGGCCGTTTTGAATTTTAGTTTATAACATTCTTCATACAAGGTCCATCCTATTTCATCCATTATTATTTCATCATCATATACTATCTTATAAGTCCAATCATAATTTTTCCATTTGATATAATTCTCAGCTACTTCTTTTCTTATTTTCAAAGAAGGATCATCTTGTGCTGCCCTAGGTTTGATTTCAATAAGATATGCTTTGCCCGTTTCCTTATTACGAATAATAAAATCGGGTGTATAATGTCGTACCCCTTCTCTAATGTAATTTGTAGGCTGATTGGAGCCGTGTTTGTAATAGATCGTTAATCTAGCCCTTACAAACTCATACTCCTCCTGAATAGATATGGCATATTTGAGTTCCAGTAAAGAATCAAACTGGCAACCCCAATAAATCATTTTAAATGATTTACGATATTGAAACTGTTTATTTTTTGCATGCTGATTCATAACTTTTGATTTTCGTTAAAGACTATCGATCTAAATTCACCAAATGATTGGCATTGATTTGAGTGAGGTAACGTATATGGCCGGTATTATCGGGGTATGTCCTGTAAACAATACTACCATCCACCATTATCTTACTTCCTTTTACAAAATTGCCAGCGGCAAAGTCAGCAATAGTATCCCACGCAATTATATCGTGCCAGACAGTGTGCCAGGTTTTCGCCCGATCTTCACTTCTTTTAGCATGATGTGTCGCTACTCTTATTCGAACTCTTTTTGACCCATTCTGTAAGGTAGTATTGTATAAATCCTGACCTACATAGCCGATTAATATGACTTGATTTGATTTCATAAAAAAGTTTTTAGTTAATTAATGAAACAAAGCTATGATCACCACCAAGGCTTATCCGTGTTTTACGAGTGTATATAAGTGTGTACCCGTGTATACACGAATAAAATATTTTGTATATTTGAGTACATGGTTAAGTCCATTATTATATGCCAAAACTGTGGAGAAGAAATACGTGTAGGGAGATCAGATAGAAAGTTTTGCAGCACTGCCTGCAAGGATGAATATCATAATGCACAGAAATTATCGCTGCATAAAAACATTCGGGACATCAATCTTATACTTAAAAAGAATCGGAGTATTTTAGCCACTTACTTTAAAACTTACAACGAGACCTGGGTGGACAGAGATGAACTACTTAAAAAAGGTTTTGATTTTAATTACTATACGCATCATGTAATTTCCAAAATAAAACACAATGTCTTTACATTCTGTTATGATTATGGTTATCGAGAAGTTGAAGATAACCGTTGTCATATCATTAAACGATTCGGAACAAGTAATGAATCGTAGATTGATTACGTAAAGGTTAGTTATTGATGTGATTAAAAATTGATGTGCAACATGATTTTTTAATCTTCTATATTTTCATAATATCTCAGTAGCAATAAAAGTCAACCTGCAAATCATAAAATAATTAGTAGTCTGATTTAATATTCTAATTATTTTAATCTCTACTAAAGTCATGATCTTTAATAACAAACCTTACAAATTATAATTAAGAATTTCTAAATGCGCTTCTAATACATAATATTTTCTTTTAATTTAACAATAATATGTATCTTGCTAATACCATTTAACCAATAACCATAACTATCATGCAAATCAATTTAACCATACTCCAATTCTGCACAATTACTCTAATTTTCTCTGATTATATTTTAAAAAAATAATCACTCATAGCTTCTCTTCAATTCAGTATTACTAAGTCTTAAAGTAATAAAAACCTTTATTTTTTTTGCTTTTACAAAAGTCAAAACAGGAATATCTTTTCCTCTCACGTTGGCATTTTTTAACCATTAAATAAATTACATGAAAAAAATTCTTCTACTCAGTTTGTTACTCAGCTTTTGGTTGCACTCTTTTTCACAGAGTGAGACACATGATTTCATTACTTATGATACAGTTATTACAACCCCAGTAACAGGGGGCGGTACAGGCACTTGGGCAATCAGAATTAGTAGGCCCGTAAACATGTTTACCCCAAATCATGAAGACACTGCTTCAAGACCAGTATTTATGTTTACACCAGGTCAGGGTGAAGTTATTGAATATGACGGAGGTGCTGATCCTGGCCCATTAAATCAGCGTTATGGACCACATTATTGGTTAAATAATGGCTGGGACGGTGGCGTTCAATTAAGTAATGGTACACATTACCCTATCTTAATGACATTATTACCCAAAACGCAAAATATCAGACCTTGGCATGTGAAAGCAATTTTAGAAATTCTTTTAAATAAATTTAAAATAAAACGAAATTCTGTACATGTAGGTGGTCTATCTATGGGTGGCTTTATGTGGAGCAGGGCTATAGTTTATGCGGGAAGCCCCGGAGATGAATCTACCATGAGTATGATAACAAGCTTTCTGGCCTTACAAGGTGTAGCCAATGACAACTTTTTAGGCCATAATCAACCAGGATGGACTGCGTTTGGTACATGGGCCAAAAAGTATGGAGGCACTTTTTTTGGCTTAGAAGGAACAACTGATGGCCGAGGAGTTTATAACCCACGTAATGCGATGGAAGATAGTGTAGCCGGTTCTGCTTACTTTTCTATGGAGAATATTGGAGGAGGAGCACACTGCTGCTGGAATCAAATGTTAGATACTAGTCGCAGAAATTGGAAAAACGGACGTTATGATCTAGGTACCAATATTACGTGGAATACTATGTCAGGAAGAGGTAATAGTATGGGCACCTATCAAAATGGCTGGAATATTTTTGAGTGGTGGTTAAGACAAGGAGATACAACTTTGGTAACCGGAGTAGTAAGTATGCCTGTTGCCAATGCAGGCGCTGATCAGACTATTACAGCAAGTTCTGCTACGTTAAACTCAAGCGCCTCCAGTGGTACTATAACCAGCCGAACATGGTCACTCCTCAGTGGGCCTAATACCCCAACTATTGTGAACCCTAATAGTGTGAGTACGCTTGTAACCGGTCTGGTAGATGGTACTTATCAATTCCGTATTTCGGTTACCAACAGTGCAGGAACGGCTACTGATGATGTCACCATCACAAAAGATCCTGCAAATATACCACCAGTAGTAGATGCGGGTGCCGACAAAACGGTCACCACACCTGCCTCTTCTGTTGTCATGACAGGAAGTGCCAGTGATGCTGATGGAACCGTCACTACCTTGTGGACGCAGGTTAGCGGGCCTAATACTGCAACTATTACAAACCCAGCTTCGGTTACAACCAGTATTACCGGATTAATTGTAGGTGTGTACACTTTCCGTTTAACAGGTACAGATAATGCGAGTGCAGTCGTGAGTGATGATGTAGTGGTGAATGTGGTTAATCCGACACCAGTAGTTTCCAAAAACATTCAGTTCCGCTTCTATGCTCCTTCTTTTGGTGCGGCCATTGATACTAACAGCTGGAACAACTGGAATAGTGCTGGTAATAATAGTTTTACGGCTACTAACATAAAGTATGCGGATGGTACGTACAGCACTTATGGTTTAAGTACCACCAATTTTGGTATGATTAGTAATAACGGAACTTCTTATACCGGCTTTACCATGTGTCCAGATCTGGTAGGACAACAAACATCCTATTATCCTGGTACCAGAACCTTACAATTTACCGGTTTAGACAGTACGAAAACTTATCACTTGGAACTGTATTGTTCCCGTACAAACAATCAAAGTACAAGGTTCACCATCGATACTACGCATATTGTTATTGCTGCCTTAAATAACAAAGGTAATGCGGCAAACTTCAATAACTTAAAACCTACTGCAGGGGTTATCACACTTACTATCGGTCCGTCGGCTTATTCCACACAAAGCTATTTAAATGGTGGTATCTTAACCGAGGTTGGCGATTCAATACCCGCGAATATTCCGCCGGTTGTCAATGCAGGTTTAGACCAAACCATTACATCACCCACCGACTCTGTTCTATTAAATGGGACTGCGAGTGATGCTGATGGAACCGTTACTACTGTATGGACACAAATCAGCGGACCCAATACTGCTACCATTGCCAATCCAACATCGGTTAACACCGCTGTTACAGGATTAGTTGTCGGCGTTTATACTTTCCGTTTAACGGGTACTGATAATAATAGTGCGGTTGTCAGTGATGATGTTGAGGTTACTGTCCAAAACCCTGCTCCAATTATTACTAAAAAAATACAGTTCCGTTTTTACAATCCATCATTTGGTGCTGTAATAGATACCAGTAGCTGGAACAACTGGAATAGTACCGGTAATAATAGTTTTACCGCCACTAATATTAAGTATTCCGATGGCAGCTATAGCAGCTATGGTTTAAGCACCACTAATTTTGGCATGATTAGCAGTAACGGAACATCCTATACGGGATTCACCATGTGTCCGGATCTTGTGGGGCAGCAAACCTCCTATTATCCTGGTACCAGAACCTTACAATTTACCGGTTTAGACAGTACGAAAACTTATAACCTGGAACTGTATTGTTCCCGTTCTAATAATCAAAGTACAAAGTTCACCATCGGTTCAACGGATATTAATATTGCCGCGTTAAACAATAAAAGTAATGCCGCTAATTTTAATAATCTTTCGCCAGTAGGAGGTGTTATTACACTTACCATCGGGCCGTCTACCTCCTCTACCCAAAGCTATCTTAATGGTGGCACTTTAACGGAGGTAGATACTTCCACACATTCTTTATCTGCTCCGGTAGTTCCAGGTGAGCTATCACTAACACCTTTGGTTACCCTGTCAAACACAAATGCTAAACAAACAGTATTCCCTAATCCTTTTGTTTCCGAATTAAAGTTATCCTACAATAGTTCGAGCGCCGGTATTGTTACTGTCAGGATTGTTAATATGTCGGGACAACAAGAAATTGTACGTAAAGTTGCTGTGCAGGTCGGTAATAATGTGTTACAGTTAAGAGATTTAGAAAAATTAAAGGTAGGTATATACTTACTTGAGGTTATTTCTAAAGAAGGAAAATCCTCCCATAAAGTGAGTAAGATGTAAAGTTTACCTCTCTAAATTTAAAAGCCCTTTGATTTATTTCAAAGGGCTTTTTTTATTATTATAATTAATACAAACTTATGGAAAAGGATAATTATAGCAGCGGGGGCGATCTTAGCCCGAATGTCTCCAACCAAATTGTGGTTTCGCTAAGGCGCAACACCGGCAGCACCTGGCAATATTTAAATGGATTTATTCTTACCGAAGATCCATCGGCTAAGCGTATGCTAACCCAGCAGCGGGCTACAGTAATTAATGACAACCTTCGTGTTTCCACCAAGACCCTTATCAGCCCGAACCCAGTACAACAACATTTACAATTACAATACTATAGCGAGACTGGGGAAAATGTACGGTATAACGTGGTCGATGCCACTGGGAAGGTAGTGTTAAACGGTAGCTTTTCCAAAGCTGGCGGCATTATACGCCAATCCTTATCTGTTGTAACATTACAGCCAGACATTTACCTGTTGCAATAGCAACCAAGTTCCGCTACATTACAAACGCTTAAGTTTATGAAACAATAAAATTTGTTCTTTTTAAACAATAAAGCGACCATATGGTCGCTTTATTGTTTTGTGGGTATTTTGACTGATTTTTTTTCTTTGAAAGAAATGTTTTTTTGTTGACCAGCTGCATTCCTACTAGCAACCTCCGTTGTGTCACTCACTGCATCGTTCGGTAATACTCTTGGGCATTGAGCAAAATCTAACTGATGGTAAAATGTTTTTAGATCACCCTGATAAAATCTGGGAAGGTACTATTGGCACAAGTCATCTTGCGGAAGACTTGCGTCAGATGGGGATCGGTAGTTCAGTTGGTTAGAATGCCGCCCTGTCACGGCGAAGGTCGCGGGTTCGAGTCCCGTCCGGTCCGCAAAAGAGAGAGAGTCTCTCACTAAAACCCGCTTTAGTAGCGGGTTTTACTTTTTTCCAAACGTTTAGTCGAATTTTTAGTCGAAGTCCCGGATTTTTCTATTCAAATAACTTACTATACTTTACTCAAGGTAACTTAGCCTTATAAAATTACATCTATTTTATTTTAGTTTTATTTAAGCTAATATTTTTATCATTTTATAATGATTCTAAAGAAAGCTATAGCAAGATTAATCAATTAATAATTGGAGAAATAGTTTCCCTCTTCTTGCTATTATTTATACAATTTCCTCAGCCAACAATTGCCAAGGTTAACCTTTGAGTACAGTTATCCTTATTTCTATTTTGCTATTGTCCATCTTGTCACAACAAAATATTTGGCTATGAAAGAATCTGTGAACAAGGCTGTGCCAGTGACTCCAATGCTTTTCCCTTTTGAACCGGAACAATTCTGGTCAACTATCCGACAAATTATTCGGGAAGAGTTAACAAATATCAATAAAAATTTGCCGGCAAATCCCAGCCATGAAACGCCCGGTTTAACCTATAAGCCACTTTATAAGATTGCAGAAGTTTGTCAGCTCTTTCAGGTTAGTAAACCCACTATTTACGATTGGATTAAAAATGGTCAGTTAAAACCATATAAAATTAGATCAAGAGTATATTTTCTCTGGCAGGATATCAATTTTCTATTGAACCCATCAGTAAAAAAGTAAAGATTGAAAATTAGATTTAAAAATATGTAAAACTACTTTTGAGTACTTGCATTTTTAAGATATTATAATTTTCATTTAGTAAAAAAGAATTGTTTAATAGATATGCTAAATTGAGACTGATAATTGCTGTACGAAAAATCGTTGTTTTATTATCTTAGACGTTGAACTATTATACTACATAAAATCATCTTAAAATCTCAAATCAATTAGTAAAGAAATATTATTGAACACATTTAATGTTAATTTGATTTGTTATTGTAAATACGAATTTAATTCTAAGTTATTATTATTGTTTACACTTTTTCATTTATAAATTGTACTTCAAATAACTTATAAATTATTTATATTTACTTATCTAATTAAACCACTTTTTATGAAGGAAAAATTGCTTTCATCACTTGATTTAACAAACTATACAAAAGATATAAACAAAATTGTTGATGAAATCATTAAAGCAAATCCAGATCTAAAAACTAATGCAATACTTGCCCAAATAAAATGCTACTCTGATGAACTACCGAGGTATATTAGAGAATATATATATGAGTATAAGCTGAAATCAAAAATTAAAGTACTTGTATTTAACCTCTCATTAGAGCAATATTCATTTGGATCTACTCCTACAAAAATTGCCGAATCATTTGAAAAAGAAACTATAAGTAAGATAGAGATTCTACATTGCTTAATTAGTTCTGTCCTTGGAGAAATTTTCACCTGGAGCTCTATCCAAAATGGTAATATCATAAATGAAGTTTTTCCTATTAAAGAAAACATGGACAAACCAATTAGTTCTGGTTCCAACAATGTTTTCGATTTGCATACCGAGGATGCATTCCACCCATTTATGGGTGAATATTTATCATTATTCTGCTTAAAAAACTTCAATAATGCTGCGACAATTTTATCATCATTTGACATTTCAGAAATGTCTGAAAAAGTCATTGATATCCTTTTTGAAAAAAGATTCTTAATTGGTCCTAATATAGCCCATAACGTTAACACACAAAACGAAAAATTTTCTATTTTATTTGGAAATAGAAAATTTCCCTTTCTTAGGATAAACTTGAACAACATTAAAGTTTTGAAAAATGATGATGATGCAAGAAATGCATTAGATACCATCACCCGAGTTCTTCAAGAGAATATTATAAAATATCCAATGAAGAGTGGTGATCTGATGTTCATTGACAACTTTAGAACTGTTCACGGACGGGATATTTATTATCCTAAATATGATGGAACAGATCGTTGGTTAAAAAGACTATATATTACCAATGATCTTAAAAAATCAAGTGAATTCAAATCAACCATTGATTCAAGAATAATAAATGTAAGATGACAACAATAACCGATTATATATCTATATTAAATTCAACCTTGGAAGTAAAAATAAATATCCCCCAAAAATATGAAAATAAAGATATAATTTTTCTTCATGGAGCTGGAATGGCTTCAATAGATCGGTATCATTATATTACAGAAGTAGTTAATGGTCTTGGCTATAAAACAATTTTATTTAATTTTTCTGGACATGGAAATAGTACGGGCAGTATAAAAGAATCAAGTTTAGAGCGAAGAAATATTGAGGCTGAATTTATTTTAAATAATTACAATATCACAGAGCCTTTTTCTATTATTGCATCCAGTATGGGGGCTTACAATGCTATAAATATAGCTTCAAAATATAAAGTGGAAAGATTAATTCTTTTTTGTCCAGCCGTTTATGCAACAGAGGCTTATCAGGCTCCTTTTACAAAAGAATTTACAACTATTATTAGAAAAGATAAGAGTTGGCTTCATTCTGATGCATTTGATATTATCTCAAACTATGAAGGTGAAATAATTATTATAATTGGAACGAATGATGAAATAATTCCTTTTGAAGTTGTTGATAAAATTTTAAATATTTCATCAAAATGTAAAAAGAAAACTTTATTAAAAATTGATAATGCCCCACATGCTTTACATTCTTGGTTGTTAAAACCTGAAAATATGAAAGAACTTGAAAAAGTAATATCCCTAATTGTTAACACATTTCTACAATAAGACTATGAAAATTTTAAAACTCAATCAAAAAAATGACGTCAAAAGGGCATTTAATTCATTTTTCAAAAAAAATACTGATCCCACATATGCCCCAAAACCCAAAACATATAATAGTAGCTTTCTGAATGGTGATGATAAAGCTCTAGAAGTAATCTCTTACTTAATTAATAAAAATGCTCCTTTAGATAGATTAGCATATTTAAGCATAGGCGGTGCTGATGGAGCAGATGTAATTAAAGTACTTCAAAACACTGATATAAAATACGGTCTATTATTAGAGTATGACCACGATTGCTGTAAACAAGCAAGACATGAGTCGAAATACCTAATGGAAGGAAAACAGTTAAGTGTCATAGAAGGTGATGCATTTTCAAATCGAAAAAAAATAAATGAGATATTAAACAAACTATATAACTCAAAATTAATTGATGGTGTTGTAATTACTGGATTTTCTGTCTTTCATGAACTGCCAGAAAGGTCAACAGGTCCAGGATATGATTTGAGAACTTTTATTTTACAAATGATAGAAGGAATTAATCAAGTATATTTCTATTCAAAAGAACCTTGCAGTTTTACAGAATGGACCGGCAGAGTAGAAATTTCATTCCCTTCTCTTATTGATAATGAAACTCTTTACAAATTTTGTCTTATTGTTCAACAGAAATTAGGTAATGGAAATAGTCAAGGATTTAACCAACCAATAATTAAATTGAAAGATTGTATTGAATTAAGTTCTGAGCTAGCAACTGAAGTAGTTAAAAAGATAGTATATTTTTTATATGATGGAGATGAGGACAAGCTATTATATGAACTTCAAGAAAGTCATTCTAAGTTTTCCCTAAATGCTTTTTCAACCCAAGTCAATAATATATTTTCTGCCAATCCAAAAAACTTCGAGTCAGAAGGTACAACTAGAAATGAAACTACAAATACTTTTAGAAGAATTTATGAAGCCTCGGGAATAAAAATTAAATCAGTTAACAATGTTTTTGTAGATACAATTGCTCCAAATGGCTTTGTTACTATACGGTCATTTTATAGACCTTTAAAACAAAATAAAAAAAACAAAGTACAATATTCTCCTGCGCGAACAGAAAAAGACGCAATTTACTTATTTTTTAAAGCAATTGAAGTCAAAAAATTTGAAATTGCCTTTACCTATTTAAATAACAACCTTCGTTCATTTCGATGGAATAACGATGTTAATAGATTTGTAGATGGCTATCACAATCTCATTCAGCAAAAGCTTATTAGTATTTCTCAATCAGAAAATAATATGGGTAAAGGCTGGTTGGTGTATATCCAAAGTGAATTAAAAGTCTATACTAAGGATAACAATATAATAATTGAAGATATTGTAAGAAATGGGATTGGTGATTTTAATTTAGATATTATTAAAGAAAGAGTTGAAATGATGGAAAATTTTGTTGATAAATTCCATGGGAATAAAGAAAATTTTTTAAAAATTCCTTTATTTCGATTTTTACATCCAAATTATATAGATGACATAAGATGGATTTCAAATATTTCTGATATAGATGCAAGTAAGGAATTTTCAAAGCAAAAGACAACAATTCACGCATGTTATAACGTATTCTGTCAAGAAGAAGATGGGAAATGGGAAATCACCAAATTATCTCCAATAAACTTTAATGGATTGCCACTTAAATAATTCCAAAACTAAAACATATTAGATACTAAAATAGAATTTAGATAATAATTACAAAAATGAAAAAAATAAAAAAAAGTTTTTCTAGTATAAATATTATTAATTGGCAGCAACTGCTAAAGAAAATCAAACAAAAAGATAATATAACCTTCCAATATATATACCACTTTATACAATTGCATTAAATAACTTCTACAAAAGAAAAATTGAAACTTGTAATTCGATAAAAATTCTATAACTCTTTCCGAACCTCTCTGGTAGAATATTAATGATCCTTGATAGATAAACAGAGATTAGTAAATTTATCTCATCATTGAAATAGAAATGAAGTTAAACAGACTCCAGAAAATATAGGTTTATAAACTTGAAATTTCTGCATTAATGAAAGAAATAAATAAATCTCCATTAACAAAAAAATACTCAATAAATGCTACAGTTCATCCTGTACATTTTGAAGATCTAGGCGGTATCCAATTTGAAAGAATGGTTTTTGCTTTTTTAAATGAAACAGAAGAATGGGATAGTTTAATGTGGTTAGGACAAACAGGAAGTGACGGAGGCAGGGATATTTGGGGAATAAAAGAAAAAAACAGTTATTGTTTTCAATGTGCGAATTACCGAAAACTTGTTTTAAAGAAGATCACAGATGATATAGATAAACTTCAAAAAGGAAATCAAATACCTACATATTTTAAAGTCATCTGCGGTGGTACTATTACAGTTAAACAACGGGATAAAATAAAAGCTTATGCAGCTGCAGCGGGAATGCATAAAATAGAAATTTGGAGTGGTGCTGAATTTGAAGAAAGAATAAGGAAGCAAGCTCCGAAAATATTGCAAAGGTTCTTTAATGGAGAACAATTCCCGGAATATCAAGCCCCCCTTTCAACAAAAACACATTTTGATGAAACCTTTGCACTAATATCAAAATATCGATCTCAAAAGAAGTTAACTGAGTTGTTGGACCTTTTAGAAGAAATCATCTCAAATGACGACTTTACAGAAAAAAATAGCGAAAAACTAGAGGCGTTTATCTTTGACGATCAGTTTTTGATTGAATATATTGCAACTAATGCACCTAAAATTTTAATCGATTTTACCTATAAATATAGTTGCTCACCAATAAACCAAGGCACTCATCTTTACCAAATACTTAAAGGACTATTATCTGATAAAAGTAATCCCATCTACTCTGAAATAAGAAAGTATGGTACAGAAGATATTAAAGAATATTTTCTTCATGATCACTGGCATATCGAATTCACTGAATTCAAATTCTACAATAATAAAGATTATAATACTCCACTCCCTCTTATAAAATGGCTAGCCCAAATAATTGCTTCTTGTCCCTCAGGACTAAAAGAGGAAATACGATATTTTTTAAACCATTTTGCTAATAGTAATGATGATGCATCAAATAGAAAATTATACACTGAGGAAGAAATAGACCTAACATTTGCATATGATCCTCTGTATAATACCATCGAATTATTTAGAATGGTCTTAGTTGAGGTTGTATTCAATTACCTTAGTGCTACATATTTAATTGACAGGATTTTACTAATGTTGTACAGTGCATTCGATTATGTACTTGAGCAAACGGATAGTACTTCGATGAATGTAGCATTAAATAATAACAGCTTTACAGTAAATGAACTTTTATTAAAGCGCATTTTTCAGAGCTACCTCTCCTTATTCATTTTATTAAGAACAATTGCTGAAAAAAGAATTGAAGAGCTTGATGCAAAAAATGAGAAAGAAAATTCCTTGTGGATTATAAAACAGTTATTCAGCAAGGTTGATAAGCTAATAGACAGCAATTCTCTTTCTAATGATTCAAAACTTTATTACGTCGAAAACCTGATAGAACTATACTTTAAATTACCAATCTACTTCATAGATCTTAAAAAGGGAAATGTAGAATCGATTAGTGAAGCCATACTTTATCAGTTTAAGCACTCAATGACTGTATCTCCTTTCGGCAAACCGAAAAAATTTCAAACTATCTTTAAAAGGGTTTGTGAACGGCATGAATTTTACAGACATAATAACGAACTCAATTTTTATAGAGCGAGGCGATTCTATGAATACCTATTACCATTCACAGATGGACTTGTATATAAGATAATTGATATTTAGTAATTGTAGATAGCTAAAAAACTCAATTACTTATAAATAAGAATCTTATACTAAGCTCATATTCTTTACTTACTATTTTTGACAAATTCCTGCTACTATAGGATTTCCCACTTAAATTATCAACTAATACATAATTATCGTAACACAAAATATAATATAGCAAAAGCGGAGGGAAATGACATTTATAATAGAATAACTGATTTGCTATTCATTAAAAGAATTTAATATTATAGCAACAATCTAAATCTTCTTATTAAGTCAACCGCTTGAAGATAAGAAGCATCATACTTCTCTGCAGAATTTAATCTTAGATTATTCAATACCTTATTGTGTTCAACTTCGCTTATTATGTATTCTTCTATTCCAAATCGTTCAATAATTTCTTCAATTGTTTGCACACCCCAGGCATCTTCGACTTTACCGTCTGGATGAAGTACAAAACTATGTACAAACCCTAGCAAAGAATGAACATAAAGATTATTAAATCGAGTTGCAATTATTGAAGTAGATTCTGTGTAGTTCCTGAAACATTAAAATAATTACTTTGTACTGCAACCAATGCACCGTATTGTAAAAAACAAAGTATCGATTCCAGGACGGCAAGGCAGAAAAACCAGTAATATGCCTGCTTTAAAAAATCTTTTTTATACTTGTTACCTATTGCATACTGTATAAAACATAAAAAACATGGCAAAGACAGGTAATACAAATGCAGCAGGCTGAATTGCTGTGACCTTAAATAAGTACCTATTATATAATATAGGCTAAGTGCGAATAACAGGTAACATGCTGTGTAATCTGTTTTACCTGATATAGAAATTAAGGACTCCCGCTTTTGAATTAAAAGTGCTAAGAAAGGGATACAGGAAAATATAATTGCCGAAAAAATGGAGAAGATAAATGGCTCACCAAATATGGGTACATTAATTAGTATTAATCCAAATTGAATTCTGAACAGCCATAAAATGCCTTCATTAAATGAAGCAGTTTTTAGTAATTTTTGCATAGGCCTTTATAACCCCAACAATTACCTTAAACCGATTACCGTTAAGATAATTGTTTAAGGGTGTTTTGGTTAATTAAGACAGTCTACAAAATTACTAGGGCGATAACAAATAAACAATATGGGAACTACGTAAATTTACGACCATTTTTTGCGTAGTTTTACGCATGAATAGTAAAATTATTTAATTCGTTTTTTTGTCGTTACTTAAATTTTCGAAGGTAACTTGGGGATCTCTATTCTTAATCCTGGCAGATTATATTGAAGTTTGATTTAATGTTTTTTAGTATTCCCGATCCTGAATATTTAAGCTTGTAATTATTATCTGAAGAAATGATGAAATCATCATAAAGTCTTACTCCAGTTAACTCCATCTTTTTTATTTGCAAATAGTCGAATGCCTACTTTGTTATTATCATAACGAACACTAAGATGGTAAGGTTTATTATATTCGTTTGCCAATATTACAATGTTTTTCCTCATTTCTGACTATATAGCGAAATCGAATGTATAAGCCCCTTTTATTTGCCCTAGATTAATAGTTATAATTTTATTAGTAGCAGGTACCCGAAGCTTCCTTAGTTTTTCTTTGTAAAATTCTATAAGAAAAGAAAAATCACCTAAAGAATAAATGGCATCAATATTATCTTCGTTAATTACTTTTTTTAATTTTATAGATTCAGGGGAATTTAATTTAAAAACAGTATCCCTTGTATCTACTATAATACCGTCATTTAAAAATTGAAGTTTTAATGTACTCCCCTTATTCTAATTTTTAATAATAAATTGCTTACTATCTGCAGAATAATTGACAGATTCATCCTTTGACGAAATTGACATTAAATATCCCTTTGAGATATTCACGTATTTGCCAATCTTTATCCTTTTCAATTCCTTATTATTATGACAAATTTTTATACTATCAAAATTATACTGCCCGTTATACTTATACTTATTCTCAGCACCATTACTCAATGCTTTATTACTAATCATAGCCATCGTCAAACCAAACGGATAATAATGTGTTTCTTACAGTAAGAATATCTAAAACTATTTACTTACAGTTTAGCGTTTTCATTCTTTCAACAACTAAATCATAAAGAGAAAACTCAATATAGGGAGGAATTAATTTTTCTTCGACAAATGGTTTCTTTGTAAAATTTTCGTTTTTACTTTCTTTTATTATTTTTAATACTTTACAGTTATTGATTCTCTCAACTACTTGTGACCTAACTGATATTGGATTGTGAAAAGACTCCCATGCACCTTTATTATTATAATCAAACTGTGTATCGTTTAAAAATAATGGTAACTCCTTTTCACTTTTTGCTAGATTTATGGAATCAATATATTTTGATAAATATGTTTCCAAAAAATTTCGATTGTTAAGCTTATTTATATCTTCTTTTAAAATAGTATAGGTTGTATCCTCATTTCTTTTGTTTAGGCTGCTTTGTTCATTACATGAAAAGAGTAATGCAATGTAGACTATGATATAGATTCGCATGATATATATTAATTATAATTGTATAAATTTTCCGGCACCACCATTCGTATATGGCATATTTCCATTTAAAGCTTTGTTTGCTCTTTTGTTTGCGTCTGCCTCAATAGTTTTTTCTTGACTACTTAATACTTCTGCAATTTTTACCTGCCCCTCACTAAAAATACTATTCAGGTAATCTCCTTTCGATATACCTTTTATTGCTGTTGGAGACTCTTTTTTTACTTTATCATACATTGAGGAAGCCTGGTCCAATATGTTATCAATTGTACCCGTAAAGCTTCCTTCTGTTATTTTTCCTTTTGCATCTTTACTTTGAAACAAACTAGAAACGGTTATTGTTGACATTATTGCTTCTGAAAATTGTTCTCCATGAGCTCGCTCATGCGCCTCTACTTCTGTCGCTAAGCCAGGATTCATAACATCAAGTCGTCCTCCTTTTTTGAGTTCATAATTAACATTAACAGATATATATGCTGTTACATCATATTTACCAGTTTTTTTGTTTAGTTGGTAAGACATACTCTCCTTTGATCCAAATCCTCCTAAAAGGGTTGTAACTCCTAATTGATTTTCGTTACTTGGGAAGCTAGGAAGAGGATCCTTGGTCATTCCAGTTGAAGCCATTCTTGAGTCTGGTGTGGAATGGTACCAAACGGAACTTGCCCCATGTATTATTATTTCTTTGCCATTAGGATCTATATATTTTATAGGATTATTTGCACAATAATTATAAGGAGATAAGTTATAATACTTATCAGCTAATGGGTCTATATGATTCCATCTACCAGTCTGATTATCATACATTCTGGCGCCATAATCTAACCATTCAAGTCCAGAACCATCACTAAATTCTTTTCGTTGTTCTTCCTTGCCGTTATACTTATACTTATTCTCAGTACCATTACCCAATGCTTTACTACTAATCATAGCCATTGTCAAGCCGAACGGATAATAATGCGTTTCTTCCAATAAAGGACTACGAACATGTGTCACTTGTAAGTTATCAAAGAACACATCAATATTGGTTGCCTCATTGCTGGTATAAATATACAAATATCCGTTCTTAGGTATTGTTAAACCCGTTTTAGTGTGGATTTTTACTGAGCCACTTGCTCCTACTTGCTCAAAGTTACTGGCTTCTTCTACGATTTTAAACCGTTCATCAAACAAAATCCAGTTTATATAGGCCTTTGGTTTGTGGGCAGTTGTAGTTTGTGTACTTAAAAAGCTGGTTATTGATCCGTTAATTCCTGCACCGGGATGTTGCAACTGTGCTTGTGTAGCTTTTCCTCCACTAGCACCTGCTAATCCTGTTACCAATGCATTGAATAAATCCGTTATAACATTACCGTTATTATTGTTTGCTACAGAAATGGTACTATATCCACTAGCTACTCGTATATTATAACTATCTCCGGCCATTACTTTTAATAACAAGCTTGGGCCAATCTTGGATACTCCTGTTGCATTTTTGGTTCTTGCTACCTTGGTATTAGTACTATACAAAGGATCACTAAACCAAGCTGGTTTATTGTATTGAGTACTGCTTAGATTGTCATACAGTAATTCTTCGGCAGTAATGGTCGAGGCTTCAAGGGTTGCTGCAATATAGGCATCTGTTTTTTCCTCATCGGTCAATACAGCCCGCACATTTCCCAAATGATCCTTTAAAAAATAATCAAACGCAAAACTGGTATCTTTTTTCCCAAAACGAATACGCCCTTCTTCCATACCAATAATCAAACTAGTGTCACTACCTTTATAATAATTATACTCCGAAATATATCTTAGCTTTTCAGTATAAACAAAACCTCCCGCATAATAAGTGGTGGCCGTTGTATCCTGCCCCGGCTCAAATACTGTCTTTTTAAATTTATTACCCGCTGCATCATAGGTATAAATAATAGTCCCTTTTAAGGTGGATGCATTGTATGCAGTGCCTACTTTAATTGTGTCTGGTAAATTAAGATAGTTATAAGTAATGCCGTTTGTACTGGCATTACCTATATTTTTATTATGGTCTTTTACCATATTGCCATTTTCATCATAAGCATAATCGTCATTATTACCGCTTCCGTTATTGTAAAAATCCCCAAGCTTATTATCGGTGGTATTGCCATCAGTAACCTTTAATAGTTTATTACTGCCGTCAGCATAGGTATAGGTTAAAATATCTATCTGAGTACTGCTGACAATTTGTAAACCCATTTGCTGCATTTTTTTTATATTGCCATTAGCGTCATAGGCTGTGGCGACATCCTCCCCATCGCCCATCTTTACACTATAGTTTACCCCTGTCCATGGGCTAAATACACCACTTGAAAATTGGGCAAAATCTGCTTTTAACAAACGGTTAGCAGCGTCATACCCATAGTCATATTTTCGTTTTTCACCGTCACCTTTACTTTTCCAGGCTTGCCCGCTGATGTTCCCGTTAAACTGTGCAGCTGCATATGTTTGGTTCGCTATCAGGTTATTATTTGTTTTATCGTAACCCAAGTCAAATCCAAAATAATTATCCTGGTGCAAATCACGGGCATAGTTACGGTTCATTCCCAATAGCCACCCACGGATATTATAATCAAAACTTAAGCTATCTAACCCATTGCCACTATCAAACTCAGGAGCCAGTATTTTCTTTTTCAGCTGACCCAATGCATCATATTGGTTTTGAGAAATGATTTTCTCATCACCTGGGAAATGTTTTTGTGGCTGGTTAATATATTTATAGGGTTGCTTAGAAATCTCCAGCACACGCCATAAGGAATCATAAGTATATCGAGTAATAATTTGGTCCCAGTCTTTCCCTTTATACAAACGGTTAATGCTTACCAGCATTGTGCCATTCCAGCTGTATTGATTGGTAATTGTTTGTCTAAAAGTCTTTTGAAGGTAGCCATCATCATCTTTTACCCGATTAATTCTCTGTTGTATAACCCTTCCTTTTTCATCATAAATATTTGCCGTTACCACCCAGCTAGCTGTACCGTCCATAATTTTTACTCTGGTTCCTGTTACCAATCCTCTTGTAGCAGTAAGTATTGTTTTCGGCTGGGTATATGGCCAGGTGTTAGTTACAGGTGTTAATAAATACGAGTCCAGCAAAGTGTTATATGTATCACCTTCCTCAAAATACTCAAACAACCAGCCTGCATAACTATCATAGTACGTAGCAGTCAATTCCTCATACACTTGTCCTGAAAGATTTGGATATGAGTTGCTACCCGCAGCTTGTGTTAATTGGTAAGTAAACGTATTGGCGGTTGTCCACATACCAGTACTTAAAGGGCGGTTCATTTGATCATAAAGCGTGTACAACCATTTATCCTTTATACGCATATTGGCGTCCTGCGTTAAAACTAAGCGGTCTCGTGCATCATATACCATATAAACTTCTCCGGCACCAGGCACTTTTTTTCTTATCATTCTGTTTTTAGCATCGTACTCATAACGGAAACATTGCTCATTTAACACGGTACTAGAGACACTCCAGGAAGCACCTGATATAGTTATTACTCCTTCCGGTTGTATTACTGCACGTAATCGGTTAATGTCATCATAAATATAGTAGGTACATAACCAGCCACTATATCCTTTTCCTTTTCCCGTATCTGCTGCTGCTGTTAATTGTACTTTCTTTAAGATAGTTTTTTGTTCTTTATCCATAAAAACAATTACCTGTTTTCCATGTTCGTCAATGGTTATATTTTTATATAACATGCCGGTGTCATACAACGCAGAACTACTATAGGTTCCAAAGTTGTTGGCTACATCCGTTACATTCCATATACGTACACTATCTGCCTTATTGTTTAACCAGTATTTGTTCTTAACAGATCGACGGTCATTTTCATTGGATAATGTGCTTGTGCCTACCCAACTATTACCCGGAGCAAAAGATTCTGCTACACGCCCTAATGGAGAGTTTTCTATTATTGTCTTCTCAAAATACCAACTCTCATTCTGACCTGCCAGCATATTTTGCATAAACACCTCCTGTTGTTTAAAGGGATTAACTTTTACCCAACCATCATTTAAGGAGGTATTACCTTGTGCGTTATTAGCTGCAAAAGGTAAGTAGCGTACACTTTCTTTTCCATAAGCATCATATACATGAGGTGCAACCAAATCATTTGCCACACCGCCAGTAACTAAAGATCCTTTCTTTACCACACTTTGTAACGGGCGCCCCAAACCATCTATGTATTGGGTGGTTTGTTGTACCTGAGAAACAGTCTTGCCTGGCAATACAGCTGTATCTTTTTCAGGGCTTTTGGCTGTCCAGCTACGTACATAATTTACCGGTGCCTGACCATAATAAGCAGGTGCTACCGGTGGCTGAGCCAGCATTTCTATAAATGGTAAAGCTGTCATCAACCAAACCAAACATATAACGGTTATAAATTTATATTTCGCCATAAGATGGTTTAATTAGTTATTGGTTAGAAGAACTTTTTTCTTTTGTATGTACAGAGAATATTTGTTTTCCGGCAATACCAGTTTATACAAAGAATCTCTTGTATTTTCAATACGCTGAATATTATATTGTAATGAATCAAATTGTTCTTTGTGTGTCTGTCTAACCGCCATTTTTTTCGCATGAATGCTTTTATTGACTAATTCTATTTTTAATGATTCTAAAGATGTTAAAGCAAGACTATCTTCTATTTTTTTTAACATTCTTTTCTGCATTGTTTCAGCATCCTGTCCTAAAACAATATCAGGTATAAATAGTAAAAAGAAAATAAAAATTAGCAAATAATATTTCATATTGTAAAATTTAAAGTTCAATATAGAAGCAAGTGTTGGAACTGTTATGCGTGTAATCCTGTGACCAATAACCATCGGAAAACTCGTAATGGTAGGTACATTGCCAAGTAGTTGCATTAATTTTTACTGAATGGGTATAAACTTTTACTCCCGTTTCACATAGACCATTTACAACTCGTTTATTTTCACCTGTGCAATTTGGTACTGGCGTGCAATTGCCGGTAATACCAATATTTACCCATCGTGTTTCTAAATATGTTGCGCTACAATAACTATCATCCCGTTGTTGTTCCATTTCTGTTCCGTTATAGTTATTGTTTAAACCTCCTTTTATACATTCTTTTAATCCTGTTGCTACCCAGTTAGCCGATTGTCCGCTACAATTAGCTATAGTATCTTTATACCTGTATTGGTATTGTTGTAAGATATTGCTATCCATATCCCTAATTACATGTAGACGATGAAACGGATCATAGCTATAATACACTACTTCATCCTTAAGATTATTTGATTTAGCAATAGCTCCTACAAAAGGTTTATACACTATCGTATTCATCACGGCATCTATGGGATACAACCGTAATTCATCTAAAAACACCCCTGTTATTTCTACATTAACCGGGTTAGTCAACCTTCGTGTATACAATTTCCAATTACCATTGGTTTTCGCTAACGTTGAAGAAAATCCATTTATCAACGGAGCTCCTGAGCCCTTTGTCCATACAGTAATATCGTATTGTCCATTTGGAAGTGATTGCTTTCTTATTGTACCTGATACACTTTTATTACCGGTAAATCCTTCATTATGATAAGTGGGTGTCACAGAGGGAGAAAATTCCCAGTTACCCATTGCAGTAGTTTCTTCAAAACTTGTATAGGCTATTTGGTTAAAGCTTGCTAATGATGCTTCAGCTATCGGGTACATTTTATTGTGGCCCCATATGTATGACATACTATTATCGGCTATTTTTCTGACCTGTAATAAATTCCCAGAACTATCATATTGCTCAAAGAAAATCCGACTGGACACCACATCATCCTTTGAGGATTTTAGTTTAATGGTATCAGGTCTAAAAATATCCCATCCTGCAAACCATTTTTTGTAAGAAATCAGCTGATGTTGTTGTAATATATTGTTACGGAAAATTTTGGATTCAACGGGTTGAGTAATCATATTTCTTGTCACCATTTCACTTAATACAACGTTACCGGAATAATCTGTCGGATATTTTTGCTCTATTTTCAATTCATTGTTTTTACTGTCATATGTAGTGGTGGTTGCCGGCAACATATTATCAACGGAAGCGTAAGTATACCTTACTGAATCATAAGCCGATATATTGTTTCCAGCATATTTTTTTGAAATACTTGCCATTTTCCTTATCCACCACGTTTCGTAATAATACCTGGATACATCATATGCATTGGCAAATATTTCCAGGTCATTGGTCATAAATACCGGCGTATATTTCTTCTTAAACGCCATACCATATACCTTCGTTCCTATTTTAACCGTGTCGTAACGATCATACTGTTCCTGCAGTGTAGTAAAGTTTTTATCGAAAACCCTTGTATACTCCATTGACCCGTTTAAGGTAGGATGATTGTCTGAGGGCATGGCATCCACCGTTTCTCCCCAGTCCTCAACATTTGTATATGCTTTGGATGGGTTAAAAAATTGATACTCCGTTCCACCATTTACGAATAATGAATCATCGCTTTCAATAACATTTCTATAATAAATATGGCTGCCGTTAAATCCACTGATATTAAATGTGGTGTTAGAATTGTAAATAATGTATTGGCACAAAGAACTTGCCTGCGGTATTCCAGGCATGCTACAATAATCAAATTTTGATCCTGATACACGGTAACTTACCTGATCCACTGCGATACCGGAGCTAAAGGCCAGATTATTTAAGCTTGCATAACGATAATATTTACTATGCGTGCTACCGCTTTCCGGACTTGTATATTTTATTTTTCTTAGCCTGATGCCACCGACAGGGACATTAACTGATGAGTATGTCGGAGTAGCTGTCGTATCATATTGAAGGCTAAATTGCCCGGCATTTTGCCAGTCATTTCGGATTTTCATTTCAAGTCTGTACGATTTATTAGGGTATAATACCTTATTGCTTGTAAACGAATTATCCCCGTTTAAATACATATTTAAAACTGTATCTCCTCCTTCTGTCATGTAAAACTGTACTATTCTTCCAGAAGGCGGTGTTCCACTGCCACTGTACATAGAATACATGTTGATTGTGACCGTTTGGGTATACGGGACGCTGAAGGAACTTGAAAAGTAGGAATAATGGGTGCCTGAACCTGTAAAATTTCCAGCTAATTCCACATAAACAGGTCCATATGGATTTTGAACAGCGCCTACAATAGAATTAGATTCATAAAAAAATTCTTCCTTACCACCGGTAGGATATTTAATAGCATTCAAAACACCCCGACTGGCAGAATCCGCATTGGGGCTTCTGTCACCTGTCATTGATGGGTGTGGTGTGCCATTCCCCCAATAATAATCTGATACACTTTGTAATAAATTTCCAGTATTGCCATTATAAAACCCCCAATGGTCCTGTTTGGGAGAATTGGGTTTAGGCACAAGATCCATCCGATTATAGGTAAATTCATAATCGTGGTTAATCTCTTCCAACGGTTGTAACGGATCGGTTGTTACAATTTCTTTATCTGTTAGTTTTGTCAGAAAAAATCTTCCCACTACACTTGGTGTACCATCAGGTAAAATAGTAGTACCGTCAAATCCTGGTGGGTCAAAATAATCAAATGTAAATCTCTTTAACCTAGTTGAGCCATGATGAACTGTAAATGATTTTAATCGGTTATCTCCACTCATATCCGGCCGTCCCTCATAGCTAAAGCTGGCGGTAAGACCACTGGAGGTGGTAATACTGGATAAATACCTTGAATCGTATTCTATCCTGTTTGATTTAGCGCTAAGATCCACAAACTGACCAGGAGCTGTGCAGGTACCGCACCAATCCATGTTTATGGAGCCATGCCCGAGTCTTAAGGTTTGGGAATAACCGGATACTGTCTGAACATTTATACTATTATAATTAAAGTTAATCCAAGCACCTCCCGGTATTTCTATTCTGTATAAAAAGAAGCTTGTTTTTGTTCGGCTTTTGTTTGGTAATGAAATATCCAGGTTATAATTTACTGTTTTCTCATTTTCTAAATAGCCAAACTTATACTTTATCCCATCAGTAGTTGTAATAATAAAATGTTCTCTTCCCCCCATCGCCTCCACCTTAACATTGGAGTGACTAATGAGCCTTATATTACCCAGGCTATCAAAAATAAATTTCCCGGAATAGCCGTTGAACGAAAAGTTATATTCATCTGGTTGTGTATCATAACTGGTGGCATCATCAGTCGCATTTTTGCAATAATTAAAATTGTCCAGGTCTAACGTAAGGAAATTAGAAGGTGGATATATACGGGTTCCAAAATCATCCGGGTCATCTTTTACAAGACGAGTAATAACACCGTTAGCCAGTAAAGACCATCCATAGCCAACCCTTGAAGAAGGCTCATCAGTTCGCAAACCTTGGCTGGAATAAGACACTGCAACAGGCCAGCTAAAACCGTTTACTGGAAGCGTAAATAATGGCACAGAAGCACTTATAGCTCCAGTAGAAAGGTTTGCCGAGCCTAATGAATTACGTATTATTCCAGCCGATTCAGGAGATGGCGGTAATACCTGTGGAATTTTAGGATCCTCCATTAAGGTTACCTGCCCTTTTGTCCTTACAACGAGAAAACAAAAGAACAGCATAATCAGTGTAATTTTTTTTGACACCATTGGTTAATTTTTTATAATCCATATCCAACCCTAAACAATACAGGTTGTGTTCTGGGTATCTGCTGGTAACTCAGAAAATCCCATAATAGTTTTACGGAGGTTCTTTTAAATATCTTTGAGTTCAAATTGATTTGTTTGCTCAGACCTATTAAGCCACTCTGTTGCCAGGCACTCAGGTCTTTTAATACTTCAATGCTGTTGAACTGCTGGCGGTAGTTTTGCTCATAACCACCCGTTAACCAAAAGCCGCCTTTGATCTTCCAGTCCACATAACTCCTTATCCCGATACCCTGGTGGGTAATCTTTATGTTTTGTATATTTCGGCCCCAGCCTAATTTGTAAGCAGTACCAATACCGATGATACTTTTATCATTGAGTTTATAGCCAACCGATAAACCGATATCACTTGTTGTTGGAAAATAACCATTGCTTCTTTGGCTTTGGAAGTCGGTATTGTATTCCAGTCTATCCTTAAAGCTTTTTACTTTTTGTTGATTGGGTTTAAAGCCTTCGGGCATGTCTATATCCTGACCGCCTGTATTACCTATCTGATTACCCAGTTTGTTTTTTAAACTATTTAATTGTGATTGTGCGCTCTGCATATTGTTACGGAACTGATCCATCGCTCCCGGTGCAGCTAGTTGTTGTTGTAATAAAGCGTTAACCTGTGCTCTTGTTTGTAAACCTGCCAGAGATGCATTTAAAGCTGCCGGGTCTGTTGGGGTGTTACTTGGTAGTCTGAATAAGGATGCAAGCTGGCTGTTCTTTTGCATAAACTCTTTAAACAACTTTGTTTGGCTCAGTAGTTCTATGGCTTTACGTTCTGCTTTTTTATGGTCCTTTAGTATCTCTTTATATTCATTTACCTGAGCCTGGTAATAGTATACCAGTTTGTTGATTTGTTTCATTTCTTTTACAAAGCCTATTCTTTCCAGTTGTTTGGTGAGGGTTTGTTTACGTTCCTTAATAAATTTCTTTACCAGTTCTGCTTTGTTAAACTGTTCCTGCAGACCTTGAACTTTGTCCATAGCATTAGTTAACTGGCCTCTATTGTCTTTTAGTTTTAGTAGTCCAGGATTTTGTTGTAAAAATTTTAAACTACTAGTCAGTGTATCTAAGGATGGGAGATAGGTGTTGCCGTTTTTGCTTAGTTTGGTAATATTCTGCTCTAGTTTTTTGTATTGGGCTTCGCTTTGATTTAGTAAAGCTTTGGCTTTAGTACTATCGGTTTTTTGGAGTTTTTTAAAGATGCGAGATTCTTGTTGTCGTAGCTTACTTAATAGCTTCTCCGTTTTTTTATCCAGATTGGATTCAAGATTACCTGCTGTTTTATTGATAGAAGAAAGGTATTTATCTGAAATCACAGCAACCACTGTATCAGAAGACTTTACATCTTGTGCATACACTTGAATGCTACTATATAATAATAGCATTAAACCGGTGAGCATTTTGTTAAAAGTTTTGGTCATCTTCTGAAATGCTTTTAGAAAGTTATTGGTTACTAATTATTTAATTATAAAACCTTTGTTCTTAATATTTATATTATCGTAAATAAACAGCATTATAATATCCATCACTTAACTATATGCCTCCGGCCATACCATTAGTTCATCAAGGTTGATAATTTAATGGAAAGTTTAAATTACTGTAAACAACAGGTGTTATTTACAATCTAATAGCATACTTAAATTTGGGTAAAAGTTGTATATCTCTTCTGCACAAACAGCCACCTGTTACAACAAAGAGTACCCATTGTCAAACAATAGTATTAACCTTTTCTGTATGAGATTTTTTAGTTTTAGCTTCTGTTAATAAAAGTCACCTATCTTGGATAAATCAGTAAAAGTCTGTTATTCACAAGGCTATTGCACCAGTATTGCTTTATAAGATTGAAAATGGTTATGTGCTTATAGAAGCGTTAGTTTTCTATATAACTTTTACTTGTATTAAATTAAAAATACAACATATTTTTAATTTACAAACATTGTTGTAAAAAAAATATCAAACAAAAATTATGGCTATTGGATAGTACTAATTTATTATTATTTAATAAAATATAAATTGTATTGAATCTATTTGGATTATGGAATCCTTTATATTTTTTATTCTTTAAAAGAATAAAAAATATATTATCTATAATTATTTTTACATTCGTAATATTAAATATACTATTTAATATTACTTCAATAACGAAGCGTATTTACAATAAAACGAACTGCCTAAAAGCAGTTCGTTTTATTGTCCATCTAACTTAATTCTATTTAACATCGTTGCGTCGCACTTCTTCTCTACTGCTAAAGCAGCACTAATCAACACTCAATTATTACTACCAATGAATCTTAAAACTTACAACCTACGTCGCTTAACAAATTTATTCTGTCGGTTATCATAAAAATATGGAGATACTCTTTTTACTATCTCAGCTTGTTTTGTATTGGGAGGTACAGATTTCTTTTCTGGCTCTTCCTTAGTTTTAAAAAACTGATCAGTTTTAATACCATTAATTATAAAATCTCTTTCTACAAATACTACTAAGTATCTGCCATAAGTTTCTTTAGGAAATAAATAAAACAAATAATGTCTTATATCTTTAGGGTCGTTTATCTCTTCAGTGCCTTTAAAGTCGAATATTACAGGCACCTTACTATTAAGCCAGTTATTAGGAAAGCTTTCTTCCGGATCATTCACCCAATAAGTGCTTCTGGTTGGTGTTGCACGAAAGTCCTGCATACCTTTAAAAAAACGCTCATAATCTTTTTTTAAACGGGTACCATCCACAATCCAAATCATTTTCTTATAAAAAGCTTCCCTGGAATTTCTTTCAGCAGCATTTATAAACGAGTGTTGAAATTCAACAACCAATCCGTGTTCGCTCCTTACATCAGCTATATGTTTTTCACCAGTTATTTCGTCTTTAAAAATATACTCTTGCCAATCTGTTTTAAACTGCCCCTTCCATTGTCTGTGCCATGCTGTTTCATTTTCCCACCATGTATCACATTTACGAAGGCTTTTATGTGCCCAATGATCTATTTTAATATCACCACATTTAGCAATTACTACAGATCCGCAATTCGGACAGGTTCCTGTTGCTCCTTTACCAGGTAATGTCTTTTGATTATTTATTATAGCAAATTTCATAAGTGGGAGTATGGCATGTTGGTATGGTTATGAAAGACTTATTGTCCGGGCTTTGGTACTACTATTGAGCATCGTTGCGTCGCACACTTCAGCTAAATAACTTCTATTGTCCATTTTTCTTTTTCTTAATAGCTGCCCAAGTTGAGCCTACCACTGAACCACCTACTACAGAGACAATAGAAAAAACGCCACCGGTAATCGTCGACTCAACAAATGCCCCTTGTAAGGCAGATTCTGCATCTTCTTTCCAAGGCCATCCGCTTTGCTTCTCTGGAACATTAAATCTTAAATTGTAATTCTGAGTCCAATCCTTAATGCTCCCTTTTGCAATTGCTATATATAATAACACGTATTTAATATCTTCATTTGAATATTCGGAGTTGAGTAATTGAGCTTCAATATTAGAAATATTCCTTATTAATTCATCTGATTGAAAATCTTCATTTAAACCTCTAATCTCCTCCAAATATCGAATGACACCTTTAGGAACCTTCTTTAGTTCTAACATGGAATCTATATACCTTCCTCGATCCATATTGAACATTTCAGCAATAACACTATAGCTAATTGCTTTTTTCTCTTCGGATTTTTCATTTTGAACTTTAGCAATGTATTCACTTGCAATTTCCAAGATCGTTTCAAAACTAATTTCTTCAGAATAATTGTGTTTATCTTTTAATTTTCTAAACACATAATCAATTCCCCGATTATGCAATGCTGCAATTTGTGTATATGGGTTATTTCTTCGTTTGTGAGGTTCCATAGAATGTAGTTTAGTATAATTAATGTGAACAGGTCAAGAATAAAAGCGATTTTGTCATTAAAAGATAAAATAAATTTACAAATAGTAAATATATTTTCAACAACAATAATCACATAAGTAAAGCAAAAGCTTAATTTAAAATCATACCTTAAGTTTAAGGAAGTATAAGTCCATTATTTTATCCCAATTAAAGCAATAATCTTGTTTTAATACTATAGCTGGCCCAAAAGGCTTAGATGTTTTATATTTCAATATTTTTCCAGACTTGTATTCCTTATTATGTCTAAAGTCAAAATCAAAAGTATCAGTAGAATATGAATTCTGGTTACAATAATGTGAATGATCTGTAGCAAGAATAAAATAACAAAGATCAATATTATGCTCTTTATACATTTCTAGATTTGATATATCTTTAAACACATCATAGCGATTATTCGGTTCTCTGTGATTGTCCTTTTTAAAGAACTTTAGCTCTATAGCAGCCTTAGTAGAACTGTCATCATCTTGATATTTTAATAATAAATCAACTCTTGCTCTTTCTGACTTACTTTTAATACTTGTGCCATTTAAAGAAATATATGTTTCAAATTCTAGATGAAATTTATCTTCTATCCGAAACTCATAAAGCTGACCAATAGTCTTTAGTATATGTCCTAATTCAAGTTGAAATGCACTTTCATTTCTAGCAGTAATACCTCCATATGCAAGCTTATGCGTTAATAACTTATAGGCAGTTTCAATAATTTCTTCTGTTAATTTAATTTGGTTCTCTTTACGCATGTATAAATTTTGAATATAATGCTACGAATGTATTTATTAAATTAATTCTTAGTAAATCGTCTTTTGAGGAAGTTTTATTGTGGTTACTTTTTAATCCAAGGAGTTTAAAAATGAATATTATTAAGCCTAAAATAGCTAAAAAAATAATTATTATCCAATTATTATCTGAGCTTTCTTTCATTTCCTTCTCTTTCTCCCAAAAAATAATTCGCTTATTCGTAGTCTCATTTAAAATTTTATTTTCTAATTCTTCCTTGTTTGTAAACTGGTAGTCTTTTAAATTTATTTTAATACTCTTGTAATCGCCGTTTTTATAAAAATCATCTTTTATAATTCCTGTAGCATGTGTTACTAAAACTTCAAAGAATAAGCTTTGACCATTTGTAGAAGCGGAAACATCTGGTTTTATTACTTGAAAAAATTGTTCCGAAATGGCATTTGTATAAGAAACTATACCATACTTAGGTAAAGTAATTTTATTATTAGAAATAAGTATTTCTTTAGCTAACAAATGCAAAGCAGTTTCTTGCCCTCCCTTGCAGTTTGTTTTAGTATCAAGATGTTTAAAATGCCATTGTTGAATTGGTCCTTGTGCTGTTTTTTATTGAACAGGTCTTTAATTACTTTAAGTTGCTTCATAGCACCATTATCATCAGTATATCCTTTGTCCATTTTTACTTTCCGGACAGTAAGCAAAAATGGATTCGGTATTATTGGTAATATTTCTTTCTGAAATCTGGAAATACCATATTCTTCTGGCATAGCCAATCCTATTAAATGTCCGAATGCCCAGGTAACAAAATACCCATTGCCAGTCAGGTAGCCGTCCCTTTTTTCGGAAACATCCAACAAGCTTGCTATTTCCTTTGCTACGCTTGGCTTTTCTGCAATTATTGTTTTCATATTCATTACATTTTTCTACCTCTGGATTTTGCAGGTGTTTTAAGTTTCTCCTGTTTTTCCTGCTGTTGTTTGTTTTTGGGTGTTTGTTGCCCGGTTTGCAAGGGCTCGTTAATATTTTTGGTCGCTTCATTAGTCTTACCATCAGAATTAACCGCCGTCTGCGTTTTGTTAACTTCAGTGGGCTTTACCTGGTCTTTGATTTTATTGGGGTTGTGTTGGCACGGGCTGGTAAATAGTTGGTACTTTTTCCAAAATCTACATCCAGGTCGGTTTGTATACGTTGCTTAAATGTTTTCGCTTTTTGCCTGTTTACTTTTAATGATGGGAGTTCTAAAGACTCTAGCGTTTCTTTCGCATTTTCTAATTTGTTCCGCAGGGCTGATATCTCCATTCCACTTTCAGGCGTTTGACTTTGCAACTGGCTGATTAACATAGCCGCATTCATCCCACTATTTGTCATATTCTGTTGCACACTGGTTCTGGAAGCTAAGCCATTCACAATCGGAATATTTCCGGCTCCTGAAAGTGAAAGTGTATTGAGCGAAGGGAATACTCCACTTAGTTGCGAATTCTGGGCTGCAAAATCTTTAAAGGCCGGTATTTTTCTTAGTAGTGAGGCTACCAATTCTTCTGTTTTTTGGGGATCGGTTAAAATTGCCTTGTAATTTTTTATACTTTCTATATAGTAAAAACTCTCTTTGTTTAATTTGGTTAAATATTTAGACTTACCTAAGATTAGATAGGCTTCGTGTACCAGTTGCTTTCTACGTTCCTTTATAAAAGTTTCCAGGTATTCCGCATTATCTGTTTGGTTGTTCATAGCAGCCACAGCCTTTAACAAACTATCCATTTGAATGCTTTTACCCTTCTGTTTAATCTTATTCTGCTGGGTTTGTAAATACTTAACCTGTGTCGTTAGTTTGTCCTGATAGTGATTAAACTGTGCAGTATAATCATCTACCATTTTTTTAGATGCTATGTACTTTTCTAATAAGGATTGAAAGGTTGTTTGATTGTTGCCAAAAAGACGAACAGCAGTTGGAGGGTCTACTTTTTCCAAAGCTCCTTTAATTTTTTGCTCCCATTTAGCAAGTTTGGTAAGAGAGGATTCTATTTTTGAGGAAACGGCTTTGTTGTATTTTTCCAGTTTGTTATCAACAACTGACAGGTATTTCGTAGCTAATTTCTCCATCCCAATAATAGATGAGTCTACACCTGCTTCAGAGATAATCGAAGAGGGTTTACTCATATGCTGAGCTAGCGCATGTTGCATACACAACATGGTACATAAACAGGTTACTAGTTTGGTAATGGTTCGGTTCAAGTGACTTGGTTTATTACCTTCGCCAATCTTGCACAGTTCAATGATTTCGATATTAAGATAGAATGAAGCTTTCAATAAACAATGTCATATAATTGTAGTTTATTATTTTTTACACTAACTAACGTCAATACTATTACGTAATATTAATTGATAATCAAATTATTAATAAGACATTTTGACAATTATCATAAAATGAAAATTTTAAAAAATACTACATTCGTGGTATATGGTTTCCGTAGAAATACAAAACATATATTTTATAAACGATAAGTATTAACTCTTAAAAATTGCTGTATAAAAAGACTGTACAAATACCGCCTTTACAATTGTTTCAATGTTTTCTCTCAGTTTCCTCGCTTAATAATTTTATAGGAATTGAAATGGGCATTGTTACCGTTATATACATCCATAGATTTTCCGAGGTCGTCTTCTTTGTAGGTGAAGGTTTCGCCGTCTTCGGTTTTTGTGAGGACAATATTGTGGGGGCTATTGCCATGACCGGATTTCATGGATTCAATATCGTAACTACCTCCGCTATACAGTAATACTTTAAAATATTGGCTAGAAGGTTTTTGATAGATGATAATTTTGGAGCCTTGGGATTCCAGTAATTCGACCACCAACTTTTTATCGGGGATGGAATCGAAGGATAGGGATTCCGCTTTTTTTAATGTTTCGTTCGAAGCGGATTGCAACCGAAAGGTTGGCGCTTCGTCATCCTTCATAAAGTTTATAGCGGCTTGTGCATCCGCCAAGGCGGAGTAGCCGTCCCGGGTAAGGAGAACTACCGTGTTGCGTGTCGCCTGACCTTCTTTGATGCCGGTTACCTTACGGAACAAAGCAATGGCCTCCTGTTCGCTGGGTAAGGTGTCGCCGACCTGCACCCGGTAAATCGCATCCTTTCGATCTAAGTCGGATTTGATGAGGGTATAGGGCGGCACCACAATCGAAGTATTCTTCGCTTCTTTTTCCCCTTCCGAGGGAACAGTGGCTTCATTACCGCATGCAGCTAAAGTTAAAGATAAAAGTAAAAGATTGGCCATTGGATCCCAGAGGCGAGTTGTTTTGAACGTCATGGTTTTAGATTTTAATAAGATAATGGATGCAAGACCGGTAAAGATTACCAGCCGTCAATCGTAAGTTTGTAAACGTTACAAAGTTGAAGTTATTGTTATCTGTTTCCGGCTACTCCTCCTCATCCATTTTGTTTTCGAGTTGGGTGCGGAGGTCGGTGAGGAAGCTGGTGCGGGATTTTTTGCGCATTTTGAGGTCCTGGTAACTGCGGTGGTAACCTTCGAGGCTGAGGTGGAAAGTGTGTTCGAATACGGATACGATTTCCTTTAGTTTGGCCTGGCCGCCATTGAAGACACCGGAGGCGAAGAGGCCGTAGATTAATTCGGTGGCGGCGGATTTGGAAGCGGTCCATTGAACCGTTTTCTGTGTAGTTTCTTCGCGGGCTGGTAATGTTTGTTTATTGTGCAAATAAGCGAGGATATCTGTTTCGAGTTTTTGGTAGGCTTTCATTTTTGCAATTTTGTATGTGGCCAAGGGACAGAAACGATGGTCCATCAGGAAGGTGTAATCGTCATGAAAATAATTATGCTCGTGGGTGTTTCGCAGGAATAATGATAAATCCCGATCATTGCTATTATTGCTATAGTAATTCAATAATTCCTGATTGGCCAGGAAAAAGCAGGTGATTTTTTTCAGTTCGTTGCGGAGGTATTTTTTTTGTATGGAACGGTTGATGACGTGTAGCCGATTGTGGAGGAACTTCAATTTGCGGTGGTAAATCAAAGCGGCAAAGATATCGGGTGCCAGGTTTTTAAAGACATCCACTTCTTCTTCCGGAGTACTAAAGTTATGGTGTAACATCCATTCCTTTAATTCCGCAATGCATTGTTCTATCAGGGTTATCAGTTTATCTCTGGTTTCGGCATTCCTATTTTCTTCTTCCCATTCACGGATACCATTTTCTATTTGTGTTAACACGGTTGTACAATACGCTTTCATATTACAGTCATTTTAGAAGGTTATCCAACATCAATGTACTGCTACTACCAGGAGACTTAATTGACTACTTTGGTTTTTATTCTTTCTAAAAAGTTTGCTTTGTAATTATCGCCAATGGGTATACTTTCCTGTATACCATTCATGCTGATGTGATTCCCTTGCACCATTTTAATATGCCGGAGGGAAATGATATAAGATTTATGTACCCGGAAAAAATTGTTGAGGGGTAGTCTTTGTTCGAGTTCTTTCAAGCTGACGTAGACCATCAACTTATGAAGCTGGTAATAAAATTGCATATAATTTTTACAGGCTTTTACTGCCACGATTTCATCGAGATCAATTTTAATTAACTTCCCTTTTTCGGCTTGTTTGACCAGGATATAATCATCTTTGATTTCTTCTACCGGTGTTGTTTGTCCGGATTGCAAATCTTTGAATTTTTGAACGGCAATTTTGAATCTGGGGAATTCGATGGGTTTTAATAAATAATCTACGGCATTCACTTCATAACTCTGCACGGCATAATCGGCATAGGCGGTGCAGAAGATGATTTTTGTTTTTGGGTCGAGTAACCTGGCTAATTCAATCCCGTCCATCACGGCCATTTCAATATCGAGGAATAAAAGGTCGGGGCTTTTTTCTTCCACCTGTTGCAAGCCCTCCACGGGGTTGGTGGCAGTTCCGATTAAATGTAAGTTGGGTAATAAGCCGATTAAACGACGCAGTACATTTATGGCCGGTTGCTCATCGTCAATGATAAAACAAGTAATCATGCATTTAGGATTTAATGATTAATTCTGCGATGAAAAGATCCTGTTCTCTTCTGTTGGTTAACCGGTAGGTTCCGGGGAATAATAATTCCAATCGCTTTTGCAGGTTATCCAAACCGAGGCGGTGCGAGGTATCGTGCTGGTGTTTCAAACTCACTTTATTGATACAGGTGAAATGCAGGAGGCCGGGTTTTATACTGAGACTTAAACGTAGCGGAAAATCAGGATCGGCCAGGTCGCCATACTTGAATGCATTTTCGGCGATGGTGATCAGGGATAAAGGGGGTAACCAATGGCCATTCATGTCGCCTTCCACCCTTAAACTTACTTTCTCCTGGCCTTCAAAACGAATGTCATTTATTTCAATGAGTCGTTGCAGGTTTTTATACTCCCTGAGTACTGGTACCAGGTCACTACCCTCTTCGATTGTTTCAAAGGAGTAACGCATCATCTTGGACAGCTTGGCTATATTGCCTGCCAGGTCATTAGAGAAAGTTAATGCCTGACTATATAATGTGTTTAGGGTATTGTGCAGAAAGTGGGGATTGACCTGCGCCTTCAAAAATGCATATTCCATTTTTAGTTTCTCCTGCGCCCCCTTTAATTCCTGTTCCTTTAACCCTGCATTTTCTAATTCCTTTTCATATTTTTCTCTTTCTATTGTCCGCAGGTTTCTGGCTTTTCGTATGAATTCTTTTGCCACAAAGTATAGTAGCGCAAAGGCGTAAAACTGGATGTAACCGAGTAAGGCATATTTTACGAATTCCCGTAGTTGCCCGGTTTTAAATAACCGGATATTCCAGTAAGGCAATAAGTAATACAAGTACAGGTAGGCTAATAAAGATAAGGCAAAGAAAGTGAGGATAAAGGAGAGTACACTGTATAAAAGTCTTAATTTGCGGTAGCGTTCCAGCCAAAAAATATTTGCATAAAAGACCATCAGGTATGGTATCACCGACAACAATGTGTAAGCTGCATTAATATCAGGGCTGGTTAGTTTGTTGGCAATAAACATGTAACTCATAAAAGCTATCCAGCCAGAGGTATGGGTGGCGAGAATCCACATCCTTCTGTTTCCTTCCGGTAAAAATGAATACATGGCAAATGGTTTAAACATCCTGCAACACGGTTGCTGCCGACAATTCCTGCAGGACAGCTTTGGTAAATAGTTTCCCGGCTACGGGTTTCTTTGCGGCGCGGCCTAAAGTTTTGTATAAGTTAGCGGTGATGGGGAAAATGGTGTAATTCTCTTTCTGTAACAAGTAGGCCGTCCCTTCCAATAAAAAGATACCAAAAGCAGTATTATTAAAGCTGACGGTATCGCCTTTAAAGTTATGCCCGGATCTTCTTTTACGTCTGCTGATACAGGCTGTTTTATGAATGTGCATCCACCCTTCCCATTGAGCCGGATATTTTCGAATAAAGGGTGTTACAAAGTTAAATATCTGTTGCGTGGCAGTGGCCGCAAATTGATGGCGATTACTATTTGCCGGTGGTATGATGAAGGTACTAAATTTTAAAGTACTTTTTAACCAATCTGCCCGGTAACAGAGTACGGGTAAGATCGGTGTTCCGGTCAGGTGTGAAAGGTAAGCCATGCCCTTACGGGCCCAAAGTTTATGGTGCAAGAAGTTTACCAACAAACAATTTTCATTTTGCTCATTGGACAAACCTGTACCTGTGTTGCCATCGATATAAAATAATAAACTGGTGCCGGCTTTTAAGGTGCGCATCATCCTGAAGGTACTACCCGCCTCTTCTGCATTTATTATTTCCAGCTCTGCGCTTCCCTGTGCAGCATGTGTCCTGTACAAGTTTACAAGATCCTTTGCTTCTCTTTTCCAGGCGTCTGCTCCTATTACCAAGGCGAAGTTTATTTTTTTACTGATTAACCATAAATTGATCAGGCGATAAGAGCCCATGTGATAGGTACAAAAGATGGTGGGTTGATGCTCCTCCAAGTTTGGTTCATTTTCAATGACCGTATGCTGTAATGTTTTTAAGGAGGACTGTTCCAATCTTGCGAGGTATACATTCAGTTGCCAGTCCTTAAAGATTGTTTCATGGTGTTTGGTTTGAAGTTGTGGCAGGAAGTTGTGGAGTGCTGCACTAAAAAAAGTTAAGGCAATTGATTCCTCTTGCTGCAATTTTATTTGCTGTACCATGTGTTTTATTTTTCGGTTGAAAAATAAGAGGAGCCCGGGTACGACTCCTCCAAATGTTTAGTCGCCTGTTCCCGTTCCGGGAGGCAGTGGCGGGAATGTATCCAGGCAACAGCCTATGTTGAAGAAGCTTAATTGACCGGGATTGTTTTTGGTAAACTTTACGGAGAGTTCCGCTACGCTCAAGGGTTGGGTGAGCAATTTGGGTAGATGTCTCATGCTATTCGTTTAGAGGTTAATTAATGGGAACGAAATTGCATTCGATGCAGGCGCATAAAAAATTGATTATACAAAACCCGTTATTACCGATATGAAATGCAGGCCGGTTGGTATGAAGCTTTTTCAAAGCGAAATATACCCTAGCAAAACTGTCCAACCGTTTAATGTAAGTACAAATTTTCACTCCTGAAGTTTATTTACCAGAATGTTTTACCCTTAAGGTTTTTGATGGAGAAAACCTTAATGACTTTGAGGACGAAATTTAAGGTGAAAAAATTATAAGGTGATTGTCGAAGCCAAAAATGCGATACGTTTCCGTGATAAAGAAGGGGATTTATTTCGGTCCATACTCAATTCTATGCTAAACATACTTTACAATATTTAAGAAGATACCTTAATATCAACTTGATTCCTGAACTTAAAGTTTACAAACAATCTCCAGTGTCCTATGAAGTTCTGCAATTACTTATTCAAATATTTTTTGTTATGTGAGAATGAAGTCAGGAGATTGAAAATTTATCTTTTTACCCTTCGTAAAATATAACAACCCATTAAAACAGGTAAAGCGTGATTAAAGGTACGTAGGACGTTATGAGCCTTTTTAGCTCGAAAACAAAGGTGTTTTTATTTTTTCTTTACCTGCTTAAAAAAGTTGATAAAATAATTTTCCATTTCAGCAGATGAAAACGGTAATTTTTCCTGCTTAAATTTGGTGTCCATTAATAAGAGTACATCTTTTGCCTTTTCATATTGTCCTTGTGTGTACAAACGATATATGTTATTAAAGTAGGCCCAGCGAAAACCATTCAGTACCATTCGTGCGTCGGAGGACTTGATGATATCATTTTGATGTATGCCATCCATATTATAGTTGCTCAGGTTTTTTGAAAAACCAGTATCCTTCTTTATATCCGTTGTCAATTTATTTACCAGCCCGTCATCCTGGAGATAGGAAGTTAGAAAAAGACTATAGGCTGAACCGGAATTATTGTTAAAATATATTGGCCGGGTAAATAAATTTTGCTTTACCATATCCAATAAAATAATATCACCCCGCAATAGATAGTCATCCATATAAGTAGGCTGTAATTGCCAGCTGAATTTTTGTGACGAGTCTACCTGATTGATAATTGTTATCGTTTGAGACTGCCATTCCCGGTAACTGATCGTATCCAGGTCTGCATCAGTATAACTTAGTTTGAGATTTCGGTCTGCCTTCAGGTATTTCGGGTACCAGTCGGTGTTAAACATGTGGGCATCCACTACGGTAATATCCGTACGATAATTTTCAATTAACTGTAAGTACCAGGCGGATATGGTTATATTATCGCCTGAAGTTATCAAGATGGCATTTTTGTCACAACTATTTAAAAGTTGGCGGTTAAAAGACAAGACGGCTTCCGTAAAACCGCCTCTTTGCTTCCCTACCTGAAAAGCCCATTTAGCGGAATCCCGTTCGTTCCTGTTGAGATAAGCCTGGGCCAAACTGCCCCAAATGGATGATAATTTCGAGTATGGGTCTAACAGAAATAGTTCACCCTGATAAACCGGCTCCAACCTGTTTACTTCTTCCAATTGCTCACTTACCTTCATCGTCATTTCTTTTTGTAACCGGTACATAGTCTTTGCATCCTCTGCATTCATGCGGTCCATGGTGTACGCTAAAAAATACCGGTATTCTGCATTCTGCGGATGTTGTTTCACCTGTGCAGAGAGTAATTTAAATGCTGTGGAATAATCCGGTGTATCCTTTTGGGCTTGTAGAATAAATTCCTGTTTACCTTTATCATCCATCACAGTCTCACTTCTCGTTGGGACTTGCGCCAAACAAAGTTTAGCAAGGAATAGGGAAATAAATGTAAGTACTTTCATTGTCGTTAACAGTGCAGCCATTAGCGGCCCGTTTTTTATGGTTAATATAATTTAAAAAAGCTCCCATCGCATCGTCGTATACAGATTGGCAGTAAGGTGTTTTTCTGCTCAAACATTAAAGTTACCGGTTTACCTTTCTTCCATGTACCCCCTACCAATTGTTTCACTTTAAATGAATTTGACCCAATCATGATTTCTAAGTTATTACTTGTTAAACAGATTATACCTAACCGCTAGTTCTATACTCCTGTGGTATTGCTTACCTATTCCAGCATCTTTCAATTTGGAGATCGTTACGAATCCGTTTTTCAGCCCCAATTGTGTAGCTAACTTTTCTGTAATTTTATAACCGGCTACGATGCTTAAACCTGCATCAAATCTTTTATAATAATCGGTTTCATCAAAATCAATTTTGCTTTTCTTCTCGTCGGTGCGTGTGGTTATGCTGGCAAGATAACCTAAGTAAGGACCGGCTCCGGCATACAGATTTTTCAACTTACCGGAAAAGTTAAAGATTCCATGTATGGGTAATTCAATAAAATGATAGCGGTTACTTATTGGCCCCATGTCCGGTGCCAGCCCTCCGTTCTGCTCAAATATACTTTCATACTTTGTTCCCTTTTGGTTATAACGAAAGCCTGCCTGGAGCGTCCATGTTTCTGTAAGCGCTGTCTGTACATTGGCACCCAGGTGAAAACCTATAAAAAACACCTGGTCTTTACGTGTTTTACCATAAAAGTTTGGCTTATTTACACCCCCTTCCACTCCGATGTCGAATGTACGTTGTGCATGGATGTGTGTGCTGAACATTAACGTTGCGACTATACTGATACTGATAATGCTTATTGATATTTTCATTTTTTTTATTTTTTTGGCTTAGTTAATTTAATTGATGACAAGTATATCGTTCAGTTTCGTAGGCCAGTCATCTTTTAAACGGACCAGCTTATTATTTTTCCAGTACACCGGTTTAAAGTCGATGTAACCGCAGACATATACATCGCCATCAACAATATACATGCGTTGTGCCTGTGCATGGTTTGTCGGCGTTTCCGGTACTTCCAGTGTTACCTGTGTACCATTTTTCCAGTAACAGGGTTCTTTTGCTCCTTTCTTTCCCAGGACGTACACATCGTTTCCATTAACGGCTATACCTGTGGCGTGTATATTGTTAGCATTTGCAGGAGCCAGTTCCCGCAATACACCGTTCGTCCAGAGTAGCGGTACACTTGTTGTTGCACTGGTAACAGGATCTATCCGATAACCCGTACCCGCAACATAGACATTCGTTCCCGATACCGCCACACCAGCAGCTGCTGCGTAATTAAAATCTTTCTTGTCCAACTCGGTAATAACGTTATTTTTCCAGTATATCGGTTGCCAGAGTTGTTTATAAACAGGAGTAAATTGCACATTCATGATGTTGCCGGCGATATATACATCGTCGCCCTGCACTGCCATGACACCATCGGCCTGGCCATTTGTTGGTGTAGTCAATATATGCTGTACACCGTCCTTCCAATAACATACTTTGAATTTTAGCGCACCGGTGGCTGTTTCGGACTCTTCACCGGATACGTAGATACTTTTTCCACTCACCACTATATCTAGTACTTTGGCTGCTCTTTTCCCATCTGTAAGTCGTTGTGCCACCCCGTTTTTCCATATAGTTGCTACCGGACGCTTCTGTGCAAATTCGTTTTGTTCGCCAATGGCTTCGTGACCGGCAACATAAATGTCTTTATCCAAATGCGTAATCGCTTTTGCATAGGCTTCTATACCGGATGGCGCTAATTCGGTTGTTGTTTCATTGGCAATAGTAATCGCATGGACTTCCCATGGATTTGATCCCCAATATTTTTCACCCACCATATAAATACCCGGATCAGGTTTTGGCGGAGGAGGTTTCGGTGTGGCGGGTTTGTTTTTTTTACATCCGAGGGAAAGCAATAAGATGGTAGAAGAAAAGATAGCAAGTTTTAAAAAATATTTATTCATCAGTAAAATACCTTTGGTTACCTGTACATCGGGATGACTTTAGATATGTCATCAAAAAGCTATATAAAAAAGCAGCCAGGTTAGTGGCTGCTTCTACTCATTTCAAAAAATTTACCTATATAAAGGTCAGGTATTTTAAAGCGTAAATAATGATTATAAGTGGGGACATCACGTGTGCAGGAAAATCATTTCAGGGTCCTACCCGCTTGCATATGGAACAACCTATTTTACCTATCTACCGAAATAAAGTTTCCATCACTATAGATTCTTTCGACTATACCCATGCGTTGCTGCTTGGTGCAGTAGCCTGCTTTGAATGTATGCGCCCTGCCTGATCAAATTAAGGCCTACTTAATCATTATCTCCAGCCTAAACCCGGAGCAACGTATTTTAAGATCGACGACAACACGTGTACATTATACTCTACTCCCAATGTATTAGGTATAGTCAATAACAATGTATCGGCTTCCTTTATTGCTTCGTCCTGGGCTAGTTGAAGAACTAATTTATCGGGCTCGGCTGCATAACTTTTTCCAAACACCGCCCGTTTGTCCTGTTCAATGTATCCAAAACTATCTGCGCCTTTTGCTTCCTGTCCAAAATAGTGGCGATCCTGACCGTTTACCAGTGCAAAGATGGAGCGACTGACAGAAACCCTTGGCTCCCGTTTATGACCCGCCTTCTTCCAGACTTCTTTGTATAACCTTATTTGTTCGGCCTGCTGTATGTGAAAGGGTTTGCCGTTTTCGTCATACTTGAGGGTAGAGCTTTGCAGGTTCATCCCCTTTTCGGCGGCCCAGATTGCAGTAGCATTAGAGGCAGCACCCCACCAGATACGATCCCTTAAACCTTCTGCATGGGGCTCCAACTTTAATAAACCCGGCGGATTAGGGAACATGGGATATGGATTCGGTTGCGCAAATCCTACTCCCTTCAATTTATCTAAAAATTCCATCGCTTTTTTACGTCCCATATCTGCATCCGTTTCTCCCTCTTCCGGTGCATATCCAAAATGCCGCCAACCATCAATTACTTGTTCAGGAGATCCTCTGCTGATGCCTAGTTGCAGACGTCCACCAGCAATTAAATCCGTTGCACCCGCTTCTTCTACCATGTATAGCGGGTTTTCATATCGCATATCAATTACCCCCGTCCCCATTTCAATTCGCTTTGTTTTGGCAGCCACTGCCGAAAGCAGGGGAAATGGTGATGCCAACTGTTTGGCAAAATGATGTACCCGGAAATAGGCGCCGTCCAAACCCATTTCGTCTGCAGCCACCGCCAGGTCAATGGATTGCAGCAGGGTATCTGCTGCCGTCTGTGCCTTGTAAGAAGGATGATTCGCCCAATGCCCAAATGATAAAAAACCTATGTTTTTCATTTTTATATTGCTTTAAGTCATCTTGATTATTACCTGTACTAACAATCAAGGGAAGGGTTTGTTGCATTACAATTATTTCTTAATGTAACCATCAACTTTGACCAGATCGGTACTTTGAAATTTCGCCGGAAGCGGCTTTACCCATTCAGGTAACCGTTACTTTTTAGGGAGTAATTAAAGCAATCCATTTTCAAGTTTCCAGAACAACGGCTCAGGAAATAAATAGGGCGGGGTTTTATATTAAGAAAAGTAGCCAGTCGGACAAAAAAACTATCCAATCCTTATACTGCATCTGTCAGGGGAAAGCAGACACTACTTTTTACGCTACTAATTATCTCCCAGTTCTCCTAACCTACAACCCGACAATTTATAATCTATTGTCAGAGAAGTTGATCCTATACCAATTATTTTAACCGGTGATCCTTTTTTAAGTTCCGCCGTGCTTTTTACCTGATCCTCGTTAAAATAACACCTGACACCTACATTCTCTGCATTGCCATCATTCAGCAGAACTATGGCACCACCTCCATTGTTTTCTATGGATGCAACAATGCCGCGTACCGCGATGACTTTATCACCATACTTCGCTTTTGCCGCAACTTCATTTTCCGCAAAATCTTTGAATATCTGTGCGGCTGCTACATTCTCCGCCGGTGGCGTAGCAGGGTCGGCTGTTTTTTCGTCGGAGCTGGCTATTGCTAAAAATAAAGATACAAGAACTGTGGTAAAGGAGGCCAAGTGCCTAAACTTTCTTTTCATAATGATTGAATGAATATTTAAAATAAGGGTTTACGAGGATCGCTATGTAACCAAATATAAAGTAGACCAGTATGTCCAGTATATCACCGGTACCCTTTATCCACTGGATATGTTGGAGGTATTCAAATCCTACAAATAAAAAGCCCATGGCTAATACCCACCACCAGTTGATTTGGCGGTTCCAGATAATTAAAATAGCCGACACCGCTGCAAAGGCCCACAAACCGTCCGGTAAGTAATGTTTAATAAGTGGTGCTGCATGACCTGTATACATAAAGACGCCTATTACCAAGGGTAATACCATATTTAACAGGCTATCGGCAAGTTGTTTCAATTTGAAGGATTGATGATGAATAAATGCATATGAAAAAAATAATGGCAGCGGAAGATCCTGCATTTACATACGAATAACCCCGTTAAGCCATTAAGGGTAACATTCGCTAATACTATTACGTTACATAATATAAAGATATTTCGATTTTTTAAGATTTGCAAGCGAGCTTGCAAAATTAGCTTATGTGCCGGCTGATTAACCGATCGGGGTTATTTAAAGAGTCATTGATTTACCAGGCCATTACCTATTTAACAAGTTTGCTTTTAAAAGTTGTCGCCAGTGAGCATCTATATCAAACTTTATTTGAGTGTAAAAATTTTGTAGACTAGTTTATTCTTCCTGTCATTGTATTTTGTCATCAACAACAGCTTCCCTTTGGTCTGAAATATGCTCAGAAAGGATTCAAATTTTTCGTCCTTTGTATCCGGGAATACTACCGGATCCTGCTCCTTAGTTAAAGGGTTGTACTGTATCAGGGAATAAATAAGACCTTGTTGTTTTATATAATAGATACATCTGTCTGTTGTCCATACATAATTATCCATCCATTTAAATAAGGAGTTAGGAAATATTAATTTTTCAGGCATTGCTACGTGTTCGAATTTTTTGGTTTGCAGGTCGAAGGTCCGCAGGCTGTCTTCTTCGCGAAACACGATGAAATTACCACATTTCAACAGATTGTTGTAAGGGTTCAGGTACTGGTACTGATACATTCTTTTACGATAAATTTCGGTTATTTTTTGCGAACCCGGCATCCAGTTCAGCAGCCGGTTGCCGTTTACGATGTATAACTGGTCATCCAAAGTCTGCCCCCAGGCAAAGTTTTGATCTGTAGGGATAGTGGCAGGTATCGTCAGCGTTTGGGGATGGATAGCACCTACAAAAAAATCGCGGGTAGCTGTCGTCTTATTCTGATAAAAACCTATAGTGAACAGACTATCATCAATCGAATAATAATGATCGTTTAACTCGTAACCTTTATCCCTAAGACTATAGCTGTTTTTAATCATATAATCCTGACCGGCAATGGTGTTATCGGGTACCGACGACAAAATTGTATATTCAAATGCGGCTTTCCCTTCCACCACTTTTTTTTCGTAGCCATTATAAAAAATCTGCGGTCCAAGAAAAGCAATGTCGGAGAAACTATTCAGTTGTGAATGGTGCTCACTTTAACCCGATAAAAACTTACTTGTCCGCTAATAGTTATATGTTATTATTTGTACCACTTAAACCTTTAACCATAGATTTTGGGATTTTTCTCGTTGCTGACACAGTTCCCTTTCAAAAAAAATATTATATTAGTATTCATTTATTTGTATCAAAACAAATTTTTATGGAGACTATTTTTACCAGAGAGCAGAAAAAAGAGATGGTCGATAAATTAATTCAGGAAATAGCTGAAAAAAGCGAGGAATTAAAGATAGCATTGGAAGATAGGGATATTTTGCTTTTCCGGTCTTTCAGGATGGCTCATCCTGAATTATTCCACGAGGAAAAGCCGGAAATACCTATCTGTATCGATTCTATCAAAGAAGCCTTCAGGGAATACCTGTTAAAACTTTCCAAGATGGGATTTCTTACTTATTACCTGGATTAAACCATAAGGGGAAACACCCTTATAGTCTAAACCGATCAGACTATTCAATATTATAAGAGAAGGGATATCCAAGATTCAAAAATGTTTAAGCGCTTGCATCATTTATGTTTCACCATAAAATGTGTGAAGATCATCAAAGAATAAATCTAAAGCCAAGGCTTCATCGCCGCCTGCAAATTCAAGGTAATGGTTAATTCTAGCCGGCGGAGTGCCCAGGTGATATTTTTTCCAGCTCCATTGTAAAAAACCCTTGTCTCCAAAAAAGGTTCCAGCATATAGCCCTTCTTTATCAAGTTTCCAACAAGTAGTTTCAACGCCTGTCAGGAAAATATTCAGACAAGAGAGGCTATAACCTGTCAAAAACATACCCGGCTTTTCCCGCAAGTGAATGAGGAGGAAATAAATGAGAGTGTTTTGCATGGGGACAGAATAAAATGAACTAAATTTTATACACCGGATATAGGAATAATCCAATGCATCCTTCGGGTTGTAGTTACAAAAACTAAGCCTTATACAATTTATTCCATTTCATTTCTGCATCTTACTTCATTGGGATCATATGGAGTATACATGTAAACGTTTCCCTATCAAGGTCTTACTTGCTTTATTGCGAGCATCCTTATCAAATTTAAAATTTTTATGTATCAGGGCTGATAAATGATTTTATTGTAACGAAACTGGATCATTGCATAAATCTTGTCGGTGTACTTTAGTAAACAAAGGTGAAGCGTCCATTTTCCTCAACGACCTTTTTATGAAAGGCCTGAGTTATCCGCCGCTAATTTATTGTGGTTAACAAAAAGATACTCTTGCAACAGTGCAGGACTTTAATTGATCACTGTAATTAAGCGCGTATACACCTTTTTATTTTGTTCATTGTATATGACTATTGTATATATTCCCGAAGCCAGATTCCCTAATTCCATCCGCTGATTTCCGGAGACCAGCCGGGTTGTTTTGTGTGGTGTGCCTGCTGCATCTATTAGTACTGCTGTCCCCTTTACGTATAGTCGTAGTGTAGCTTTTCGCTTAAAAATTGGAAAAGTTTATATTAAGTGGTTCTTCTGCGTAATGTATTTGCTTAATGATTGCTGCTTTGATTTTTTCAATCAGCATCGTTTTTTTATCATCCATCAGCTCCAGTCCCAACTTAAGCAAATTTATCCGCAAAGTTTCTTTTGTATGGGCGGGTAACTCACTTATAATATCCACTTCTCCTAACTCTATTGTTTTATACTGTAAAAAAAGTTTTTCTAACTCACCCTTAACAAACAATTTGCAACGACTGCATACCATATTTTTAATAAATAGCTTCATTTGTTCTTATTTTATAGCCGCAGTAAATAATGGATGTCTGTATATTTTACGTGTAGCTATGTAACCCTTTAGCCCGGGTAATTATGTAGCTTTAACTAAAAAATGAAACACTTTCTCATACTAGTCCTTTTTGCGGTATCTGCAACAGTGTATTTACCGACGTTTGCCCAGGAAAAAAAAGTATTACCTACAAGCTCTGTTAAATTAAGTAAAGCCAGTATAGATTCGGTTGCCGTTTATGAGCGTTTTAAAATGGACGCAGAGATGGATATTATTTCTAATAATAGAAAGATCGCCGGATTTATTATTAGTGATACCGTTTTAAATAATGGCATGAAAAAACAACATGAATCAACAATAGAAGACCTTCAAGCAAAAAACAACTTGTTGGCCATCGAAATTAATGATTCTATTAATGTTCAGACTGATAAATGGCATGTTTTTAAAATAACCTTTCAGAAAAAAATGTATGAATTAATGAATGCTATTAATGGATATTAACAGTTAAAACTTGTGCATTAAACATCATCAACCATGACCTGTAAGGCCTAAAATAACTTTATGGGTCTTTTATTTTACCCGAAAAGCCGATAACGATAAAACCCGAAACAAGAGATAAATCCTGATCGGGCTAAATGGGCCAGCTGAATAATTGTGTTACTAAAAGGCAAATACTTTTTCTTTTAACCAGTTGAGTACCGATTTTTCACTTTTAACTTCGTCAGGTAATTCTTTTTGAATTTTTTGTTCAATAAGGTTCCCGTCTTGTTGCAAAAAAAGATCTGTAAACGATGCACATACATTAATGATAAAAAGTACCTGGTAGCCGTTGTTCCTGTCAAAAATTCTGCGGGATGGGTCTCCCCTGTAAATATGTTCATCTCGCCCTATCCACGAATAATGCAAACTTGCTAAATTTTGTTTTTTAAAATACATAAACATTTTTTTAGTGTAGTAATTGTAATAAGAAAGAACAACGAAATAGGAAGGGTACTTTATACAGTTGTTATATTGACACCTTATAATTGGTTTACTATTGTAGTTTAGCCTTACTGCTTTTCATTAATAGCTTCCGTATTTAAGTTAGTATCTGCAATAGCGGTAAGTAATTCATCACATTTTTTTTCTTCCTTCAGTGTTTCTAATAAAAGAGCAAGGCATTCTTTTTGGTTTAAAACTTTTGCAAAAGCAGCCAGCGTTCCGTAGGTGGCAATTTCATAATGTTCTACTTTTTGGGCGGCTGCAATTATACCGGCATCTCTTACTGCTCCGGCTTCTGTTTCTTCCATAATTCCAGCAGCTTCATCTAAAAGACCTTGCATGGCATCGCATTTTTTAGCTTGCGCTTTTTTCTCTAATGCCATAAAACATTTTTCTAATCTACCTACCTGTTTTTCCGTTTGCACTAAATGGTCGGTAATTGCTATTTTTAGTTTTTCATTGGTGGCGTTTTTTTGCATTTTGGGCAAAGCTTTAACCAAAGCTTTTTCAGCCCAGTAAATGTCTTTTAGTCCATCTTCAAATAAGTCTTGTAAACCTTTAGCGACATTTTTTTTTGCGGTTGCTGTTTTTGTAGCCATAATTTTTTTTGTAGTTTAAAATGAACTAACGAGGTAGTTATAACAATAATAAGACCACAAAAAAAATTTGTTGAGCGATCCACCATCATCCTATTTCGTCTAAACGCCCTACAATAAAGGCTGCCAATGGTTATAAGTTGAATAAGGAGACATTATGAATTTGTTAAAACCTGTGAATTATGTAAGTTATTATTTTAAACGTATAACAAAAGGCCTGTTTTATTTAGTTACAAACAGCGCCCATACTTTATATTATTAATGCCAGAAAATCTTTTTTCTATTAACGCCAGACCGCTGCAGAAGGCCTTATACTTTCTTTACAAATTCTGACTTAAGTGCCATGGCGCCAAAGCCATCCATTTTACAGTCAATATTATGGTCGCTATCTACCAGGCGAATATTTCTCACTTTGGTTCCAGCCTTAATACGATCCTTTAACCGGAAGGTTTTTGATCGTCACCACGCTATCGCCATTCTGTAATAGGTTGCCGTTTGCATCTTTCACGAAGCTTTCTTCCCTGCTCACCGCGTTGGGATCCCATTCATGGCCACACTCGGGGCAGACTAGTAAAGTATCTAATTGATAGGTAAATGACGATTTACATTGCGGGCAAGGGGGAGCTCAGTCATATGTTGTGATTTTGCAGGTTGCAAAGGTAAGATAAAGCCTCGTATTCTGTCTCCCATCTGATTGCCGATGTCCGTTCGTACTAAAATGTATATTTGACTTTGGTGTGGTTTACAATAATAAAACCCTTGATGGTGGTTTCCGGCAACACCCCTTTACTCAAAGTTTATTATATTTGAAAGCCGCTACACTAAAGTTAACAATATCAGTATTTACTAACGATTAACCTCCTCAATAAAACAAACAATGACCTATCCTTTCATCCCCATTGGTTTAATAGCCGTTTTTGTTATGTATGTTGTGTACCTCTTATTTATCAAAAAAGATAGGCAACAATTTAAAAACGCTTTGATGCCGGGGTTGGTTTTTATTGCTGTATGGGCTTTGATTTATTACGTATGGTTGAAGTAGCGATTACCCTAAACTATAACCTGCGATAACATCAGTTTGCCGTTATTCAGACGTTTGTTTTTTTAACGCATTTTTTACAACTTATAGTGCCATCCGGTCAAATTTAATTTAGTGCTGATTTTTTGTTTAGCATCAAGATAAGTTTTGCGCATACGCTCTCCCTCTATGGATTTTTGTAAAGCGTACATAAACCCTCCTACCTCATCTTTGTTTTGGTCTTACTGTTATGATTGATAAAGCGACGAATAAACCGGAGCGATTGAATATTTTTTCAATTCTTTAAAAACAATATTTAGTATAAACCGCTTTAGCATTTGAAATGACAATAATATTTTTTGATGAAAGGAGATTCATGCGAAACTGAAATGCAAAAAAAGTTATGCGCGTTTTATCCCCATAACATGTAAGATTTCTACTTAGGCTGCATCTAAATAGAAAATTATATGAAAAGAGCAGCCATTTCACTTTTCGGAATTTTATTGACAAGTATTCCTGGTTTTGCACAAATCAGCACCGGCGTAAAACTTTTTCAACCTCACATCATTCCCCAAGGACAGGCCTTCGGACTCACCATGTCGCCAGATGGTAATACCGCCTATTTTGTTCATTCTTTTGGGGGCAGACAGCGGCTGGAGTTGATGCAGTCAGAAAAGATAAATGGCCAATGGACGACTCCACAGCCTGCTTTTTTTAGTGAAAGAGGAATAAGGGAAATAGATCCTTTTGTTTCTGCGGACGGCCATATTATTTTATACAATTCCCGACGAACGAATGACCAGCAAAAAGAGAAAGACCTGGATGTATGGATGTTAAAAAACAAGCTGGAAAATGGGGCAAACCTTTTCCTGTAGATGCTATTAATACCAGAGAGCAGGAAACCTACGCCACTATGTCCGCAAATGGAAATATCTATTTCGGTGTTACCAAAGCTGGTGGTTACGGTGGCAGCGATATTTATGTTTCTACATGGGTAAACGGACAATACGAAATACCGAAGAACATTGGTTTTCCTGTTAATACAGACAAAGATGAAGGCAATTGTTTTATTGCCCCGGACGAAAGTTATATTATTTTTTCGGCAGATGGCTATCAATCCAATTACGGCGGATTTGATTTGTATATCAGTTTTAACCTAAAAGGTACCTGGAGTGTGCCCATAAATCTTGGCGATAAAGTTAATACAGCAGACAATGATTTCTGCCCGATTATTTTTGGAAAAAACACTTTGTATTTTTCCCGTTCCAAAAATGATGGTGTAAAGTTTACAGAAAATATTTACTACACTACTTTAAATATACCATTACTACGTACCATGATAATGGAAGAGGCTGGTTCAGTATTTGACAAAACCTTTCCTGACGGTGATGTTTATGGCATTAGTTTTTCTTCCGATGGAAAAACTGTTTATACAACAAGAAGTAATGACAGTCGCACGGTTTGTGAGGTGTATGGCATAACATTAGATGACCGAGGAAATCATCTTCAACCTCAAAGAATAAGGGAGTGGAATACTACAACCAATGTTTCCAATCCGGTTATCAGCCACGATAATAGTTTTGCGCTGTTACGGATTTCTGAACCCGGAGAAAACCCTGATTTATATATTTCCCGGAAGGATAATCATGGTAACTGGCAAAAACCTGTCGCATTGCCCGCATCAATCAATACAGCGGCAGACCAATACTATCCCGAACTTACCGCTGAAAATCATCTTTATTATTCCAGTAATGGTGACCTTTACTTTGCCGCTTATACAAACGGACAATGGCAAAATCCCGTTCCGATACATGCGTTAAACACCACCGCATTTTCTGAAAGTAATGTAGCTATTAGTCGTGATGGCAGGTTCCTCGTTTTTCTTTCCAACAGAACAGGTTCTTACGGTTCCTATGACCTGTTCATATGTAAAAAGGAAAATGGACAATGGAGTGAACCTGTAAACTTAGGCCCCAAAATTAATACCACTGCCATGGAGTATCAGCCCCGCTTTTCCATAGATAATACAACGCTGTATTTTACCCGCTCGGTTTTCATAGCTGGTAAACGTCAGGGGAAAGATGAAGTGCTACAAGTGAAGATAGCCGACTTAATGAAACACTTATGATTTCTCCCGCTTACTACATCCATCATTTTAGTAATATCAATTTACCATGAGATTTATTATTATTTTTCTGCTAGCCGTTACCATTCAAACCAAGGTCTTTACGCAGGTAGATACGATTTCTCCAGTATTGTCAAAGTTGGTTACAGAAAAATTAATCAATTCAGAATCAACCTATCTTGTTTATTGGGAAGATGAGAACGGAAATGTTTCAGGCAGTGCCGAAATATGGAAGCGTTCGTTATATGTTGAAGGTAAAGAATATTGGTTCGATTGGAAATGGTATAAAAACGACACCCTCTATGCGCATATCAAAAATACAGGCAACAGCAAGAATATGGAACCCAAAGTTCACCATGCCAATTATTTAAAGAAAGGAAAATTTACGGTAACACTTAATAATGGTTGGGTTAGCATTCCCGATAGTGCTCAGACAAAAGAAAGCGATAAACATTTTATAGTGAAGTTGCGTCAATCCGCATTTGCCTTTCCGATGGATTTGGAGATACTGCCTTTACTTCCTTTCAAAGAAACCAGACAACAGTTTGCGATTGCCTTTTATGAACCAGGCTCGCAGGAATCTGCCTTTTACCATGCCATCGTAACCGATAAACAAGACCTAATACTGCCTGCAAATGTAAGAACCTTGTGTTGGGTTCTGCGCTTAAACTATGGCCCCTATTCATACGCTGACTTTTGGATTGCCGCTAAAACGAGGGAAGTACTAAAAATGAAGGAATACTATAAGGGGCAATACCGATACAAAATAAAATTATATTAACCTATACAACGATGCTTTATAAAACGTATCGTTCAGTTCTACAATTTTAAAAATATCCGCCATTATTGGAAAGATTTGCAGGCATTTCGTCATGCCCGTTTTAATAAAAGCAAAATATTAGTATTATGACTTATGATGAAAAATTAGCCACCAGGATAAGGGAGTACCTGGAAAAATTTCCAACGATGGTTTTCATCGAAAAGAAAATGTTCAGAGGCCTTACTTTTATGGTTAATGAGAAGATGTGCATAGGAGTAAGCGGAAATGAATTAATGGTACGATTTGACCCAATTCTTCACCAGGAATTTTGTGAACGAAAAGGTTTCCGACCTATGGTTACTAAAAGCAAAGAATATAAAGGTTACGGATATATCTGTCCGGACTACATTAAAACAAATAAACAATTGGCTTATTGGCTGACTATTGCATTGCAGTTTAACAAAGAAATTAAAGCAGTAAACAAGAAATAAGTTTGTAAGATTTACGGTTGTACTGCATCTAACCTTTATAAATTTTACGTTAATAGCATGAAAAAATTGTCTCTTTTTATTCTTACCGTTCTCTTTACCACATTTTCTTTTGCCCAAGATACAGTCCGTTTTACTTCCCTTAGTACAAAAGGAAATCCCATCATTTTTTTGCCACATATAGGCTGCTCTTCTGAAATGTGGAGAGAAGTGGCCAACCACTATCAGCAAACCCATGCCGTTTACCTTGCCGATTTTGCCGGATTTAACAGTGAGAAGCCTATCAAAACCGCCTTTACAGCAGCCTATGTGACCGCCATTCAACAGTTCATCAAAAAGAATAAGTTGAAGGATGTAATTTTGGTGGGGCAGAATTATGGTGCTTTTGTAGGCGTAAATGTGGCACAGGATAAAGATTTGAAGATAAAAGCTATCGTTGCTTCCGATTTTTATCCCAAACTGAGTATGGTGCTGAACCCCGATATTAGTGCGGAGGAATTGGAGCAAATGAAAAGCGGTATCCGAAAAGCTACGGTGGAAATGGAAACTGAAGCATTTAAAGCTGCCCAAAAGCAAACTGCCGAAATGATGAACTTTACCAAAGCAGCAGATGTCGCAAAGTTTGTAGAATGGCAGGTAAAGTCAGACCGCAATACATTAGCAGAAACACTATGTGAGCAATTCAGTGCAGATTTGCGCCCTGTTCTTGCTGACAATAAAATTCCGATGCTTGTATTTACTACCTGGTATTTTGCGAAAACATATAAAAAGATGCCTATATCCGAAGCGAATAAAAAGCTGAACGAAATGTACGGTAATACACCTCATGTAACCCACAAGGTAACAACAGATGCCAAAGACTTTATGGCAACAGACCAGCCACAATGGTTCATTACTGAAATGGATAAATTTTTGAAATAACCATTGGAAAACAAGCAACAGATATTTGATTCCCTCTTTACCGAATATAAAGACTGGGTTTTTCGTTTGTGTTATAGCTATACCCGAAGTGAAACACAGGCAGAAGACCTGATGCAAGAATGTTTCTCGAAAGTATGGCTCAATCTGGATAGTTTTCAGCAGAAGTCTGACTTTGGTACCTGGATTTACCGTATCGCCGCCAATACCTGCCTGATGCAAATTAGGAAGGAAAAAAACAACCCCGTTGCCTATTACGAACATTTACACGAAAAGCCATCGGAAGAAATTGATCAGGAAAAAGAACATCAATCGGCAAATTTGTATCATGCTATTGCCCAGTTAGCCGCCATTGATCGTTTGATTATCTCCATGATACTGGAAGAAATGCCCCAAAAGCAAATTGGTGAAGTATTAGGCATAACGGAAAATAATGTGAATATAAAAGTGTACCGTATCAAGAAGCAACTCAGAGAATTAATGTCAAAAAATCAACACCATGGATAAGGAATTTGAAGAACTAAAAGCGCTGTTTCAGCACAGAAAGACTTCCGTAACCTTATCTGCAACTCTTGTTGACAGGAAGGCTAAAGGGCAGTTAAAAGGTTTAAAGAAAAACCATATTATGAATATTGTTAGCTTCATTGCAACTGCTTTTGCTATAATCCTTGTCGACTCTATCAATGCCCAAAAAATGGAAACTTCGATCATGGGTTTTTGGATACTTATTGGCTGCTCCTTATACTATGCAATAAGCAAAGGTTTCTTATTATACAAGCTTAACCAAATAAAGGTAGGCGAATCAGTTTTGGATACCATACAAAGATTAGAAGCCTATAAAAAATTGAACATTTGGCTCCATACTTACGGCGAAGTTATTTATGCTTTGGTACTTGGCCTGGGCGTATATCTATACCTACGACCTGTGCTGGATAAGTTTTTACTGGATAAAACCGGACACACGGTTCTTTGCTTCTGGTGGATTTGGGGAGCCTTCCTATTATGGATGGTATTTTATACGTTTGTAATCAAACGACGCAGGATGAGAAAAGATGTTCATGTTTTGGAAAGTTATATACAGTCTTTAAAGTCAGAGCAATAAAATAGTACGATCGCTTAGCGGAGTATTGACATAAGCAAATAAAATTTCTCAGTCTAATTAAAGTATCTATTTCAATCACACAAATTTCCACAAAGTATCACCAGTCATTTACCTTCTTTTTCCTTCTTATCTGGGGTCATTAGCTCATTTCCTATAAACTCAAACGACAGCGCAGCTGAGCATTACATCAACAGTTTTATTATCCGTTGCATAACAGTATTCTAATGGATGGTTATCGATGGCGCAAAGTTATTCATCAGCTACTTTATAATCGGCCAGGTTAAAATTGGGAGAGGTAAAATATTCACCTTCATCGGTCATTAACAGGCAGCGCATAGTGGGAAAACGTTTTATCAATTGCAATCCTGCTTTTTTTCCCATTACCATTATAGAAGTACTGAGGCCATTGGCCATTTCTGCACTGGGTCCAAAAACTGTTACGCTGGTAAGTCCCGTAGCTGGGTAGCCTGTTTTAGGGTTAATAATATGTGCGTAGCGTTTGCCATTGAATACCACAAATTTTTCATAGCTGCCGGATGTTACCACGGCTCCGTCCTTCAATGGAACCACGGCCAATAATTCATCCGTATCCTTGGGGTCGGTAATGCCAATATTCCAAGCGCTTCCATCAGGCTTATTACCCCAGGTATTCATATCTCCTGATCCGTTTACTATACCTGCTTTTACTCCTTTGGCAAGCATCATGGCTTTGCATTTATCAGCCGCATATCCTTCACCCAAAGCGCCAAAGCCAATCTTCATACCTTTCAGTTTTAAAAAAATGGTACTGTTTTTTTTATTCAGGATAATATTTTTATAACCTACTTTCTCAACAGATTTTTTAATGGCTCCGGGTGTCGGCATACTGGTCATCGATCCATCAAACTTCCATATCCTATCCATTGCTGCAAAGCTGATATCAAAAGCGCCACTTGTCAATTTAGATAACTCGATGGCCCTTTCGGTTAGTTCAAACACTTCTTTGTCCACTTTCACCGGCGTAATGCCGGCATTTTTGTTTACCTGCGAAACCTGGGTATAAGGTCGCCAGTCGGATATCAGGTTTTCTATTCTTGTTACTTCTGCAATAACCGAATCAATATTGGCCTCGGCTGATGTACTGTCTTTGTCTACAATCGTAATATCAAAACGAGAGCCCATCAGTGTTACGGTTCTTTTACGCAATACCTGAGCAACTGCACTAAGTTGCACTACCAATAGTGTGAGCAATAAAAAATAATGTCGGCACATCAGTCAAATTTTTATACAAAACTATCTACCTCTCTGTAAGCCTTAACCAATCTTTCCTCACCATCCTTACCTTGTGCGGATATGCCATGCTCCATACCAATAATGCCTTTATACCCTTTTTCGTATAAAAACTTAAATACATTTTTATAATTTATTTCTCCGGTGGTGGGTTCTTTACGGCCGGGATTATCTCCTACCTGTATATAGGGTATTTCATCCCAGCACAATTCCAGGTTTTTAATCAGGTTACCTTCATTTTTTTGCAGGTGGTAAGCATCATACAATATTTTACAACTAGGGCTGTTTACTGCTTTGCAAATTTCATAGGTCTGGGTAGACGTACGCAGGAACAGGTCAGGTGTGTCACTCAACGGCTCTAGTACCATTACAATACCATGTGGTTCTAATATTTCTGCACCCTTTCGCAATGCCTCCACTACATTCGCTGTTTGTATAGCTATTGGCAGGCTTTTGTCAAAATCACCCGGTACCACCGTTACCCATTTGGCATTACAGCGTTTGGCTACTTCAACCGATTTACGACAACCCTCTAAAAAAATATCAACATGTTCTTTTTTCTTTGCAGCCAAGGTGTTGGCACCATTACCACCCTTGGGTACTACAAATACACCCATACGCATGCCCAGCTTAGCCAATGTGTCACCTATCTTGGTTTGTTGGTCAAAAGAACGGTTAGCCATTCCGTTATCCTCTATCGACCTGAACCCCAGGTCATGCATATATTTAATCTGGTCAATAAAATCCTTACCACCACTGCTACTAAACATGCCATCATGCGGCGCATAATCCAGATTAAAAGTTTTTCCTTTGGATGCTGACAAATGATTGACAGTTGCTCCAACACCCGTGGCCAGTGCCAATGAGCCTGTACCTAACAAGGTGTTTTTTAAGAATGATCTGCGTTGCATGGCTGAATATTTTCACGTAAAATAACAAAATTTCCCCAACCTCCTTTGACAATCGTTTGTGTAAAAATGGCTATCATTTTATTTCTATATCTTTAAAGCATGTATAAAATTTCGTTGCTCAGTATCACTTTTTTTATAACCATCATCACTTATAGCCAGAGTCGGCCATTTGAAAAATATAAAGAAACCATCCCCGGCAGTTCAGTCAGTTTTGAAATGATGCCCATAAAGGCCGGTAGTTTTAGCATGGGTAGTAAAACCTCCAAACAAGCCGATGAGCAACCTGAACATACGGTTCAACTCAGTGCATTCTGGATGGGTGCCAAAGAAGTAACCCATGATGAGTTTGCTTTATACCTGAATGATGAAACTTATGCAGAGAACAGTGATGTGGATGCCATATCCCGTCCTTCCCGTCCGTATATTGAAATGACATTGGGCATGGGGAAAGAAGGCGGTTATCCTGCCAATAGTATGAAACAACGAGGTGCCATCATGTATTGTAAATGGCTATACAAAAAAACTGGTGTTTTTTATCGTCTTCCTACCGAAGCCGAATGGGAGTATGCCTGTAAGGCTGGCGCTACTACTGTTTATCCGTTTGGTAACGACAGCACACAATTAAAAGATTATGCCTGGTATGCTACCAACAGCGGAGACCGCTACCATAAAGTAGGTCAGAAAAAGCCCAACGCATGGGGACTGTACGATATGTTGGGCAATGTGCAGGAATGGGTATTGGATCAGTATGATACAGCTACCTACCAACAGGAACAAAAAAATGCTATCGACCCTGTTCGTGTTCCCACCAGTAAACATCCTATCGTAGTACGTGGTGGCGACTATAATGATGCAGCCGATATGTTGCGCAGTGCCAACCGTGAAGCATCTGATCTTATCTGGAACCGCCGTGATCCGCAAATACCCAAAAGCAAATGGTGGAATGCTGATGCACCCTTTGTGGGCTTCAGGCTGGTGAGCCCGCTTAAACAACCCACCCATGAAGAAGCCGACCAGTTTTTTGAAAAATATTTAAACTTGTAGAACCATAACTTTTCTAATACAACCCTCTTTTAAACATATACCAAAACGCTAAAAAAAATGGATAATAAAACATCCCGCAGAAAATTTGTACAACAAACATCACTCATCGCCGGCGGATTGATAGCTGCGCCTTTTTTAAGTAATGCCAATTACTTTTCAGGTGCCGCCGGAACCATTAAAGTGGCACTAATAGGTTGCGGGGGCCGTGGTACCGGCGCTGCCATACAGGCCTTAAGTACCAAACAAAATGTACAGCTTGTTGCTATGGCAGATGCATTCAAAGATCGCTTGGACAGTTGTTACAAATATATTACCGGTAATCTGGCCGAATCAGGCATTGATAAAAGCAGGGTTGATGTACCCGAAGAACGTAAGTTTGTTGGCTTTGACGGGTTTGAAAAAGCAATTGCCCTGGCCGATGTGGTTATACTCACCACCCCTCCGGGTTTTCGTCCCATTCATTTTGAAACGGCCGTAAAACTGGGTAAACATGTGTTTATGGAAAAGCCGGTAGCAACCGATCCTGCCGGTATAAAAAAGGTGTTGGATACCGCCGAAATTGCCAAACAAAAAAAGCTGAACGTAGTAGTGGGTTTACAAAGAAGATACCAGCACTCCTACCTTGAACTATATAAACGAAAAGACCTCATCGGCGATATTACTTCCGCACAAGCCTGGTGGAACAATGATGGTGTATGGGTAAAAGAGCGTCAGCCCGGACAAACCGAAATGGAATACCAAATGCGTAACTGGTATTATTTTAACTGGCTTTGCGGCGATCATATTGTAGAGCAGCATGTGCATAATATTGATGTCATTAACTGGTTTAAAGGTGGGTATCCAATCAAAGCACAGGGTATGGGTGGCCGCCAGTTTCGTACCGATAAAAAATATGGCGAGATATACGATCACCATTATGTCGAGTTCGAATATGCCGATGGATCAATTATGAACAGCCAGTGCCGTCATATACCCCGTACCATGAGTAAGGTGGACGAATTGATTATTGGTACCAAAGGAAAAATTTACGGCGATGCGGCGCTTATCAAAGACAATAAAGGCAATACCATTTTTGCTTTTGATAAAAAAGGCGAGAATAATCCTTACCAGGCCGAACACGATGAACTGTTTGCGGCCATTGCTAAAGGCCAATACAAATTTGCAGATGCGGAGCATGGTGCCAAAAGCACTTTAACAGGCATTATAGGCCGTATGGCCACCTACAGCGGCCAGGTAATTGATTTTGATAAAGCCATCAACAGTGGCTTGGATCTGATGCCAAAAGAATACAGCTTTAATGCTGCCCCTCCCATTTTACCCGATGCAGATGGTAACTACCCTATTGCCATGCCGGGGAAAACAAAATATTTTTAACCTATTGGGGGTATTAAAATACAGCAACTGTCTCTAAGAGACTGTTTAAGTTTTTACTAAAAAATTCACCCGCAGATTACGCAGAGGAAAACATCGCAGATTTTCGCAAATGAGACGCTGATTTGCGAAAATCTGCGCATCAAATCAGCGCCATCTGCGGGTAAAAAAAGAGAAAACAAGGTTGTTTTAAAAAACTTAAACAGTCTCTAAAAGGGACAGCTTTTTTTATCAGACAATACAGTACTTTCTAATAAAAAGATTATTTTTCGGCTTTCTTCAATAGGACATAAAAGAAAATAATGGCGTTGCCTGCGGCCCGGGCTGTCCGCTATATCTTTTGCCCCACGCTGCCTGATGCCAACGCTTCGCAAAAGGATGCCGCTTCCATCCCTAACGCAAAACGTACTGTAAAAGAAAGCCATCACAAAGTAGATGGAACAACTGCCCATACACTTGCTGTTTTCATCTTAACGCAGGTATGTTCGTAACAGTCTTTCCTAAAGTTCGCAAAAATCGTCTATCAAAGTACATGAACTTACGGCTTCCATTTTTTAAAACATTAACAAAATTGCTAATCCTAAATCCGGTAAATTTATCGCAAATAACTACTATTTATGAGAGGTTTTATCATCGCCTTTATCAGTCTGCTTTTTATTACAACCAATCTGGTGGCACAAAAACAAATAACCGTCATCGGCAAACTAAAAGGTATCGAAGAAGGAGTGAAGTTTTTTTTATTAAAACAGGATGGTAATGTTGGTTTCACAGTGTCAAAAGACAGTGTAGTCAATGGTCAGATTAAAATAATATATACGCCGGATAATGAAAACGTAGAACAATACGCTCTCATGGCAGACGGTGAAGGTTTTCCATCCATGAGTTGTAAGCTCTGGGCAAAGGCCGGCTCCACCATCACCATCGAGGGCAATGATAAATTAATCTACACCTGGACGGTTAAAAGTAATATTCCCCAGCAAAAAGAGTGGGCCTATTTTCTTAACGCCAATAAAAAACATTGGACGGATTACCAGCAGTTTTCTATGCAAAGAAGTGCATTGATTGATGAGTACAGAAGCGGAAAATTATCCAAGGAAAAAAAAACAGCACTGAAAAAAAAGATAGACGAAGTAGATAGTTTATCTGATTTGGTGAATTATAAAATTCAACAAAACAACCTAGCCCTTTTACAAAAAGGCAAGCTAACACCTATACGTTTAGATCTGTTAAACTCCGTAGCCAATAGTATTAAATGGAACGGAAAAGAAGAATTCAGACCCGCTGTACAAAAAATGTACAACAACCTTTCTGCCGATTTAAAGAACAGCGCTGATGGTCAAAAAATTGGCCTGATACTCAACCCGCCAACGGTGGTAAAAGTTGGCCAGCCCATGTTTGATACTTTATTAAAAGACCCCAAAGGCAATACCTATCACCTGGCCGATTTTAAAGGCAAATATATTTTACTCGATTTCTGGAGCTTTGGCTGCGGCCCTTGTCACGAATCTGTTCCCGAAATGAAAGAAATACATGAACAACTTAAAGATAGCCTCACCATTGTTGGCCTCAACAGCGATACACAAAAAATATGGGCCAAAGCCACCGCCATGTTTAACATGACCTGGTATAACCTAAGCGATGAAATGGAAGACAGAGGCATCTATGCCCAATATGGTGTAAACGGCATACCCAACTATGTATTAATTGACCCCCAAGGTAAAATAAAAGCCAACTGGACAGGCTATGGCCCCGGCAGCCTGAAAGAAGCCATTACCAAACACACCGGTTTAACATTTGCGGCAGCAACAAAACAATAAACAACACAACTACTGTTTACTATTTTTTATGGCGTTGCCATTTGCACTGGCACAAAGGGGCAGGTTAACCGTAATTTCCAACCGGTATAATCCTTATTGTATTAACCAGCCATACCATTGTTAAAACTAAACATATTTAGCGTTACAATTTTTATGTTACCAACTGAATTGCTACTAGCATCGTCTGTTGCGTCGCACACTTGTACTGCATTAATTCTATTGGACATTTTGTAGCACTAATTAAAAAAAACAAATCATATAACTAGCTATATTTACTCCAAACCTAAGCTAGATGAAAATATGTATTCAACAAAAAAGTTAGCTTAAAACAAACCCAGCTTCAATTAACGTTTTCAGGTGTTTTTCAGAATTCGATTTATGAAATCGGTTAAGTGGTTTGAGTTCATAAGCGAGATCCGCAACATATTGCCGTTCTCCATTAGACAAAATTTTCATTCTAGAATCCCATTCCACCATTTGTTTCAAAACATTCAAATTAATATTAAGCAGTTCACTGCCCAATATTTCCCTTTTAGTTACAGTTTCTTTATTAAAAAAAATAGAAGCTGAATGAATATCAAAAATACTTGGGGGAATGCCCATTTCAAGTTTTTTTATAATCTTATTAAAAACAGAAGTATGCTTAGTATTATTTCCATAGGTATTCTTTTCAATAGAATTAAAAAAATCTTGCAGTCCGATTCCGTTTTCTATTGCTTGGTTGTATTTTATAATAACAAATTTCAAGGTACTCTCTATTTGGTAATTATACGAAGTATTTATATCGTCAAATAATTCAGGATTATATTTTCGGACTTCATTCATCAGGGTACTTTCAAATTCTAAATAATCATCGCTTAAATCTTCTAACTTTATAATTGCAGAAATTATTGTGTCTATTTTTTTATGCTGAATCTTCGAAATATTTTTATAGATCTTTTTAAGAACATTATAAAACTCTGTGCCTTTAGAAACAATCTCAACGTTTTTTTGAATTTTTTGAAAGTCAACCTCAATCCTTACTTCCTCTTTTTTATTTTTAATTGGAATAGAATATTTGGTTAAAATCTGTTGGGAAAGACTTGAAGTCATAAAATCTGAAATCTCAATTGAAGTAGAAATATCTTCCCAAAGTTTTATATTTTTTGCATATTCACCATAATCATCACTTAAAGAATACTTTTTTATCAAGACATTCATCTGTTCCATTAATTCTTTAAAAAAAATCACCAAGTCATCTTCAAGTTTTTCCTTTTTCCAAATTTTTGAAAGATCAAATCTGATACCACCTTTACATCCATCAGTATAAATATAAATAATGGAAATGGCATAGGGAACAACTGCTGACCTTAATTGCCCCATTGAATATTTACCTTGCCCATAAATTTTTTCAAGTTGGGTAAACATTATTATTTTTGAAATAAGTTCCTCGTAAAAATCACGATTTATTATTACAGCTTTTTTCCCCCTCAATTCTCCAGAGATTTCTTCTAAAAACAATCTGAAAACCTTCTCACCACCTTTCTTTACAACATAAGGCTGTTCTCCCCACGCGGTAAAGTACTTTCCTAACTGTTCCTTCGTAAAACGAAAATCTTTTGGATACTCCTTTTCGACTCTTGATTTATTTGAGCCTAATATTCGCAATTTGGTGTTAAATTCTCCTCTAGATTTTTCAAAAAACCACTTCCGTCCAGATGGAGTAACTATGCTTTCTGAAAGTGCTTTAAGTTTATTCAATTGTGTGCTCCTTGAACTAAGGTCTACATTTGAAACTTTTGTTTGGGAATTTGAATATCTGCTTATATCCGAAATCAAAGAATCCAAACCGTCTTCTGTCACATCGAGAGCAACATTTATCTTAGCCATTACTCTAACTTTATCAATAGGGAAACCATCCTTTTGTGTGAAGTAAATGCTAGCTGTAGTTTGTCCTCCATTTACAATTTGAAAATCGGTTAGTGATTTTATGAACAACTTCCCATTTTCAGAAATCAAGTCTTTTGCTGTAGAAGTTATTGTTATTCCATTATTGAATGCAATAAACTTTTCAGGGCTTATTCTAATTGTTTCCCTTATTCCTTTGTTTGCTCCCTTGAATTGAAGAAATGAGCGCACATTTTTTTCAAGCAATCTTGTGCTGAATCTTTTATATAGTTCTGAAAGAATATATGCTGGTAAAACACAAAGATATGATTCAAAGTTATCTTCTTCTGCCGCTTTTATTACTTCGATTTTAAAGTCAAATAAATTTTCAAAATCAATCACAAGGGCTTCTCTGTTTCCTTGAGAGATTAATACATCATATAAAAAATTTAAATCAATCAATTTTTTAATTACAAGTAAGCCTTTCTTTACCTGTCCTCTGTTTTTGGTAAAAGAAATCGAGATATTTTCATCTTCGAATTCAATTCTTTTCGGCTGAGGCATTGCTCCACGTTTTTCTGTAGTAGCCGTTGCAGATATCAAAAAAATTTCTATTACATCAAATTGTTCAGCGCCGCTTGCAGAAGAAAGTTGTGATAGCAATGGTCTGATTGGATCAGCATCCTGAACTTCCTCATTTAAATATCCCTTTATGGCCTTGTTTAAAAACTTGGTTACTCTTTTAAATTGATTGTCATAATAACTTTTGGTTGAAATCTGTAAATCTTTTTCGACTGAAGTAAGATCAATGCTTGTTTCGTCAACAATAAACAACTGCAAACGTTCAGATGATTCGTTTACTGTATAACCATTCACTTTAAGATTATCGGCAGGATTTAAAAAATATGAGTCATTCCAGTCTTCGGAATCGAGTAGTTTGGCATCAACCATAAAGGGCAAAATCAGACTCAGCAATTGATTTTGCTGAACAAATCCATCTTCATCTTTTGAGCTATCAAGTAACTCTTTTCTATAATTAAGAAATTCCTGGACTTTCATACTAAAAATTACTTTGTTCAATAATAAATGATGTTAGCAGATTTGTTCTTAAACTATATTTCAAGCTGCTTATTTCTTCAGGAATATTTGAACGACTAAGCTTGGGAAAGGTCTTGTCTGAACAATTGTATGAAACCCAATTAACTGGCTGAAATTTATACATATCATACTGACTCATATTCTTGGTAGTTATATTTTTTTGACTTAAAGCTTTCCACAATATTGAATTATCCCCTGAAAGTTTCTGAACTAATATTTTTACCTGAAGAATCAAATCCCTTAAGTGAATACCAAGTGTAAGATCTTTTCGCAATGAAACAACATACAATTCCAATAATTTCCCTAGCGGAACCTCCAATTGAAATTCACTAGAAATATTTATATCAATTCCTTCCTGAGATTTTGTTTTTACTTCCACATTTTTATTCTCCAATTCAAAATCGCTTCCTTTATCATATGGGCCTTTCCATCCATTCAACAATGAGTCAACTTCTGACATTCCAAGTTTTTCAATCATTAACTTCAAAACAAGTAATTCGCCAAACAAACCTTTTATTTCCTCTTCCGAAAGTAAGTTTGATTTCTTGTCTTGAAAGAACTCACTCCATTTATAAAATGTCTGAATGAAATAATTTGCATATTCATCAACAAGAGTTATATTTTTTATTCCTAGGTAAAGAGACAGAATGAGATCATCGAAAAGTTCGACGAAGTCATTGTTTGACAATTCAAGAACAATAAAATTTTTTTCTCTAAAATATTCAATTGTCAAATTTTCTTTTTGAACAACTTTAAATGTTAGTTTTTTGTTTTCCGGCAATGCAAGTATCAAAGATCTTTTTGCATCCTGACTTATTCCAATATATAATTCACAAATACAATCAGCAGAAATTCGTAATGACCGAAATCCAATGTTAGCATTATTTTCAGAGAGATTTACCCACTTCCTTTTTAAATCATTGTTTGTCATAATCAAATTTCATTTGCATCTTCAGGTATTTCAGAGTTATCACCATTTAAATCACTCTCTTCATCCTCCTCAAATCCATAATTACCATGAACATATACTCCACCAGGGTCAGGATCAATAGGCGGGAATCCAATTGCGTAACCAATTAATGGAACATTTAGATCAATCTCTTCATTTTCAACAATTGATTTTAACTCAACATCTTCTTTACCTTTCTCCTGAAGAAAAACATAATAAGGGTCCAGTATATAAATCACAAGCAATCCTTCCTGATCAGACATTTTTTCGCGATAAACCCTTTCAGGAATATTTACGTTGTTGGCAGTTTCCACTATCCGTTCATTAGACCAATCCTGATACTTCTCCCGGTAGTATTTCTTTCTGTTTAGAATAAATTCTTTTTCTGCAGCTTTTATTTCATCCTCAGTTAAAAGTACAGCCATATCAAGGCCTGCGGAAATTAGATTAGCTGACCTACCTGATGCACCAAATACTTTGTCCTCAATGAACTTATTTCTGAAATACTTTACCCCTTCGTCTTTACCTGGTCCTCTTCTTATTGTCATGCTGATATCCATGGGCAAACCAGACTCGCTTGCCTTCAACAAACCTTTACCTTCATTTTCCTTTGCCCTGCCTGTTGTTTTAATAGCAATTGTCCAATTAGTTAGCTTATTTACTAAACTACACCTTTCTAGAAATTTTAATATACTTCCACATGTTTCAACTCCAAAGTTGTTTTCATTTTTTAATAAGCCAATAATCCCATCGATATCTGTATGAGCAGTCAAAAAACCTGGCGTAGAGCCTTCTTTATTCAATTTAGGCATAAAAGTATATTTTCCCACCACGTTACTTTTGAACTGTGCCCAAACCTTCTCAATTTTATTCTTCGTAATATCAAACCTTGTTGTTTGTTCTAATAAATCCTGATACGACCAATTTACTTCCATTGTATCTTTGAGAATTGCTGGTCTTGTAATTTTCAGTGCGCCGGGATGCTTCTTTACCCGAAGTATGAAATTTTCAGGTGTCCTTGGAGGCACCTTTTCTTCCATTTTTTTAAATTCAATTTCCAGCTCTTCAATTGTCCTTGTCACCAAATCATATTTTTCCATTGAATCAAGGGTAATAAACAGCTTACAACAATCCAAATAGCCGGGCCTGTAACCAAACCATCTTCCCATTTGTAAGAGTGCATCAGAATAGTCTGTGGAACGTACAAAATAATTTATGCTTAACCCTTCTAAGGTGAATCCTCTGGATAATCTGTTTCCCCCGATTGCAATATATTTTTTTGGAGTGCTTTTGGGGTAAACAAGTTTGTCTCCTGTTAAACTATTGATAGCCTTTATTTCTATTCCCTTAATTGCATCGACAAGGAAATCATTTTTAATCGTTTCAAAACTAATTGGCTTCAAAAACTCATCTTCATACCCTTTAGGTAAATAGTCAGAAATATTTTCAATGATATTTGAATAATATTTAAACCAAATTTTTTCAAAAGTTGTAAAAACTGATCCTGGATCATTAGGTGCGTCCATTTGCAAATCTGCTTGCAATTCTAGTACATATAAATCTATTAAATCTTTAAGTCGGTTTTGCCAAAGTGTGTACCTAGAAATATGAATCAACATTGAATGATGCTGATTGTACATAGAAGAATTAGCCATCGCTGGTTTTCTGCTCTCTCGGATTGCAATTGAAAGAATAAAACATAGAATACTTTCTTTGATCGAATCAGGTAAATTTCGAGGAAAGTCATCTTCGGGCTTCGATGTTCTTGTCTGTCTTCTATAATCTTGATAGCTTGAAAAATTATTGTAAGAGCCAAACTGTCCGAACTTTTCGTTCCACTCCGATTGGCTACTAATTTTTTCAACCCCAATTAAGTTACCTATATTCTCATCATAATAAACGCGGTAAGGAAAGTATTCTATATTATCATTTACAATTTCAACTAAGGGAATTTTTAATTCCAATTTATTATCTATAGGCTTTATAGTTTCAAAAATTTGCTTTGCGCCAATATAATTTGTTGGAGGATTAAGTAATACGATGAAATCATCAGGGAATAAATTATCGACTCTGGGTAAAGCCTTCTCCTCTGTTTGACCTCGTATTTTATACTTTACGGTCCAGTTATTTTCAGGTGCATCATTACGATCTGCAAGAATATTTGCAAATGGCGTTGCAGTATAACCTAAATATGTTTTGCGTTTAAATAATGCAAGAAGAGCTCGGATATGGCCATTGGTTTTGGATGCATACTCTCTTCCCTTTTTACCCTCATTATTCAATGAAGCATTGTCAGCTTCATCATCAAGAATAAGTAAAGGAATATCATGCTGATCCTTGTTTTCTTCTAGATAATCATGCAGCCATACAATCAAGTTACGTAGAACACTTACATTGTTCTTGCACACAAGTATATTTGTATGGTTAAGCGAAAAGTCGGCATCCAGTAAAGATTTTTTAAAATCAGACTTTGCAGATGTAATTGAAATAACTTGTCTAACACTGCTATCTCCTAAATTGCCAAATCTCCTAATTGTTCCAACGCCCTTTTTCACTAAGGTATCCGTATCAATATCAAGGCCTTCCCCTATAACATCACTTTCTATTCTCAGCTGGGTTTGATTTCTAAGATCTTCCATTAACCCCGCAAAAACTATTATTAATCCATAGCCAGCATCAATAGCACGATTAATTACTGCATTAAAATTTTGGGTTTTACCAGCTTGTACGCTACCAACTACTAGTCCTTTTACATAGAATTCTTTACTTGATTTTGGGTCTCCGATTTTTCCAAGAATTTCAAGGCTAGTTCTTTTAGTTTCTTCTATTACTTTCTCTGAACGTCCTGCTTTTTCAAGAAGAGAAAAATAACGATCACTATAATTCCAAGAGTTTTCCATTTCCTCTTTCCTTTCCGTAGTCAACCAGCTACTAACCCCTTTTTTGTTTAAGGAATTACTTGGATCTATATTGATTGGGTTTAAAGATAAATACTGATTCTTTGAAGTTTCAAAGTAATTTTTCAATGTGACCTCATCGATTTCATGATAGCCATAATATTTTATAACTTGTATTACTGAATCCTTTATCTCAGGAAGAAGATTTAAAAAATATGCAGGAGACAAAGAATTGTTCTGTGAATATTCTTTTGCCTTGCTCTCAATGATTTTAATAATTATTTCAATGTATTTATTTCCCATGTCATTTATTTTAAGAGTTGCATAACTTCTACTGGTAATGACTTTTCAGTAAAACCAAGATTTGGAAGGATATCCTTTTTTATTAGTTCAGATGATAATCCGCTAGCCAACAGATCATTTACACAAAAAACAAGGTCTTTAGCAGATAATCCGTCTCTCTCTTGAATTCCGACAAACGTATTATCTTCATGGGTTTGTCTAATTTCGTTAATCTTTGTATTTATCATACGAATCAAAATATTCAGTTTTACCAGCTGGTCTTTTTTTAATTCACTCATCAGTGATTTAAGTATATGAAAATTACTATTCACTTCAAGCAGTGTTCCTTTGTTGCTTGCTTTTCTCTCGAATAGCTGAACATTATCTTCTTTATGATTGGATGAAAATCTTCTGATACCTCTATTGAAAAACTCACGTTCTGCCTGAATTTTTAATTCATCAATATATTTTTCAAATGCTGGTATTAAGTCATGAGGGATTTCGATTTGAGATTTAGCGACATTCAAGTGTAGTAAATGATCTACACTATTTCCAATATCTACACGCAGTCTTGCCAATTGAAGTCTAGGAGCTTTCTTAATTAAACCATTCCATCCACCAAAGTGAATAAGTCTGTCTGATCTGTAAATATAAATACCCTCCATGTCAATCAAACTACGATTCTTAGTTGTCCAGATAGAAATACTTTGGCTTTCGTCAATACTCCTGGATGGAAGAACAAATCCCTCAATTTTGATAATGTCAGTGCTAAAATATCTTTGTTTGTATTCTATAGGTCGAAAATCTGGTATTTCAGTAGGAAATGGATTAAAAGCTGTAATGATATTATTATTAATTCTTATGTGTAAGGGATTTTTCTTTCGTTCCATGTAACGGTGAAATACCAAGGATAAATAATCAGAAGTAACATCCGTTATTTGTTTTTTTAATGCTATTTGCCGGTTTTGCTCCTCAAGATAATTTTCAAATTTGTACAATCCTTGCCACACGACAATCGTATTTGCATCAAAATTTTCAAAACAATTTAAGTATCCTTTAGAGAGAGATTGATACTGTTTTATAAGATTAGTTATTTCTAACTCAGAATTAACTAATAACCTCCACTTACCAACCTGTTTAAGATAATTTACATCCCACGTCCTTGCACTATATTTTTTTTGCCCTTTTTTTCTTGATAATACTGTAAAGCATCTTGTTTGAGAAAAAGAGGCTGTCTTCATTCCTAAACCAAACCGCCCAAGATCAAATGCTTTTCTTTTTAATTCAGGTGAATTACTAGGGAACTGCATATTCGCTTTAAGAGTTTCCTCATCCATTCCTTCACCATTGTCAGCAATAAACAAAATGAAAGGCTCCTGCTCCGTCTTAATAAGCACTTCAATTTTATTTGAATTTGCAGAAATTGAATTATCAATAAGGTCGGCCAATGAAGACTCCAAGCTGTACCCTTGCTCCGCAATAGACTTGATAAGAAATTCAGGATTCGGATCAGCAATCTCTGATTGAACATTTCTCTTTTTCATTATAAAAGTTGACTGATGGTTTTTGCTAATGCTTCTGCCATTAACGGTGGCACCGCATTACCAATTTGTTTATAGGCAGCGGTCCTACCTCCCTCAAAGAAAAAATCGTCGGGAAATGATTGAATTCTGGCAGCTTCACGAACCGATATAGATCTGACTTGTTTTTCATCAGGATAAATATAGTAATGCCCATCTTTAGAAATATGTGCTACAACAGTATGTGAGTGTCCATAAGGATCAACTACTTTATATCTATCCAAAAATGCTTCGGTATTATTATGACTTTGCAGTCGTTTTGGTAAATCATTATATTTCAAGCGTTCCTGGTTGTTAAGCCATTTATCTATCGCAATTGAATAAATTTCCAGGTCTCTTTCATTGTGATTTCGGGTAATATGCTGTGTTGTAAAGTCAAGACCATTACGAATCTTCGATAACTGATGATATTGATTAATTCTCTTTGTATACCTGGCGATTTTCATCTCCTGCCCAGGTTCAAGATTGGGTAAGTCTACTAAAAGATCCTTTTTTATCTGCCATTTATTATCGATTACATCAAGTTCAGGAAACTCAAATTTCGTTTTACCTTTTCGGCCTATAATTATAACCCTACGCCTTTTTTGTAAGACTCCATAGTCCTCAGTATTTAACACCTTACAACTCGCTGAATAACCGATTTCTTCAAATAATGAAAGCATTTCATTCAGATACTTTTTATTACCTGCGGTAAGCAGCCCTAATACATTTTCAAAAACAAAGTATTTGGGTTTATACCGAACAAGGAATTCTGCATAGTGCCTGAAAAGATAATTACGTTTATCTCCACTCATTCTGTTTGGATCACGACTTCTCCCTACCAATGAATAGGCCTGACAAGGCGGCCCTCCAATAATAGCATCAACTTTTTTAGAACCAATTTGTTCGTCAATAGTATTAAAAATGTTTCCAATTGTTTTTTTGGTAATCTCGGCATTAATGATCGAGGCCATAAGTTCTGTGGGAACGCAGCTCCATAAATCATCACGAGTTATTTCTCCCTTCAAATAAGCATAGTATTCAGCTACATTATTATTATCATTCAGGTAATGAAACGCCTGTCTTGTCTTTAAGGTATCGGCTGCCTCCTTATTCATTTCAACATGTGACAGCGGTGTAAATCCTTCCCGAATAAATCCTTCGGAAAGACCACCTGCTCCAGCAAAAAGATCTATATAATTCATCTTATTTGTTCTCCAGATATAAATGTTACGATATAGGAATAAAACATGTCCATTCCTGTTTCTATTAACGTGACTTCAGGTCACAAACTCTAAATATCGATGTCGATGTTACCAAACTTGTTAACACTTACTTATTATACTATTATTTACTGCTTTTCTACTTTTATCTCAAATAACATTTCTAAACTTTCAACCAATTTGGTCATATCCTTTTAGTTTGGTTATCACTGAATTTAATGTGCGCTCAACATTTGCTTTCTTTAACTCACATTCAAAGAGGGTTATTACATTCCATTTATCAGCCCTCAATTTTTCCATTTGCTCATTATCCAGTTGCCTGTTTCTTGTTATTTTGTTTACCCACCACTCTGTTTTGGTTTTTGGAACAACAAAATATTTACACCCTTCGTGCCCATGCCAAAAACAACCATGCACAAATATGACTGCATTATACTTTGGCAAAACAATATCAGGCTTACCCGGCAAGTTTTTTTTGTGTAGTCTGTACCTAAAACCATTTGCAAACAAAAATTTGCGAACTATTAATTCCGGTTTAGTATTCTTTGACCGGATTTGACTCATATTATAACTTCTAACTTCTTTTGAATGTACATCGGCCGTGACTAAACTTCCTGATTTTCAAGTACAGCTATATTAAAATTCAAATACCAGGCAATTTTTACAAGATAGTCAATAGTAATTGCAAATTTTCCGTTTTCAACCTTTGAAATTGTTGATCTGGTTACTTGCATTAAAGCCGCTAAATCGTCCTGGCTATAGCCCTTTTTTTCCCGGAGAAAACGAATTTGCTTTCCAATACTTTCACGATTTTCCTGAATATAGTTTTCAGGTAGTGTTGCAGAAATATTCATACCCACTTATCTAATTTTGAATGATGGTCTACGGTAATACAATCAGATATTTAGTTGGCACAGGCAATTCCCAACCATCAGGATAAGATACTGTTGATAAATTATCTCCATACTCTTTGACAATTCCAATTTGACCCAATCCTCCTAAAACCATTTGTTGGTATTGCTGAACGGATTTATCAGGATTACTAGTTTCCGCCTTAAATATTTCAACCTTTGAATTATCAAAAATCACCCTGTCTCCAGGTTTTAAACTATTAATTTGTGTCATAAACTATTTGCAGTTTGTATAGCGTTGCCCCCGCTTTTAAGATATAAAACTAAGAAATTTAGCTTAAATATTATTCACATCAAGTCCAAACAAAAAGAAAAACCAAAACTTTGCTAGGTAATTAAAAAAAGGTTTCTATCGTTTTGTAACTATAAAGTAAAAATCAGTCAAATTCCTAAGGGTTAATAATAGGATATGTAGTACACTAAAAACTAAGATTGAATACGATATAATTTTTCCTATACCATTAAAATAAATAAAACTTGACATTAAGGGCATTACTAAACATCCTAAAATGATTAAAATTTCAATTACAACAGAATATGTGAAATTAATTAGTAGTACTTCAAATAATGACAAGGCTTTTTTTCCTATTAATATTTTAGTTTTAATCAATTTAATATTTTCAATATTCTTTCCACCTCCTGTCGTAATAATTGTAATAATTGCAATTGAAAAGCCAAGTAAAATTCCAATAATATTGATGGAGTTCTCTTTAAATGCCACTAAGGCTATATAGGAAGATTCACAATTCAAAAACATAACAATAACAGTGATAACAATAGGAAAAACCCACTCAAAAATTAATATTCTTTTTGTAAGTGTTTTAAAGTAATCTAACATTAAAATCAAAAACTCAAGATACATTAATTAAAATTTTGGATTATTTCATTCATTTCAATAAAGACATCTTCAGTCGACAGTTCCCCAGTAATCTGATTAATCTCAGCCAATATATATTCTTGCCTTTCAATAAAATCAGTATTTATTACAACTTCATTATTTTCTTCATTACGGCCTACTATCCGAATTTTTCTAATTATGCTTTCCTCTCCATTTAGTTTTGAATATAAATCTCTAGCAAAATCCTCAATTGAATCTCTATTTTTAGCTTTTACTGATAATATAACTTCATGCTTAACTTGATGAATTCTATTTGAGTAATTTAATGCATCACTTCCTAATAATTGTTTATCAATAAAGACATCCGCACATGTAACCCTGCTTAATTTGTTTATTTCATTAAGAAAATTATCCTTCACAATTATTTCGTATCCAAACTTAAGCGGTTCTTCCATATCCATTTGAATTGAAAACTCATTTAAATACTTAATAAATTGACTAACCCCAATGCCATTTAGATGCTTCTCCATTAAAAAAACAATTTCCCCTTGTATATCTTTAGTTATAATATGAGTCATTTCAATTTCGCCTTCTTGAAGTACTTTAGGGCTTTCACGTTCGTTTACAGTATGTCTATGAATGAGATTTGGTCGAAAACTGTGTGTTGCACTTTTGAAAACAATTTTGCAACGACTTCTTGGTCGAGAAATCCCAAATGAATCTAGTAAACAAAATTTATTATTACCTAGATTTAGGCTTCTAAATACCTTCTCTAAACCATTAATATGGTTAGCAACTAACATGAAAGCATCGGCTGGATTTATCTCGCTATTTAAAACTGTCAAAAAATAAAACCCAATTTTTCTTTTCTTTCGAGCCATTTGATATTTATTTATAGAGTGTTTATGGTTTAATCTAAATATTGCAATACAATCTTAGTTGCAAAAAGTAAATACTATTGTGTATTAAGTTTTAAGAAGTTTAAGTTTAATGGTTCGTTAATGGGATTACGTTGTGCAGTTGGTGACCGTACTTAGCTAAGATATTTTTTTAAATATTTGCAAAATGTAAAGTATTAATGATGAATTTTTATTAGCCAATGTTTTGTTTCAAATAAAGCATATCCATCATAGTAAAACTAAAGACAACGAGGATAGAACGTACTGATGTTGAATTTGTACTTAAGCCCGCATTTCACCAAACCGATGTTATGTGCAGATTTTTTATGGTTTAAAAGATCCGTCAGCTTTTCGTGTATAATGTTTCGGATAATATTTTCCGTCAGCTTTTCTTTCATAGTCTTTTGGGTAATAATTGCCATCTGCTTTCCTTTCCCAATCTTTTGGATAATAATTTCCATCTGCTTTCCTTTCAAAATCCTATGGATAGTATTTGCCATCTGCTTTCCTTTCCCAATCTTTTGGATAATAATTTCCATCTGCTTTCCTTTCAAAATCCTTTGGATAGTATTTGCCATCTGCTTTCCTTTCCCACTCTTTTGGATAATAATTTCCATCTGCTTTCCTTTCTTTTGGTTCGGAATTATAATTATTTATTTGAGTTTTTACTACCGTAAATTTTGAGTATAAAAATTTTATTTGTTCATTCATGAATAGTAGATATTGTGATAATTTACAAAATGATTTTTTTTATTATATGCGAAATTTGTAGTTAAGTTAAATTTTATCACGGAAGGAAGGACACTTGCCCATAACTCATATATTGACGCCGTTATACGCCAATTATACTTATTGCCAAATATTGATAATTTAATGTTTCAGTGTAAAACTTTTCGTATTATCGATACGACAATATTTTTTTGTGAAATTAAATACAGCTGTGTTTTATTTTGCAAGCAGTTAAGTTTAATGGTTCGTAAATTGGGTTGCGTTGTAAAAATTGGTTAGTGCTTAGCTAAGATATTAGAATTATTGAATATTTGTAATAATTCTAATAAAATTATAGGATTAGGTATTTCATTCTCATTTTATTTTCACCATTGAATATGGGCAAGGCTTGAATGCCAAAACACAACGTAAAAGATTGTGAAAGATCCATTCCCTTTGATTTCTTCTGTTAAAT
>Ga0160495_100146_pt1 | contig 99958 bp, 89 predicted proteins | sample DID4MG_4_FD_108251 | JGI IMG/M metagenome (GOLD analysis project Ga0160495, IMG submission 108251) | Enriched soil microbial communities from UW Madison campus, WI, USA - DID2933_E24_FP4 MG | ecosystem: Environmental > Terrestrial > Soil > Unclassified | place: USA: Madison, Wisconsin | collected... | reverse complement strand
TTCTGGGTGACGAAGCGGGTCTGCGGCATCGGGCCGTCCATCGCGTCGACGAGGATCAGCACGGTGTCGACCATCGACAGCACGCGCTCCACTTCGCCGCCGAAGTCGGCGTGTCCGGGGGTGTCGACGATGTTGATCCGGTTCTTGACGCCGGTCTTCTTGTCTTCCCAGGTGATGGCCGTGTTCTTGGCCAGGATGGTGATGCCGCGCTCCTTCTCCTGGTCATTGCTGTCCATCACGCGCTCGGCCAGCACGGTGCGCTCGGACAGGGTGCCGGACTGCTTCAGAAGCTGGTCAACGAGGGTGGTCTTGCCGTGGTCGACGTGGGCGACGATGGCGATATTGCGCAGGTTTTCGATAGACATGGCGATAGGCGCGCCGTTCGCACGCGGGGCAGGGAAGAAAGGAAGCCGGCTATTATAGCCGGCCTGCAGGTCCAGCGTGTGGCCTGTCGCGAACCTGAACGCATGGCGCCCGACGGGCGGCGTCCCCGGCCCGGTTCGCGGAGTCCCGCCCGTCGCATCCGCGGGGCGCGACCGGGGCGTCCGCATCGCCGGTCCAGGCCGGCGGCGGCCGTCGCGCCCGTTGGCGGCCGGACTTGAATCCGGCCATCGCCAGTCCCACCACTGCCCAGTTCCCGCTACGTCCACATCCAAGGAGTCGCCATGTCCCTGACCGCCATTTTCGATACGTCCCGCGGCACGATCCGCGTCGAGCTGCTGCCGGAGCAGGCGCCGCTGACCGTCGCCAACTTCGTCAACCTGGCCCAGCGCGGCTTCTACGACGGGCTGAAGTTCCACCGCGTCATCGCCGACTTCATGATCCAGGGCGGCTGCCCCGAAGGCTCCGGCCGCGGCGGCCCGGGCTACCGCTTCGAGGACGAGACCAACAACGGCGTCCGCCACGAGCGCGGCGTGCTGTCCATGGCCAATGCCGGCCCGAACACCAACGGCAGCCAGTTCTTCATCACCCACGTGGCCACCCCGCACCTGGACGGCCGCCACACCGTGTTCGGCAAGGTCACCGAAGGCCTGGACGCGGTCGACACCGTGGCCCAGGGCGACACGATCAACGCGATCAGGATCGAGGGCGACGCCGACGCCGCGCTGGCCGCCAAGGCCGATCGCGTCGCCGAGTGGAACCGCCACCTGAGCGCCTGATGCGGACCGGGCCGGGAAGGGGCTGCGTGCTACCATTTCCGGCCCCACGTCCCGTGACCGCATGCGGATTCCCGTTCTCCTGCTGCTGATCGGCGCCCTTGGCGGCGCCTGGGCCTGGTGGTCGCATGGCCGCCAGGCCGATCTGCATCCGGACGACCCGCGCCTGGCCACCGGCGATGCCGGCATCGTGATGCTGGCCGCCGAATGGTGCGGTTACTGCCGCAGGCAGCAAGGCGATTTCGAGCGCGCCGGCGTGCGTTACCGGGTGCTCGACATCGACACCGAAGCAGGCGACCGCGCGATGCGCGCCCTCGGCGCGCGTGGCGTTCCGGTCACCGTGGTCGGCCAGGCGGTCGTCCGCGGCTACGACACCGCCTCCTTGGACCAAAGACTTAGCCCGCTGGGTTACGACGTCTATTAACCTGCGCCGGCCCCGCGTTCCCTCACGCTCCACCCGTCATCCACCGCGAAGGACCCTTCCACAGATGAAGACCCCCGTTCGAGTTGCCGTCACCGGCGCCGCTGGCCAGATCGGTTACGCCCTGCTGTTCCGCATCGCCTCCGGCGAGATGCTGGGCAAGGACCAGCCCGTGATCCTGCAGCTGCTGGAGCTGCCGATCGACAAGGCCCAGGCCGCGCTCAAGGGCGTGATCATGGAACTGGAAGACTGCGCGTTCCCGCTGGTGGCCGGCATCGTCGGCACCGACGACCCGGAAGTGGCCTTCAAGGACGCCGACGTGGCCCTGCTGGTCGGCGCGCGTCCGCGCGGCCCGGGCATGGAGCGCAAGGACCTGCTGCTGGAGAACGCCAAGATCTTCACCGCCCAGGGCGCGGCGCTGAACAAGGTCGCCTCGCGTGACGTCAAGGTGCTGGTGGTCGGCAACCCGGCCAACACCAACGCCTACATCGCGATGAAGTCGGCCCCGGACCTGGATCCGAAGAACTTCACCGCGATGCTGCGCCTGGACCACAACCGCGCGCTGAGCCAGCTGGCGATCAAGGCCGGCGTCGCCGTGGGCGACATCGAGAAGCTGATCGTGTGGGGCAACCACAGCCCGACCATGTACCCGGACTACCGCTTCGCCACCGTCGCCGGTGCGTCGCTGAAGGACAGGATCAACGACGCCGACTGGAACGCCAACGACTTCATCCCGAAGGTCGGCAAGCGCGGCGCGGCGATCATCGAAGCCCGTGGCCTGTCCTCGGCCGCGTCGGCCGCCAACGCCGCCATCGACCACATCCGCGACTGGGTGCTGGGCAGCAACGGCAAGTGGACCACGATGGGCATCCCGTCCGATGGTTCCTATGGCATCCCGGAAGGCGTGATCTTCGGCTTCCCGGTGATCACCGAGAACGGCAAGTACACCATCGTGCAGGACCTGCCGGTCGACGACTTCAGCCAGAAGGCGATCGACAAGACCCTGGCCGAGCTGGAAGAAGAGCGCAGCGGCGTCTCGCACCTGCTCTGAGCCGGTACGCGTTGCCTGTGTGACGAAAAGGCGGCTTCGGCCGCCTTTTTCGTGTGTGGATGGTCGTGTCCGCTGTCGTGCGGTGCATGGCTGCGGCCGGCGCCCCGAGGCGCACTCGCCGCGCCCATTCCGGGCGATCCGCGGCAACGGCGGCACGACGCGCCTGGTGATGTTGCCGTTCGGGCCGGACGGGTGGGTATCGCCGCGCGGGTCCTGCGAGCACTCGTCGGCGGATGCTGGCGTGGTTCGACCGCCACGTGAAGAACGCCGGGCCGCGTGTGCAGAGAAGCCCGCGCTGATCCCCGCAGGACAGCACCCTGGTGGATCGGCATGGCCAGCCATCGCGCTGGCCCTGTCGTGTCCGCGTCGCCGGGGCGGCGATGCCCGCGACCGCAGAAGCTGCGCGAGGCGATCGTGCCTGCAGCAGCGCGCTGCCGTCGCGGAGCTGGATTCGGGCGGTTATCCGGGCGCCGCCGGCTTAGCCTTGAGCGATTCCGAATCGCCAGGATCCGCCGCGCATGTCATCCCAGTCCCCGGGCCTCGTCCCCGCCTTCGTCGACCTGCGCCGTTTCGCCGCCGAAGTGCCGTTCGCGCTCGGCAACGACTGGCTGGCCGACCGCCATCCGCTCGCGTTGCCGGACGGTCCCGTCGCGGTGGCCGCGCTGCGCCTGCCGGCCTGCGCAGGCGAGGTGCCGGCGCAGGCCGCCGACGAGTTCCTGATCGTGCTCGCCGGCACGCTGACCCTGGTGGCGCATGGACAGACCCGGCAGGTCGCTGCGGGCGCCAGCCTGGTGGTGCCGTCCGGTGTGGCGCTGGCGTGGCGCACCGCGCAGCCCACGACGCTGGTGTTCATGCGCGTTGCCGCCGCGCAGGGCGCAGCCGATGCGCTTGTGTCGATCGACGAAGAGGCGCACCTGCAGCCGTCCGGCCCGCCACTGGCCGAGCTGCTGCTGTCGCCGACGCCGCAGTGCCGCAATTTCACCGATTACCGCTCGCTCGATGGCGAGTTCGTCTGCGGCACCTGGGATTCCACGCCGTATACGCGCAGGGCGATGCGTTACCGCCACTACGAACTGATGCACCTGCTCGAGGGCAGCGTCGGTTTCATCGACGGACACGGCAACGTGGCGACGTTCTCGCGCGGCGACGTGTTCCTGGTCCGCCGCGATGCCGATTGCAGCTGGGACAGCCAGGTGCACGTGAAGAAGGTCTACGCGATCCACCGGCCGGCGGCCTGAATCCGCGCGGCGCTGCGCCGTTCGCCTCGCAGCGGACGTGCGGCGTGGATCCGACGCCCGGCATCCGCGTGGGTGGATCGGAGGCCGTGGGCCGTGCTCCACGCGACGCATCGATACCGATGGACAGGCAGGCACGGCAGGCTTCGCAACGCTTCGGGAGCGTGGGTGACGACGCTCGCCCGGGCGGCTGGCTTCATCCGGAACCGCGCCGGTAATGTCGACGGTTGCGACCAAGGTCGCAGGGCGCACCCGGCGGTGTGGGGGCTAGATTCGACCCAGCACGCCACCGGGAGGGGCCGCCATGCAGTACACGGAATTCCATCGCCGCTCGATCGAGCAGCCTGAAGCGTTCTGGGCCGAGCAGGCCCGCGCGATCGACTGGCACGTACCGCCGCAGACGATCCTGGACGACCGCGATCCGCCGTTCCGCAGGTGGTTCGCCGGCGGCATGACCAACCTGTGCCATAACGCGGTCGACCGGCACCTGGGCGCGCGTGGCGACCAGCTCGCCCTGGTCGGCTGGTCCAGCGAAACCGGCAGCGTGCGCGAGTTGAGCTACCGGCAACTGCATCGTGAGGTGAACGCCTTCGCTTCGGTGCTGCAGTCGCTGGACGTAGGCCAGGGCGACCGCGTGGTGATCTACATGCCGCATACGCTGGATGCGGCCATCGCGATGCTGGCCTGCGCGCGCATCGGTGCGATCCACTCGGTGGTGTTCGGCGGGTTCGCCGCGCAGAACCTGGCGGTGCGCATCGACGACGCGAAGCCAAAGGTGCTGGTCTGCGCCGACGCCGGCAGCCGCGGCGGCAAGGTGATTCCGTTCAAGCCGCTGGTCGACGACGCGCTGGCGCGTGCGTCGCATCCGCCGGCGCACGTGCTGGTGATCGACCGTGGGCTGGCCGGTGATGTGCCGCTGCTACCCGGGCGCGATCTCGCCTACGGTCCGCTGCGCGAGGCGCACCTGGACGCGCAGGTGCCGGTGGTCTGGCTGGAATCGAATGCGCCCAGCTACATCCTCTACACCTCCGGCACCACCGGCCGGCCCAAGGGCGTGCAGCGCGACGTGGGCGGCTACGCGGTCGCACTGGCGCTGTCGATGTGGGCGATCTACGACGTGCGTCCGGGCCAGGTGATGTTCTCGACCTCGGACATCGGCTGGGTGGTGGGGCATTCGTACAACGTCTACGGCCCGCTGATCGCCGGCGCGACCTCGATCCTCTACGAAGGCCTGCCGACCGCGCCCGATCCGGGCATCTGGTGGAAGATCTGCGAGCGCTACGGCGTGCGCACGATGTTCTCCTCGCCGACCGCGGTGCGGGTGCTGAAGAAGCAGGATCCGGCCTGGCTGACGCGTTACGACCTGTCGAAGCTGCAGTACCTGTTCCTGGCCGGCGAACCGCTGGACGCGCCGACCGCGCAATGGATCACCGATGCGCTGGGCAAGACCGTGATCGACAACTACTGGCAGACCGAAACGGGCTGGCCGGTGCTGACCCTGATGCCCGGCCTGGAGATGCGGCCGGTCAAGCTGGGCTCGCCCGGCCTGCCCGCACCCGGTTACAGGCTGCGGGTGATCGACGAGACCACGGGCGCCGATGTCGGGCCCGGGCAGAAGGGCGTGCTGGCGATCCAGCCACCCCTGCCGCCGGGCTGCCTGAGCACCGTCTGGGGCGACGATGCGCGCTTCGTCTCCAGCTATTTCAGCCATTTCAGGGAGCGCCTCTACAGTTCGCTGGACTGGGCGATCCGTGATGCGGACGGCTACACCTTCATCCTCGGCCGCACCGACGATGTGATCAACGTCGCCGGGCATCGCCTCGGTACGCGCGAGATCGAGGAGTCGGTGTCCAGCCATCCGGGGGTCGCCGAAGCTGCGGTGATCGGCGTGCACGATGCGGTGAAAGGCCAGGTGCCGGTGGTGTTCGCCACGCTGCGCCAGGCCGGCGACGAAGCGGCTGCCGCCGCGCGCGGCATGCTGCAGACCGTGTCCGAGCAGCTCGGTCCGGTGGCGCGGCCGTCGCGGGTGTATGTGGTGGCGGCGCTGCCGAAGACGCGTTCGGGCAAGCTGCTGCGGCGTTCGCTGCAGGCGCTGGCCGAACAGCGCGATCCCGGCGATCTGTCGACGCTGGACGACCCGAACGCGCTGGACGAAGTGCGGCGCGCGCTGGAGCGGGGTGCCGACGCGGGCGGCTGAGTGACCGCTGCAGGCCTGCACCGGAACGGAGCGCCCCGCATGTGCGGGGCGCTTCAGTGGCGGCATTCCAGCGGATGCGCGTGCGGACGTGCGGCGTGGCTCCGTGACGCATCGCCGCGCCCGCGCGTGGCCGCTCAGGGCGCCGTGTCGTCGCGCGCGGCGCTGTCCTCGTCCGGGTGCGGGTGGTCGGGATCGACGTCGCCGGCCAGCGTCCACACCACGTCGCGCCCTGCCGGATCGCGGCTGAGCACGAAGCGGGCGGCGGCACCCGGCAGCAGCGTCGGTGCGCGCGCGGATGCGCCGGCCGGGGCGGGCAACGGCACCACGAACAGGCCCTGCGCATCGATCGTGCGGCGCGCGCCGGTGTCGGCCAGGTCGCCGACCTCGTTGATGCTGCCGCCGCGCTCGCTCAGCGGGTCGCGGAAGTTCACCAGCAGGTCGGCGCGCAGCGGCGGCTGGCCCGGCACGGCCAGCGTGCCGCCGAGGATGCGCAGGTCGGGCCAGACCTTGCCGTTCTCCGGCAGGTCGCGGTACAGCGCGGGCGACACCCCGGCATGGCTGCCGGTGGCGATGCTGTCCAGCCCGGCGACCAGGGCGAGGAAGTAGAGCTTGCGCAGCTGCTGCTTCTCCAGGTCGCCGTCGATGCCGCCGGCTTCGATCAGCACCGTGCTGGTGCCCCACTGCGTGGTCAGGTCGCCGAACGCGCGCGGGTCGAAGGTTTCGTCCCAGCGGGCGATGTGGCCTGCGATGTATGGCTCGAGCGTGGTGCGGATGACGCCGGCGACCTCGATCGCGCGGGTGCGCACGTCGTTGATCGTGTTGGCGTGGTCGTAGGGCGGCGAAAGCAGGGCGATGGCGGTGCCGCGTCCGGAATCGCCGGCGCGGTACCCGACGCGCTGGTCGTGCAGGTTGAAGCCGAAGCGCGGGCGCACCTGGTCGTGCAGCGTCTTCAGCGCGCGCGCTTCGGGCGTGGCCAGCGCGCGCGCATCGCGGTTCAGGTCGATGCCCTGCGCGTTGCGGCGCTGGAAGCGCGCGGTGCCGTCCGGATTGACGATCGGCATGACGTGCAGGGTGGTGGTCTCGCGCAGGCGCCGCACCAGCGGGTCGCGCGGATGTTCGCCGAGGAAGCGGAACAGGTCGGCCAGCGCCATCGACGCGGTGGCCTCGTCGCCGTGCATCTGCGACCACAGCAGCACCCGCGTCGGTCCCTTGCCCCAGGTCACGTGGCGCAGCGGGCGGTCCTCGACGCTGCGGCCGATCTCCTCGACGCCGAACCCCCGGCGCGCGGTGAGCAGGGGCGTCGCCACGTCCCACCAGTGTTCGGGCTGGAAATCGCGGCGGTCCAGGCCATCGGCGCGCAGTTGGCTGTCGTAGCGCGCGTCGAGCGCGGGCAGCCAGGACGGGGGCGCTGGCACCGTGGTGGCGTTGGCGGCGGCCGGCGTTGCGGCCTGGACGGGCGTGCCGGGCATCGCGCTCAGCAACAGCAGCAGGGGCAGGGCAAGGGCATGGCGCATCACGGGCCTGGGGTGGCGGAAGGGGCCTGCGCAGGGTCGGCAGGGTGCCGCGGGCTGTCAACCCGCGGTGGTGCATGCCGGTGGGCGTCGTGTGCGGATCGGCGCGTGCGTGCCTGCAGTCCGCGGCCTGCCGCGACGCGGGGATGGCCGCCTCAGTCCTGCGCCATGCCGCCTTCCGGCAGCGCGCCGGTGTAGCGCGCGCGCGGGCGGATCAGCTTGCCGAAACTCTGCTGCTCCAGCGCATGCGCCAGCCAGCCGGCCAGGCGTCCGCCGGCGAACAGGACCAGCGCGGGCGAGGCGGGCAGGCCGTGGGCGTGGCAGATCGCGGCGAGCATGAAGTCCACGTTCGGCCGCTGCCCGCTGGCATCTTCCGCGGCGCCGATCATCTCGTCGATCCGGCGCATCGTGCGGCTGCGGCCCAGGTGCGCGCGCAGCATGCGCAGCAGTTCGGCCGCGCGTGGATCGCCGTCGGGATACAGCACGTGGCGGAAGCCGGGCAGTTCGTCGCCGCGCTGCCAGCGCGAGGCGATGAAGGTGCCGGCCGAGGGCGCGTTCAACGCATCGTCGATCAGGGCATGCGCGCGCGCGGTGGCGCCGCCGTGGCGCGGGCCGGACAGCGCCGCCAGGCCGGCGCAGACCGTGGCGTGCAGGTGCGCGCCGGTGGAGGCGACCACGCGCGCGGCGAAGGCCGACACGTTCAGTTCGTGATCGGCGCACAGCACCAGCGCGCCGCGGACCAGCTCGGCGAAGCCGGCATCGTCCGCGCGCCAGGCCCGCGCCAGGGTCAGGTGCACCGGCTGCGGGTCGGGGCGTGCGGCGACCAGCAGGGCCGCGTTCTGGCGCAGCAGGGTGGCGGCGATCTCGTGCCGCACCGACAGCGAGGAGTTGAACGAATGGCGCACGTCCAGCGCCAGCAGCGGGATCGCCGCCATCGCGCGCTCCAGCGGCGGCAGGCGCGCATCGCCGGCGATCGGCGCGACGCGGGTGGGCCAGCGCGTGGCCGGCGCGGCGGCGAACGGGTCCTCGTCGCCGCAGTCCCACAGGATCCGCGCGATGTCCTCCAGCGTCGCGCCGCTGCGCACCGCCTCGACCGCGGACCGGCCGCGGTAATAGGGGCTGTCCGGGCGGATCAGCGAGATCCGGGTTTCCAGCACCGGCAGGCCGCGATCCAGGCTCTGCGCCGCGCCGCGCGCGGCCCCGTGGCCGGCGCGCTTGCGCTGGACCAGCTGTTCGACGTCTTGGCGCCGGTACACGCGGCTGCGCTGGTCCGGGCCGGGGCGCGACTCCAGCAGGCCGCGGCTGACGTAGGCGTACAGCGTGGCGGTGCTGATTCCGAGGATGGCGCAGGCATCGCGGGCCCGGATGTAGTCGTCGCCGCTGTCGTCGTTGCTCATGTGGACATATTGATTGATTGAATCAAGATTGATCAACAGGTTGATTGCTGCCAGATTGGCGGCGCCCCATGGGATCCGGTCCCGGGTCGCCGGGGCGGATCGACAGGAGCATCCGATGAGCACGCAGTCCGCTGGCGCCGCCGCCTCACCCGGGGCGAAGTTCCGCGCCGCCCTCGCCGCCGAATCGCCGCTGCAGGTGATCGGCGCCATCAACGCCAACCACGCCCTGCTGGCCAGCCGTGCCGGCTACAAGGCGATCTATCTGTCCGGTGGCGGCGTCGCCGCCGGCTCGCTGGGCCTGCCGGACCTGGGCATCAACACGCTGGAAGACGTGCTGATCGACGTGCGCCGCATCACCGATGTCTGCGACCTGCCGCTGCTGGTCGACATCGACACCGGCTTCGGCCCGAGCGCGTTCAACATCGAGCGCACCATCAAGTCGCTGATCAAGGCCGGTGCGGCCGCCTGCCACATCGAGGACCAGGTCGGCGCCAAGCGCTGCGGTCACCGCCCGGGCAAGGAGATCGTGCCGCAGGGCGAGATGGTCGACCGGGTCAAGGCGGCGGCCGATGCGAAGACCGATCCCGGCTTCTTCCTGATCGCGCGCACCGACGCGATCCAGGTCGACGGCGTGGACGCCGCGATCGAACGCGCGATCGCCTGCGTCGAGGCCGGTGCCGACGGCATCTTCGCCGAGGCGGCCTACGACCTGGACACCTACCGCCGCTTCGTCGATGCGGTGAAGGTGCCGGTGCTGGCCAACATCACCGAGTTCGGCAAGACCCCGTTGTTCAGCCGCGACGAACTGGCCTCGGCCGGTGTGGCGATCCAGCTGTTCCCGCTGTCGGCGTTCCGCGCCGCCAACAAGGCCGCCGAGAACGTGTACACCGCGATCCGTCGCGACGGGCATCAGCAGGCGGTGGTCGACAGCATGCAGACCCGCGAGGAACTGTACGAGCGGATCGGCTATCACGCCTTCGAGCAGCGCCTGGATGCATTGTTCGCGGCGAAGAAGTGACGGACGTGGGCGCCTTCGCTGGCGGCCTGGATCGACCCTCGCGGCCGGGCGAACCGCTGGTCGGATGAAGCATTTGCCGGGAAGCGAATCCGATGCGAAGCGAATGCCGAGGCGCAGCGAGCGCCTGGATGGGGCGAACACCGACGTGAAGCGCTCGTTGAGGTGAGGCGGATACCGACGTGAAGCGAACACAGAGGTCAAGCGCGATCCGCGGTGAAGCGCGCCGCGGTGAAGCGAACACTGCGATGAAGCAAGCATTGCGACGCGACGCGGCAACACGTTTTCCCCTCTCCCGCCAGCGGGAGAGGGTGCCCAACGGGCGGGTGAGGGCGCTTTGCGTTTGCGTGCCGCGCTCCCACTCCACTGCTGATGGTCGCCATGCATCGTGCGGCCCACAGCACACTCAACCAGCGAGGTGACAGCATGAGCGAGACCACCACCCCGGGCTTCAAGCCGAAGAAATCCGTCGCCCTCAGCGGCACCGCCGCCGGCAACACCGCCCTGTGCACGGTCGGCCGCAGCGGCAACGACCTGCACTACCGCGGGTACGACATCCTCGACCTGGCCACCACCAGCGAGTTCGAGGAGATCGCCTACCTGCTGGTGCACGGCAAGCTGCCGACCCGCGCCGAACTGCGCGGCTACAAGGCCAGGCTGAAGTCGCTGCGTGGCATCCCGGCCGCGGTCAAGGCGGTGCTGGAGGAACTGCCGCCGTCGGCGCATCCGATGGACGTCATGCGCACCGGCGTGTCCGCCCTCGGCTGCGTGGCGCCGGAGAAGGACGACCACAACCATCCCGGCGCGCGCGACATCGCCGACAAGCTGATGGCATCGCTGGGCTCGATGCTGCTGTACTGGTACCACTGGAGCCACAACGGCCGCGCGATCGACGTGGAAACCGACGACGACTCCATCGGTGGCCACTTCCTGCACCTGCTGCATGGCGAGAAGCCGCCGGAATCGTGGGTCAAGGCGATGCACACCTCGCTGATCCTGTATGCCGAGCACGAGTTCAACGCGTCCACCTTCGCCTGCCGGGTGATCGCCGGCACCGGCAGCGACATGCACAGCGCCATCGCCGGCGGCATCGGCGCGCTGCGTGGTCCCAGGCATGGCGGTGCCAACGAGGTCGCGTTCGAAGTGCAGAAGCGCTACGACAGCCCCGACGAGGCCGAGACCGACATCAAGGCGCGCGTGGAGCGCAAGGAAGTGGTGATCGGCTTCGGTCACCCGGTCTATACCGTGTCCGATCCGCGCAACAAGGTGATCAAGCAGGTCGCCCTGGAGCTGTCCGACGAGCAGGGCAGCCGCAAGATGTACGACATCGCCGAGCGCCTGGAGTCGGTGATGTGGGACATCAAGAAGATGTTCCCGAACCTCGACTGGTTCAGCGCGGTGAGCTACCACATGATGGGCGTGCCGACCGCGATGTTCACGCCGCTGTTCGTGATCGCGCGCACCGCAGGCTGGAGCGCGCACATCATCGAGCAGCGCACCGACGGCAAGATCATCCGCCCGAGCGCCAACTACACCGGCCCGGAAGACCAGGCCTTCGTGCCGATCGACGCGCGCACGTGATGCAGATGAACGCTCCCTGCGCCGAGGGCGTCCGGTTCCGCAGGCGCGAGTAGGGCGGAGCAGCCAATCGGTCGCTCCGGTTGTGATCCTTCTTCTCGTCTGGGGGAAAGGTAGCAAGGCAGCGAAAGCAGCAGAGCAGCAGAGCAGGTCCTCCCTCTCCCGCTTGCGGGAGAGGGGCAGGGGTGAGGGGGCTTTTGGCATCGCGCCAGCAACACCCTCATCCGCCCTTCGGGCACCTTCTGCCCCGAGGGCACCCAGTCCCGCAGGCGGGAGAAGGGCAAAGCAGCAAAGCAGCAAAGCAGAAAAGCAGAAAAGCAGAAAAGCAGACGATCACTCCGTCCTGGTGTGATCCTCCCTCTCCCGCCCGCGGGAGAGGGGCAGGGGTGAGGGCGCCTTTGGCATCGCGCCGGCAGCGCCCTCATCCGCCCTTCGGGCACCTTCTCCCGCAGGCGGGAGAAGGGCAAAGCAACAAAGCAACAAAGCAACAAAGCAGAAAGGCAGAAAGGCAGAAAAGCAGAAAGGCAGAAAAGCAGAAAAGCAGAAAAGCAGAAAAGCAGAAAAGCAAAGCAGCACACGATCACTCCGTCCTGGTGTGATCCTCCCTCTCCCGCCTGCGGGAGAGGGGCAGGGGTGAGGGTGCTTCTGGCATCGTGCCAGCAACACCCTCATCCGCCCTTCCGGGCACCTTCTTCCGCACGGGAGGAAGGACACACGCATCAGATCCGGATCTACGCCAGCCATGAACAGCCAGCATCGCAAGTCCCTTCCCGGCACCCCGCTCGACTGGTTCGATGCGCGCGCGGCGGTCGAGCGCATCCAGTCCGGCGCCTACGCGCGCATGTCCTATACCGCGCGCGTGCATGCCGAGAACCTGGTGCGGCGCTGCGATCCCGACCTGCTGGACACGGCGCTGCTGCAGCTGATCGAACTGCGTCGCGACGTCGATTTCCCGTGGTATCCGGCGCGCGTGGTCTGCCACGACATCCTCGGCCAGACCGCGCTGGTCGACCTTGCCGGCCTGCGCGATGCGATCGCCGGGCAGGGCGGCGACCCGGCCCAGGTCAATCCGGTGGTGCCTGTGCAGCTGATCGTCGACCACTCGCTGGCGGTCGAGTGCGGTGGCGACGATCCGGATGCGTTCACCAAGAACCGTGCGATCGAGGACCGCCGCAACGCCGACCGCTTCGACTTCATCGACTGGACAGCGAAGGCCTTCCGCAACATCGAGGTGATCCCGCCGGGCAACGGGATCATGCACCAGATCAACCTCGAGAAAATGTCGCCGGTGATCTACACCCGGGACGGCGTCGCCTTCCCCGATACCTGCGTCGGCACCGACAGCCATACGCCGCACGTCGATGCGCTGGGCGTGATCGCGGTCGGCGTCGGTGGGCTGGAAGCGGAGAACGTGATGCTCGGCCGCGCCTCGTGGATGCGCACGCCGGAGATCGTCGGGGTCGAGCTCGCCGGCCGGCCGGCGCCCGGCATCACCGCGACCGACGTCGTGCTGGCCCTGACCGAATTCCTGCGCCAGTCGAAGGTGGTCGGCGCCTACCTGGAATTCCGCGGCGAAGGGGCGGGGGCGCTGACCATCGGCGACCGCGCGACGATCTCCAACATGGCGCCCGAATACGGCGCGACTGCGGCGATGTTCTTCATCGACGACAACACCCTGGACTACCTGCGTCTGACCGGCCGCGAGGACGTCCAGGTGCAGCTGGTGGAGACCTATGCGAAGGCGGCCGGCCTGTGGGCCGATGCGCTGGCCGATGCGCGCTACGAGCGCACGCTGCACTTCGATCTGTCCAGCGTGGTGCGCAACATGGCGGGCCCGTCCAACCCGCATCGACGCCTGCCGACCTCCGCGCTGGCCGAACGTGGCATCGCCGGCAATCTCGACCAGGCGCGCGCGCAGGAAGCGCAGGGCCTGATGCCGGACGGCGCGGTGGTGATCGCCGCGATCACCTCGTGCACCAACACCTCCAATCCGCGCAACGTGATCGCCGCCGGCCTGCTCGCGCGCAACGCCAACGCGAGGGGCCTGCTGCGCAAGCCCTGGGTCAAGACCTCGCTGGCGCCCGGCTCGAAGGCCGTGCAGCTGTACCTGGAGGATTCCGGTCTGCTGCCAGAACTGGAGCGCCTCGGCTTCGGCATCGTCGGGTTCGCCTGCACCACCTGCAACGGCATGAGCGGCGCGCTGGATCCGGCGATCCAGCAGGAGATCGTGGAGCGCGACCTGTACGCCACCGCGGTGCTCAGCGGCAACCGGAACTTCGACGGCCGCATCCATCCGTACGCGAAACAGGCCTTCCTCGCGTCGCCGCCGCTGGTGATCGCCTACGCCATCGCCGGCACGGTGCGCTTCGACATCGAGAAGGACGTGCTCGGCACCGATGCCGACGGCAGGCCGGTCACGTTGAAGGACATCTGGCCGGCCGACGAGGAGATCGATGCGATCGTCCGCGCCAGCGTCAAGCCCGAGCAGTTCCGCAAGGTGTACGCGCCGATGTTCAACGTGCGCGTCGAACACGGCGAGCCTGTGGCGCCGCTGTACGACTGGCGGCCGATGAGCACCTACATCCGCCGCCCGCCGTACTGGGAAGGCGCGCTGGCAGGCGAGCGCAGCCTGCGCGGCCTGCGCCCGCTGGCGGTGCTGGGCGACAACATCACCACCGACCACCTGTCGCCGTCGAACGCGATCCTGGCGTCCAGCGCCGCCGGTGAATACCTGGCGACGATGGGCGTGCCGGAAGAGGACTTCAATTCCTACGCGACCCACCGCGGCGACCACCTCACAGCGCAGCGCGCCACCTTCGCCAACCCGAAGCTGGTCAACGAAATGGCCGTGATCGACGGCCAGGTGAAGCAGGGCTCGCTGGCGCGCATCGAACCCGACGGCCAGGTGGTGCGGATGTGGGAGGCGATCGAGACCTACATGGCGCGCCGCCAGCCGCTGATCATCGTCGCTGGTGCGGACTACGGCCAAGGCAGCTCACGCGACTGGGCGGCCAAGGGCGTGCGCCTGGCGGGCGTGGAGGCGATCGTCGCCGAGGGCTTCGAGCGCATCCACCGCACCAACCTGATCGGCATGGGCGTGCTGCCGCTGGAGTTCAGCCCGGGCGATACGCGGGCCACGTACGGCATCGACGGCAGCGAGACCTTCGACATCGTCGGCACGCGTGCGCCCGGCGCGCAGCTGACCCTGGTGATCCACCGCCGCGATGGCGAGCGGATCGAGGTGCCTGTGGTCTGCCGCCTGGATTCGGACGAGGAAGTCTCGATCTACGAAGCCGGCGGCGTGCTGCAGCGCTTCGCGCAGGATTTCCTCGAGCAGAGCGGGGCGCAGGTGTCGAAAACGGCCTGACCCGGCCGTCGTACCGGTACATCCACGTCGCCAGGAGCATCGCCATGTCCAGCCAGCATTCCGCCACGTCAGGCACGGTCCATCTGCATCGGGTCCTGCGCGCGCCGCCGGCGCGCGTCTACCGCGCCTTCCTCGACCCGGCGGCGCTGGCCAAATGGCTGCCGCCACACGGCTTCGTCGGCACCCTCCATGCATTCGATGCCACGGTCGGTGGCGGCTACCACATGTCGTTCACCAACCTCGGCACCGGCGGCAGCCACTCCTTCCGCGCCACCTTCGTCGAACTGGAGCCGGATGCGCGCATCGTCCATGTCGATACCTTCGACAGCCCGGACCTGCCCGGCGAGATCCTGGTCGCCGTGACGCTGGCACCGAACCTCTGCGGCACCGAGCTGCGGATCGAGCAGACCGGGATTCCCGCCGCCATTCCCACCGACTTCTGCTACCAGGGCTGGCAGGAGTCGCTGGCCCTGCTCGCGCTGCTGGTCGAGCCGGAGATTCCCGACGGGGTGTGATGCGATGCAGGGCGATCTGATCCTGTCGGCGCGTGTTCGCGGGCGCATCGGCGCGGGGATTCTCCGCGCGCTGTCCTGTCGTGCGCGGGATCGTCGCCCGGGCGAGGCGCTGTCCGCGCCCGGCAGCCGGCACCGGTCGCTGTCGCAGCGTCATCCCCGCTCGGTCCTGCTCTGACTTTCCTTCGCTTCTTCCTGGACAACAGCTCATGACCCACCTGCAGCAGCTCCGCATCCCCGCCACCTACATGCGCGGCGGCACGTCCAAGGGCGTGTTCTTCCGCCTGGAAGACCTGCCGCCCGCGGCGCAGGTGCCGGGCCCGGCGCGCGATGCGCTGCTGCTGCGGGTGATCGGGTCGCCCGATCCCTACGGCAAGCACACCGACGGCATGGGCGGTGCGACGTCGAGCACCAGCAAGTGCGTGATCGTCGCGCCGGCGTCGGTGCCCGATCACGACGTGGACTATCTGTACGGCCAGGTGTCGATCGACAGCGCGTTCGTGGACTGGAGCGGCAACTGCGGCAACCTCAGCACCGCGGTCGGTCCGTTCGCGATCGCCAACGGCTTCATCGATCCGGCGCGCCTGCCGCACGACGGCGTGTTCCAGGTGCGCGTGTGGCAGGCCAACATCGGCAAGACCATCGTCGTGCACGTGCCGATCGCAGGCGGGCAGGTGCAGGAAACCGGCGATTTCGAACTCGATGGCGTGACCTTTCCTGCCGCCGAGATCGTGCTGGAGTTCCTCGATCCCTCCGATGACGGCGCCGATGCCGCCCTGTTTCCCACGGGCCACCTAGTCGACACGCTCGAGGTGCCGGGCATCGGCGCGCTGCAGGCCACGCTGATCACCGCTGGCATCCCGACCGTGTTCGTCGATGCGCAGGCCATCGGCTTCGATGGGACCGAACTGCAGCCGGCGATCAACGAGGACCGGGCCGTGCTGGCGAAGCTCGAGGCGATCCGCGTCGCCGGCGCGCTGCGCATGGGCCTGATCCGCAGCGCGGACGAGGCGGCCACCCGCCAGCACACGCCGAAGGTCGCCTTCGTCGCAGCGCCCCGCGATTACATCTCCTCCAGTGGCAGGACGATCGCCGCGGCCGACATCGACCTCAACGTGCGCGCGATGTCGATGGGCAGACTGCACCACGCGATGATGGGCACGGCGGCGGTGGCGATCGGCACCGCCGCGGCGATCCCGGGCACCCTGGTGAATCTGGCGGCCGGCGGCGGCGCGCGCGAGGCGGTGCGGTTCGGGCATCCCTCCGGCACCCTGCGCGTGGGCGCGGAGGCGCGCCTGGTCGACGGCCACTGGGTGGTCGCCAGGGCGATCATGAGCCGCAGCGCCCGCGTGCTGATGGAAGGCGCAGTGCGCGTGCCGGCCCAGCTGTCGCCCGGCTAGCCGGCGTGGCTGCCGCTCGTGCGGCCGCGGACCTTCCGGCACACGCAGGGCGGGTGCGGTTGCGGCGCGGCATGAAACCCGGCGCGTTTGGTGGCAGGATCGCAGGCTCCGCGCCGGGGGATGCAGAGGCGCGGTGCCGCTGACGCAGACCCAGGGGGAGGGCCGCATGCGCGACGACGACGTGTTCCGCAAGACCGATGCCGGGCGGGAGGAAATCCAGCAGCGGCAGCGCCGTCTGGCGCCGCAGCTGCGCACCATCCTGCTGATGGTCGATGGCCGGCGCAGCCTGGCCGAGCTGCGCGAGGTGATGGCAGGCGTGCATGCGCCGGCCGACACGCTGGCGCAGCTGCAGGCGCTGGGCCTGATCGAAGCGACGCCGAACGGGTTCGGGCCATCCGCCTTGCTGCAGGCGGTATCGCCGGGGCAGGGCGCGAGCCCGGATGCCGCCAGCGCGGCCCCCGGGCCGGTACCGGTGCCGCCGCCGCCGGCTGCCGCGAGCGGGCTGGCGGTCGGCGATTACCACCGGCTGTACGAGGGCATGAGCGAGGCGATCAGGGCCCATCTGGGCCTGCGCGGCTACTTCATGCAGCTCAAGGTCGAGCGCTGCGAGGACGCGGTCGCGCTGCGTGCGCTGCTGCCGGAGATGCGTCAGGCGCTGGCCAAGGCCAAGGGCGAAGGTTTCGCCGACACCTGGATGCTGGCCACCGCCGGGCCCTGAACCGGGCGGGCATGGAACGCCAACGGACGCCGCCGGCGACCGTTGGCGCGGATGCGGCCCGGACGGGGCCGCCCAGCCTCAGGCCAGGCCTTCGGCCTTCAGGACGGCCTGCACGCCGGCATCGGCGTCCATGCGGGCACGGAAGGCGGCCAGCTGCGGCAGGTCGGCCAGGTCGATGCCGACGCGCTCGGCCCAGCGCAGGGTGAGGTACAGGTAGGGATCGGCGTAGCTGCGGAAGCCTGCGAGCCAGTCGCGGCCTGCCAGCTGGCGCTCGGCGGTTTCGAACAGGGCGCGCACGCGCTTGCGCGCGGCGGTGCGGACCGCGTCGAACTGCGCATCGTCGCCGATGTAGTTGCCCGGCATGAACAGCGGCTTGAACGCCGGATGCAGGTCGGAATTGACGAAGGCCAGCCAGCGGTTGGCGTCGGCGCGCTGGCGGGCGCTGCCGTCGCCGGCCAGGCCGGCATCCGGCGCGTGGTCGGCGATGTAGCCGAGGATGGCCGCGTTCTGGTTCAGTACGAAATCGCCGTCGACCAGCAGCGGAACCGCGCCGGCCGGGTTCAGGGCCAGGAAGGGCGGGGCCTTCATCGCGGTGGCGTCCAGCGCCTCGAAGTCGAACGCCGCGCCGCTCCAGCGCAGGGAGATGTGGACAGCGGTGGAGCAGGCGCCGGGCTTGGTATAGAGCTTCATCGGGATTCCGGGAGGGCAGGAACGGGGCCCGGACTATCCCAGAAGCGCCGGCGCCCCGGCAATGACGCGCGGCCTCAGCCGGCGCGCGGCTTCAGCTTCTGCACCCGGTAGAAGGTGTGGTCGCCGATGGTCGCCACCTGGTAGGAGTTGCTCCAGCTCGGGCTGGCGATCGCCATGGCCGCGAAATGGCTGGCGCCCGGGACGATCTCCCGGCGCTGGCCGACCGGCAGCGCCCAGTTGCGCTCGGCGGTCAGGGCCACGTTCACCGACCGGTCCCAGGCGTCGAAATTGCCCAGCCGGGTATTGGGCGAGACGATCGTCGGCGCGAACTGCTTGCGCGCGGTGACCACGTCGCACATCGAATCGCCCCACAGGCCGCTGTCGAGGCGCCGCAGGGCGACCTCGGCCACGGCCTGCTGGCCGCGCAGGCTCTGGTCACGGGCTTCCAGGTACACGGTGGTGCTCAGGCACAACGAGTCGGCGGCCGGCTGGGGCAGAAGCTGCGACAGCCAGAGAATCCATGCCAGTTTCATCTACTTCTCCTTGCTCCGTCTCCGCAGTCCCCCATTCCGTCCCAACGCGGGGCGGAACATCAACGGGACACTGCTGGGCGTCATGGGGAGGCGACCGCTGCCACGGGTCGCCCGGGAAGCCGGCAGGAATCTGCTGCGCCGGCAAGACCCGCCGAAGAGGGGCGGATCGAAGTGGCGCGCAAGGTAGCGGCGCGGATCCCAACTGAAACTGAATAGGCAAGGTTGACGGCGGCCCCCGGTCTGGGGTGGGTCGCGCGCCGGGGTGGGCGCCGCGGACGGCCCGCGGCGCGCCTGTCAGAAGCCCGCGGCGAGCCGGCTTCCCTGCGCGATCGCACGCTTGGCATCGAGCTCGGCCGCCACGTCGGCGCCGCCGATCAGATGCGCCTGGATGCCTGCCCCAAGCAGTTCTGCGTGCAACAAGCGGTTGGGCTCCTGGCCGGCGCAGACCACCACATGGTCGATCGCCAGCGTCTGTTCGACCCCGTCCACGCGGATGTGCAGTCCGGCATCGTCCACGCCCAGGTACTCGACGCCGCCGATCATCTTCACCGCTTTGGCCTTCAGCGTGGCCCGGTGGATCCAGCCGGTGGTCCTGCCCAGGCGCGCGCCGGGGCGGCCGGCGCTGCGCTGCAGCAGCCAGACGCGCCGGGCCGGGGCTTCGGGCTGCGGGGGCGCCAGGCCGCCACGCGCGTCGCCGTCCGGGGCCACGCCCCATTCGGCCATCCAGCGGGCGGTGTCCAGGCTTGGCGAGGTGCCTTCCTGGACCAGGAACTCGGCCACGTCGAAGCCGATGCCGCCTGCGCCGATCACCGCCACGGCCGCGCCGGGATGGACCCGGCCGGACAGCACATCCAGATAGCCGACCACCTTTGGATGGTCGGCGCCGGGGAAATCGACCGCGCGCGGCAGGATGCCGGTGGCCAGCACGACCTCGTCGTGGCCGGCCAGCAACGCGGCATCGGCACGGGTCCGCAGGCGCAGGTCGACGCCGGTTTCCTGCAGGCGATGGCCGAAGTAGCGCAGGGTCTCGTGGAACTCTTCCTTGCCCGGGATCGTCTTGGCCAGGTTGAACTGGCCGCCGATCTCGCTGCCGGCGTCGAACAGGGTCACCGCGTGCCCGCGCTCGGCGGCCACGGTGGCGCAGGCCAGCCCGGCCGGACCGGCGCCGACCACGGCGATGGCCTTCTTCACGGTCGCCGGGACGTAGTTCAACTCGGTCTCGTGGCCGGCGCGCGGGTTGACCAGGCAACTGGCCAGCTTGTTCTCGAACACGTGGTCCAGGCAGGCCTGGTTGCAGGCGATACATGTATTGATGGCGTGCGCGCGCCCGGCCTGCGCCTTGGCCGGCCACTCCGGGTCGGCCAGCAGCGGCCGCGCCAGCGACACCATGTCGGCCTGGCCGGCGGCGAGGATGCCCTCGGCCACGTCCGGCATGTTGATCCGGTTCACCGCCACCAGCGGCACGCCCACATGTGGCTTCAGCCGCGCAGTCACGCCGGCGAAGGCGCCGCGCGGCACCGAGGTGGCGATGGTCGGCACCCGGGCTTCATGCCAGCCGATGCCGGAATTGATGATGGTCGCGCCGGCGGCTTCCACCGCCCGGGCCTGCTGCACGATCTCGTCCCAGGCGTTGCCGTCCTCGACCAGGTCCAGCAGCGACAGCCGGTAGACCAGGATGAAGTCCGGGCCGCAGGCCTCGCGCACCCGGCGCACGATCTCCACCGCGAAGCGCATCCGCTTCTCGGCGCTGCCGCCCCAGGCGTCGTCGCGGCGGTTGCTGCGCGGGGCGGTGAACTGGTTGATCAGATAGCCTTCCGAGCCCATCACCTCGACGCCGTCGTAGCCGGCCTCGCGCGCCCGTGCCGCGGCGCTGGCGAAGGCGCCGATCTGGCGCTCGATGCCGCGCGACGAGAGCGCCCGCGGGGTGAACGGGTTGATCGGGGCCTTCAGCTTCGATGGCGCCACCTGCAGCGGGTGGTAGCCGTAGCGGCCGGCATGCAGCAGCTGCAGGCAGATCTTGGCGTCGTGCTGGTGGACCGCAGCGGTCACCTGGCGGTGGCGGGCCACGTCCCAGGGGAAGGCCAGGGTGCCGCCGAAGGGCTTGAGCCAGCCGACCACGTTCGGCGCGAAGCCGCCGGTCACGATCAGGCCGGCGCCACCGGCGGCACGCTCGGCGAAATAGGCGGCCAGTTTCGGGAAGTCGCGGGCGCGGTCTTCCAGCCCGGTGTGCATCGAGCCCATCAGCACCCGGTTGCGCAGGGTGGTGAAGCCCAGGTCGAGCGGGGCGAACAGGTGCGGGTAGGGCGACGCGCTGGCGTCGACGGGAGCGGCTGGCGGCATATGGATACGCTGGCGTACGGATTGTGCACGATGCCGCGAAACCGGCGCAGGCGCAAGCCGGGCCGCGGTCGTGCAAGGCATGGATCGCAGGCGCTTTCAATGTTGTCAACGACGGCGCGCTCGCCCACCATGGCGCCCCCTTGCCGGCCGGCCACCATGGACGTCGCCTCGCTTCCGTTCCACGACTATCTGCGCCCCGGCATCGCCGCCGCCGACCTGCCCGACCTGCACCCGCTGCTGTCGGCACGCGACCAGCTGCGCGCGTTCTCGACCCTGTTCCATGGCGGCGAGGAAATCGTCATGGTGCGCCTGCTGGTCCTGCGCGCCATCGGCGAACGCGGCCAGGCCCCGGACTGGAGCCCGCAGGAACTGCGCGAACACTTCGCCTACCTGGACCAGGTCAAGTTCGACACCGTGCTCGGCCGGCTGCGCGACAACGGCCTGCTGCTGTGGGAGGCCAACAGCCAGCGCTACCGGATCAGCCCGAGCGGGCGCCAGGCGCTGTCGGCGATCGGCCTGCTGCTGCAGTTCAACCAGGAAGGCGACGAGCTGGCCTATGTCACCGCCCAGCTCGCCGCGGGCCAGGCGGTCGGCAAGGTCGGCGCCGACGACCTGCAGCACCTGCTGTCGCGCCTCAATGAACTGCGCGAGGACTTCGACCAGGCCGTGCTGAGCGGCTCGGAGCACCGGATCCGGCAGGCCGCCGACACCCTGCAGTCGGTCTGGCGCTGGGTCGAGAAGGGCACCGAGATCATCCGCGGGATCGCCTCGGACGGCGAACTGGACACCGCCACGCACCGTGTCGCCCAGCAGATCGGCCGCGCGCAGAGCGCGATGCTGCGCCAGGCCTCGGTGTTCCAGCGTGCGCTGAACCAGCTCGACCGGCACCGCGTGCACCTGGGCGCCAGCGGCCTGTCCTCGTCCGACGTCAACCGCTACCTGCGCGACTGCGGACCGGCCGCGCTGGCCGCGCTGGCCGACGACGTGCTGGCGCGCGCGCCGATGCCCGCCTTCGTGCTCGGCCCGATCGCGCTGGACGTGGCCGAATACGAACTGGTCGAACGCGAGCGCGAGGCCGGCGAGGACGCCTCGCTGCCGCCCGCCCAGGCCGCGCCGCACGACCTGCAGGCCGCGACCGGCGAGCAGGAATACCAGCATGCCGAGCAGTGGCTGTCGCAGCTGGCGGCGCTGGACGATGTCGCCGCGCTGACCGACTGGGTGCCGCAGGAGGGCTTCGCGATCAGCGCCTACCGGCTGTCGCTGCTCGGCCTGATCGGCGACCCGGGCGCCGAGAACCGCAGCGGCGTCAGTGCGCAGCTGGCGCAGTTGCCGCTGCAGTGGCGGGTCGAGGCCGCGCTGGAGCCGATCCAGCGCGCCGGCGTGGCGCTGATGAGCCGGGGCCGGCTGGTGCCGGCCGGCGTGGCCGATCCGCACGCCGCCACCGACACGGCCGCCGATCCCGATGCCGACGTGGCCCTGCCGCCGCGCAGCGCGACCCGGGCCAAGGCCGCCGCCGCCGAACCCGCACCGCGCAGATCCAGGACTTCCCCTGCCAAGGCTGCCGACGCGCCCGCGTCGCGGCCGCGCAAACAACGGACCCCATGAACGATTCCACCGCTTCCCTGATCGCCCGGCTGCTGGCCGAGCGCTGGCTGCCGCGCGAGGACCGCGCCGTGCGCCAGATGCTGGTCGACGCCGAACTGCGTGCCGACCTCGAACGCCGCCTGGCCGCCGCCGGCCTGCGCCTGCTGGAACACCCGTATGCCGCGCACGTCGCGGTCGGCATCGCCCGCCAGCAGGAGGCCGAGGTGTTCGGCCATGCCGAGTCCTGGTCGGCCAGCAACCTGCAGCTGAGCCGCGATGCGCTGGCGCTGCTGGTGGTGCTGTGGTCGCTGCTGGTGCTGCCCAAGCGCCAGCGCCAGATCGCGCGCCAGGAAAGCGACCGCCAGCAGGACCAGGAACAGATGTTCGCCGAGCTCAAGCCGGTGCCGGTGGGCGCCGAGATGGTCGACCCGGTCAACGAACGCACCCTGCTGGCCGACTTCGGCGACCGCCTCGGCGGCAAGAACCGGATCCAGATGAACCTGGGCACGCTCGCGCGGCAGGGCTTCATCACCCGCCGCAAGGAGCGCATCCACGAAGGCCCGATGCTGGACCTGGCCTTCGATTACGAACGCATCGCCAGCCGCGTGATGGATGGCGCGCTGGCGCACGTGATCGCCGAGGCCCGCGCCTCGCAGGCGGCCAATCCGCTGCCGGCCGAGGACGCGGTGGAGACGGCGGTGGACAGCGGGCCTGCCGAGGCCGAAGCGCCCGGCATCGTGCCGATCGACGAGCCGGCAGCGCAGGATGAGGAGCAGCACGATGTTTGAGTTCCGCAGCCTGGAAGTGGTGCACTGGGATTACTGGCAGCGCTACGAGCTGCCGCTGGATGCCTCGATCATCACCGTGGTCGGGCCGAACGGCTCGGGCAAGACCACGCTGCTCGATGCGCTGCGCACCCTGCTGGCGATCGACGACCGCGACATGGCGCGCGACTACAAGACCTATCTGCGCCACAACGGCAAGCCGTTCGCCTGGCTGCGCGCGGTGGTCAGCAACCCGGTCGACCGGCGCGGCAAGCGCGCGTTCTTCCCGTGCATGGACGAACAGGTCACCATCGCCTGCAGGATCCGCAAGCGTGGCGGCGACTGGACCCGCGATTACCAGGTGGTCGCCGGCGACGTGCCGGTGGAGACCCTGGAGCAGGGCGGCGAATGGCTCGGCGTGCGCGACTACCGCGTGCGCCTGGCCGGTGCCGGCCTGAGCCGCGCGATCTGCCGCGTGCTGACCCTGGAGCAGGGCGCCACCGACAAGCTCTGCCAGCTCTCGCCGCGCGAACTGCTGCAGCTGGTGTTCGACGTGTTCGAGGACAAGGCGGTGCTGGACGACTACCAGCGCGCCCGTGCCGACCAGTTCGACGTGGAGAAGGAGATCGGCCAGCTGCAGCAGGGCCTGGCCGAGCTGCATCTGCGTCTGGAGTCCTCGCGCGCCGACGTGCGCTCGTTCGAGGAAGGCCGCGCGCTGCGCAACCAGCAGCAGCGCCTGCAGGCCGAGATCGCGCCGAAGGTGGAACTGGCCGACCTCAAGGCGACCATCGACGGTGCCCGGCCGCGCCTGACCGGCCTGCGCCGTGGCCTGCGCGAACGCGAACGCGCGCACGCCGCGCTGCAGGCCGAGGACGCCGCGTCGGGCACGCGTCGCGAGGAACTGCGTGGCGAGCTGGCCCAGGCCAAGGCCGATGTGCGTGCGGCCGAGGGCGCCTTCACCGAGGCGCGCGACCTGGCCCGCGATGCCGAGCACCTGGTCCGTCGCCATGACGAACTGGCGCGGCTGCAGGCCGAGCGCGGCAGCGTCGATGTCGACACCCTCAGCCGCCAGGTCGAGGACGGCCGCCGCCGCCAGGCCGAGCTCAAGCTCGAGGCCGAGCGCGACCGCAAGCGCAATGGCGAGATCGCCGCCCAGGTCGCCGCGCTCAGCGGCGGCGGGCGCGTGGTCGAGCCGTTCGAACGCGATTTCCGCGCCGCGCTCGACCAGGCCGGCATCGGCCATCGCGTGCTGACCGAACTGGTGGAGATCGCCGACCCGACCTGGGCGGTGGCGATCGAGGCGGTGCTGGCCCCGTACCGGCACCTGCTGCTGCTCGATTCGCCGCGCGACGCGTCGCAGGCCTGGGCGCTGGGCGAGAAGCTGCAGTACCGGCACTTCGTCGTGGCCGACCGCGCGCCGGTCGACAAACCCACGCGCGGCTCGCTGCTCGAAGTCGTGCATTTCTCCGCCGATCCGCCGGCCTGGCTGCCGCGCCAGCTGGATCGCGTCCAGCGCGTGGCCGACGTCGAGGATGGCCATCGCCTGCCCAAGGGCCAGGACTGGATCACCGCCAAGGGCTATCTGCGCGAGCATCGCGGCGGTCGCCACATCGGCGGCGGCCAGCATCATTTCGGTGCCGGCGCGCGCCAGGCGCAGCTCTCCGACCTGCGCGCCGAGGCCGTGGCGCTGCAGCAGCGCAGCCATGCGCGCGAACAGGAACTGGCCGCGCTCGGGCAGAAGGTGGCGGCCGACCAGAGCCGCCTGCTCGGGCTCGATGCCGGGCAGGAGCTGGTGACCCGCGCGGCCGAGTTCGCCGACGCCGCCGAGCGCCTGCCGGCCCTGGCCGAATCCGCGCAGCAGGCCGCGCTGGCCCTGGCCGAGACGCGCAACCGGCTGGACGGCTGCGAGGCGCTGGAAAAGGCCGAGAGCATCGCCACCGCCAGCCGCGCCGGCGAACTGCGCTCGCTGGCCCAGGAACTGCGCGACCGCGGCAGCCAGATCGGCCAGGAGCAGCAGGTGCTGGTGCAGCGCCTGGTCGAGTTCCGCCGCCGCCGTGCGCAGATGCCGCCGGCCTGGCGCACGCCGGCCGCGCTGCGGCAGGCGCGCGAGGAATTCGAGAGCGCCGGTGCGGTGCGCCGCGAGCTGGAGCGCATCGACGACCGGATCGAGCGCGGTGGCTTCGTCGAGGACGATGCCTGCATCGCGCTGCGCGACAAGTTCGGCGCCGACCATGGCGCGCTGGAAGAGACCATCGGCAAGCGCGAGGCGCATCTGTACCGCGCCCGCCGCATCACCGAGGAAGCGCGCGGCGCCTACATCAACGTGCTGCGCGCCACCGTGCGCCGCTACCGCAGGAACCTCGGCGCGCTCGGCGACCTGGCCGGCATCGGCGTGGACGTGGAGATGCCCGAGCTGGTCAACGAGGACGTGGCCCTGGCCCAGGCCGGGCTGACCGTGCGCTTTGACTTCGACCGCAAGGGCTGGATCGGCCTGGACGACGGCGAGGCCTCCGGCGGCCAGCAGGTGATGAAGTCGCTGCTGCTGCTGGTCGCGCTGCTGCGCGACGAGGACCAGCCGGGCGGCTTCGTGTTCATCGACGAACCGTTCGCGCACCTGGACGTGTTCAACATCGAGAAGGTCGGCCGCTTCCTGCGCAGCACCGACGCGCAGTACATCCTGACCACGCCGATCACGCACAACCTCAACGTGTTCGAGCCGTCCGACCTGGTCATGGCCACCAGCAAGCGCCGCGCCGGCAACGCCTGGGCCGAGCCGGTGGCGGTGCTCAAGCGCGAACGCGACGCGCCGGCCGCGGCCTGACCGCGCCCGGCGCGCTGATCGGGCCGCTGGAAAGCACGGAGGCCCTCCGGTCCGCAGCGGAGGGCCTCGTCGTCCGTGCGCGGCGGGATGCCGGGATGCGCGGGGTTACCAGCCGGCCAGCACCAGCTTGCCGATCGTGCTGCCCGATTCGAGCCGCCGATGCGCCTCGCGCAGGGTGGCCGCATCGATCCTGCCCAGCGTCTCGCGGTGGATCCCGCGCAGCTGGCCGGCGTCGACCAGGCTGGCCGCGCGGCTGAGGATCCGATGGTGGTGGATCATGTCGTGGGTGCGGAAGCGCGGCCGCGTGAACATCATTTCCCAGTGGATGCCGATGCACTTGGCCTTGTACGGGTCGCCGATGCGCAGCTCGCCGGCCGGTTCGACGATCAGGCCGACATGGCCCTGCGGCGCCAGCAGCTCGCCCAGTTCGGCCCAGTAACGGTCGGTGTCGGCCAGGTTGATCGCCGCCTCGATGCGGTCGATGCCCAGCGCGGCCAGCTGCGGGGTCAGCGGTTGGCGGTGGTCGATCACATGGTCGGCGCCGAGTTCGCGGCACCAGGCGATGGTTTCCGGGCGCGATGCGGTGGCGACGACGGTGAAGCGTGCGCGTTTCGCCAGCTGGATCGCGATCGAGCCGACGCCGCCGGCACCGCCGATCACCAGCAGGGTGCCCTGCGGGGTCTCGCCGTCGAAGTGGTAGGGCATGCGTTCGAACAGCAGCTCCCAGGCGGTGATGGTGACCAGCGGCAGCGCCGCGGCCTGCGCGAAATCCAGCGTGTCCGGCTTGGCCGCGACCAGCCGCTCGTCGACCAGCTGGAACTGCGCGTTGCTGCCCGGGCGGGTGACGTCGCCGGCGTAGTAGACCGCGTCGCCGGGCTGGAACAGGGTCACGTCCGGTCCGACCGCCTCGACCACGCCGGCGGCATCGAAGCCGAGCACGCGCGGCTGCGCTTCCAGCTGCGGCTTCGGTGCGCGCAGCTTGGTGTCGACCGGATTGACCGACACCGCCTCGACCCGGACCAGGATGTCCTGGCCCTGCGGCGTGGGCACCGGCAGTTCGATGTCCTGCAGCGACTGCGGATCGTCGATGGGGAGATAGCGGCTGAGGCCGACGGCTTTCATGCGGGCTCCGATGGTGGGGAAGTCGATCCGATGATACGGATGCCGGGCGCGGAGGTGCCGCGGCCGCCGGCACGGTTCCAGCGGACATGGCGCAGGCGGGCGCGGGTTCCGGCCTGTCTGCTGCGCTGGACGCGGCGACGAAATACGTGGATGTCGTCAATCAGTCATGTTCTGAACTGTGACCGCTTCGACTTGTTTTCACATGTTATGGTACTGTTAACACCGTCTTCACCTTGTCGCGCCTAACCTTCGCCGCGACGACGTGAATTACGGCCGTCAGGGATGCCCCCGGTGTCTTGGGCATCTGAGCGATCCTGAGGCACCCCGTATCTCTACCCCGAATCATCAAGGAGCTGCAGATGAATAAGAAACTTCTGACTGCCGCGCTGCTCGGCGGTCTCGCCGTAGCGCAGGCCGCATCCGCGCAGGAGTTCGACGACCGTTGGTACCTGACCGGCTCGGCAGGTTTCAACTTCCAGGACAGCGACCGCACCACCGAGGATGCGCCGTTCGCCACCCTGGGCCTGGGCAAGTTCATCAGCCCGAACTGGTCGCTGGATGGTGAGCTGAACTACCAGAACCCGGGTCTCGAAGCCAACAAGGACCTGAACTGGAGCCAGTACGGCATCTCGCTGGACCTGCGTCGCCACTTCGTGACCGAAGGCCGCGGCTGGAACCCGTACGTCCTGTTCGGCCTGGGCCTGCAGCGCGCCGAGGAAGAGTACGACGCGTTCCCGAGCCCGGATTCCCCGGGTCAGCGCCGCGACAACAACCTGGCTGCCAAGGTCGGCGTCGGCCTGCAGACCACCTTCGACAAGCGCGTCGCCGTGCGCGCCGAGCTGGCCTACCGTGGCGACTTCGACGACCAGAGCGTCCATGCTGCCGGTGAAGACCGCTTCGGCGATCTGCTGGCCTCGATCGGCGTCGTGATCCCGCTGGGTCCGGCTCCGGTCTCCGCTCCGCCGCCGCCGCCGCCGGCTCCGGCCGCCCCGAGCTGCGCGGATCTGGATGACGACGGTGACGGCGTCAACAACTGCGACGACAAGTGCCCGAACTCGCAGCCGGGTCAGGCCATCGGTCCGGACGGTTGCCCGGTGCCGATCTCGATCGACCTGAAGGGCGTGAACTTCGACTTCGACAGGGCCACCCTGCGTCCGGACGCTGTTGCGATCCTGAGCGAGGCCACCGAGATCCTGAAGCGGTACCCGGATCTGCGCGTCGAAGTGGCTGGCCACACCGACTCGAAGGGCACCGACGAGTACAACCAGAAGCTGTCCGAGCGTCGTGCGAAGGCCGTGTACGACTACCTGACCAGCAATGGCGTCGCCGCCTCGCGTCTGGTCGGCCCGACCGGTTACGGCGAGAGCCGTCCGATCGCGCCGAACGCCAACCCGGATGGTTCCGACAATCCGGAAGGCCGCGCGAAGAACCGTCGCACCGAGCTGAACGTCCAGAACTGATCCTGGACCAGGCTCCACGCGTCACGCACAAGGCCCGGCATCTGCCGGGCCTTGTCGTTTCCGGCACCTGCCGCGCGGAACGGATGCGATTGTGTTGAATCGCCCCTGTCCGCTGCCTACACTCCCCGCACCGCCTGATGGATGACGCCCATGCTCCGTATCGCCGCTGCCGGCCTGCTCGGCCTGACCCTGTTGCCGGCGATCGCGCATGCGGCGCCCGACTGCACCGTCGGCGCCATCCCGCAGCCCTTGCCGCTGCCGGCCACCGCAGTGGCGCCGATCGCGTCGGAGTTCGGTTCGCGTACCTCGCAGCTGGGCATGCCCAGCGGCGTGCTGGCACCGGCCCAGGATGGCGCGCAGTCGCTCGATCGCGTGCTGCTGCGCCTGCGCATCGATGGCTGCCGCAATGTCGCCAGGGCGGTGCCCGCGTCCGGACCGGCGAGTCCGAACGATCCGGCGGCCTACAAGCCGCAGACCGAGTTCGACAATACGCCGTGGCGTTTCGACATGAGCCAGGGCGGCAAGCGCATGACCGCCGATGAGTTCGACGCGTGGATGAAGTCGCGCGGCGTGCGTGTCGCCAGGGGCGCCGCGCCTGCCGCTGCACCCGCGGCCGCGCCGGCCGAACCGCCCGCGACCAAGGACTGAGCGGGACGCCAGCGGTGAAGCCGTCGCGCCCCACACGGCAGGCGCCGCGGCGCGACGTCGCCGCGGCTCCGCGGCATGGGCTGGCGCGGGTCCTGTCCAAGGCGGGCCTGTGCTCGCGCACCGAAGCCGCGGTCTGGATCCGCGCCGGGCGCGTGCGCGTCGACGGGCGCGTGATCCTCGATCCGGAACATCCGATCCGTGACGGCATGCGTGGCGTGGTCGTGGACGATGGCCAGGCCGCGCAGGTCGCGCGCCGCTACCTGATGCTCAACAAGCCGCGCGGACTGGTGACCACCGTCCGCGACGAGCAGGGGCGCGACACCGTCTATCGCTGCTTCGATGGCGCCGGGCTGCCGTGGCTGGCCCCGGTCGGGCGGCTGGACAAGGCCAGCGAAGGCCTGCTGCTCTTCAGCAACGACCCCGCCTGGGCGGCGCGCTTGACCGACCCGGCCACCGGGCCGCGCAAGACCTACCACGTGCAGGTCGATGCGGTTCCCGACGCGGCGCGGCTGGAGGCGATCCGCGCCGGCGTGTCGGTCGATGGCGAGCGGCTGAGCGCGCATGCGGTCGACCTGTTGCGCAGCGGCGGCAGGACCGCGTGGCTGGAGGTGGTCCTGGAAGAGGGGCGCAACCGGCACATCCGGCGGCTGCTGGAGGCCAGCGGTCTGGCGACCCTGCGCCTGGTGCGCGTCGCGATCGGGCCGCTGCAGCTGGGCGAGCTGGGCAAGGGGCAATGGCGCGAGCTCGACGCGTCGGAGCGTGCGGCACTCGATGCATGAAGCTGAATCGATCAGGATTGCGTCACGTTGTGCGCAATGAATTCAATGAGATAGGTTGAATTCCTCTGGGTTTGGATTAGGCTGACGACTCGCTGCCCTGGAGTGATGCCATGTCTGCCCGCCACCGCCCGTTCCTGCTGTGCCTGATGCTCTGTTCCGTCGCGCTCTCCGCGGGGTGCGCATCCGGCGGAAAACCGGTGGCCGAGGTGGCGGAGGAGGCGCCGCTGATCGTCAGCGTGGAGGCGCCGATGGCCGTCGCGCAGAAGGATGCGCTCGGCAATTACCGGTTCGAGATGCAGCAGGGCGAGACGCGGATGACGGCCGACCAGTTCGATGCCTGGATGAAGGCCAACGGCATCCGTGTCGCCCGGGGTGGCGCCCCGGCCGCGGCTCCGGAATGACGTGGGCCAAGGGCGGCCGGGCCGGTTCTGCCGGCGACGGCCGCACATGGAAAGGCGCCGATAGCGGCGCCTTTCGCGTTGCAGGGATCCGGCGGCCCGCGCTCAGCCCTTGATCACGCCCAGTTCGCGGCCGATGCGGATGAACGCGTCGATCGCCCGGTCCAGGTGTTCGCGCGTGTGCGCCGCGCTCATCTGGGTGCGGATCCGGGCCTGGCCCTGCGGCACCACCGGGAAGAAGAAGCCGATCGCGTAGATGCCTTCCTCCAGCAGGCGCTCGGCGAAGCGCTGTGCCAGCGGGGCGTCGTACAGCATCACTGGCGCGATCGGATGCACGCCGGGCTTGAGGTCGAAGCCGGCCTCGGTCATGCGGCCGCGGAAGTGCGCGGTGTTGTCGGCCAGGCGCTCGCGCAGGTCGTCGGCCGCGCCCAGCATCTGGAACGCCTTGATGCCGGCGGCGACCACGTGCGGCGGCAGCGAATTGGAGAACAGGTAGGGGCGCGAACGCTGGCGCAGCAGCTCGACCACGTCCTTCTTCGCGGTGGTGAAGCCGCCGAGCGCGCCGCCCATGGCCTTGCCCAGGGTGCCGGTGATGATGTCGATCCGGTCGAGCACGCCCTTGACCTCGGCCGAGCCGCGGCCGCTGGCGCCGAGGAAGCCGGTGGCGTGGCATTCGTCGATGTGGACCAGCGCGCCGTACTTCCTGGCCAAGGCGGTGATCTCGTCGAGCGGGGCGATGAAGCCGTCCATCGAGAACACGCCGTCGGTGGTGATCAGCTTGGTCTTGCAGCCGGCCGCATCGGCGGCCTGCAGCTGCTTCTCCAGGTCGGCCATGTCGCAGTTGGCGTAGCGGAAGCGTTTTGCCTTGCACAGGCGCACGCCGTCGATGATGGAGGCGTGGTTGAGGCTGTCGGAGATGATCGCGTCGTGCTCGCCCAGCAGCGGCTCGAACAGGCCGCCGTTGGCGTCGAAGCAGGCCGCATAGAGGATCGTGTCCTCGGTGCCGAAGAAGTCGGCGATGGTCTTCTCGAGCTGCTTGTGCAGGTCCTGGGTGCCGCAGATGAAGCGCACGCTGGCCATGCCGAAGCCGTGCGTGTCCAGCGCGTCCTTGGCCGCCTGGATGATGTCCGGATGGTCGGCCAGGCCCAGGTAGTTGTTGGCGCAGAAATTCAGCACGCTGCGGCCGTCGGCCAGGGTGATCTGCGCGGACTGCGGGCTGGTGATGATGCGCTCGGACTTGAACAGCCCCTGCGCGCGGATGTCGTCGAGGATGTCGGCGTAATGCTGGGTGTTGGACATGTCCGTGCTCGTGCTGCGTGCGAAGCCGCCGATTTTAGCAAGCCGCGCCCGTGCGGCCGGGCATGGCGCCGGTCCGCGCGGGCCGGCGTGAAGCCGGGTACCCGGTGCCGGTCCGGGTTGTCATATCCAAAAGGCATGAGCGCCCGCGATCTCGTCATTTCCTGCGCGCCGGCGGTGTGCGCAGGATCGGCGTCGCAGTCAGTGGCCATCCGGCATCCGTCGAGGCGCGGAGCCGAATCCAGCTGGCGGGCCGCCAGGGCCTGCATTGCGGCGCTGCCCACGCATATCGACATCGGCTGTCCCGTTCCCGCTTGCCCCGCACGTGCCCAGGCACGGCGGAACCATCCCAGCGTCAACCGGCCCAAGGAGGCGGCGACATGCGAACGCAGTCAGGCATGCGGCGGAAGTCGGCAACGAAACGGCTGCATCGGCTGGGCCTGGCGATCGCCTGCGCGCTGGCGCTGCCGGCCTCGGCCCAGACCGCGCAGCCGACCCTGGCCGATGTCCTCAAGCGGCTGGAGGCGCTGGAGCAGCGCCATGCGGGTGGGCAGGCGCAGGCGGTCGACGGCGCGCCGCTGGATCTGGCCGCCCTCGACCAGCGGCTGCGCGCGCTGGAACGCAATCTGGAGCTGCAGGAAGAGGCGCGCCAGGCCCGTGCGAAGGACGCGCCGGTGGTGTCCGCCGGTGCGGGCGGCGCGGCGATCCGCTCGGGCGACGGCCGCTACGACTTCCGGTTCCGCGGGCTCGTCCAGGGCGATGGGCGGTTCTTCACCGGCGACGGAGCATCGGACGACACCTTCCTGCTGCGCCGCGTGCGCCCGACGATCGAAGGCTCGCTCGGCAAGCTGGTCGGGTTCCGCCTGACGCCCGAGTTCGCCGGCGACAGCGCCAGCATCGTCGATGCCTACGTCGACCTGAAGTTCGACCCGGCCTTCACCGTGCGCGCCGGCAAGGTGAAGGGGCCGGTCGGCCTGGAGCGGCTGCAGTCCGGCAATGCGATCGCGCTGATCGAGCGTGGTTTCCCGACGGAGCTGGCGCCGAACCGCGAACTCGGCGTGCAGGCGCAGGGCGAACTGGCCGATGCGCGGCTCAGCTACGTGCTCGGCGTCTACAACGGTGCGCCGGACGGGCGCGACGGGGCGACCAGCAACAGCGACGGCCGCTTCGAATACGCCGGCCGCCTGTTCTTCGAGCCGGTCAAGGGCATCGGCTTCGGTATCGGTGGCAGCGTCGGCGACAAGGAAGGCGCCGGCAACGCCTTCCTGCCGCGCTACCGCACCCAGGGCCAGCAGCAGTTCTTCAACTACCGCGCCGCGGTGGCGGCCGACGGCCGGCACAGCCGCATTTCACCGCAGGGCTACGCGTACGCCGGTCCGTTCGGGCTGCAGGCCGAGTACATCCGTTCGCGGCAGGAGCTGGTGCTGGCCGGTACCCGCGCCACGCTGGAAAACAGTGCCTGGCAGGCGACCGCGAGCTGGGTGCTCAGCGGTGAGGACGCGGGGTTCCGCGGTGTGAAGCCCGCACGCGCCTTCGATGCCGACGGTGGCTGGGGCGCGTTCGAGCTTGTCGGCCGCTATGGTGTGCTGGACATCGACGACGACGCATTCCCGCTGTTCGCCGATCCGTCCTTGACCTCGCGCAGGGCGAGGGAATGGGCGCTGGGACTAAACTGGTACCTCAACAGCAATCTCAAGCTGGTCGTGAATTATCTTCACACCGGATTCGATGGCGGTGCCGCAGGCGCCGCCGACCGCGAGGACGAGAAGGCGGTGTTCTCCCGGCTGCAGGTCGCGTTCTGACCTGCCTTCCCACTCAGGAGCCACGACGATGAAGACGCATCACCGTATCCGCCGCACGCTGCGCACAGCCGCCACCGCGGTACTGGGCCTGGGCCTGGTGTTTTCCGCATCGGCCCGCGACATCAAGCTGCTCAACGTGTCCTACGACCCGACCCGCGAGCTGTACCGCGACTACAACGCCGCCTTCGCCAGGCACTGGGAGCAGGAGACCGGCGACAAGGTCACCATCGAGACCTCGCACGGCGGTTCGGGCAAGCAGGCGAGGGCGGTGATCGACGGCATCGAGGCCGACGTGGTCACCCTGGCGCTGGCCTACGACATCGACGCCATCGCCCAGCACGCCAAGCTGCTGCCGGACGACTGGGAGCGCCTCCTGCCGGACAACAGCGCGCCCTACACCTCGACGATCGTGTTCCTGGTGCGCAAGGGCAATCCGAAGGAGATCAAGGACTGGCCGGACCTGCTGCGCTCTGGCGTGTCGGTGGTGACGCCGAATCCGAAGACCTCCGGCGGCGCGCGCTGGAACTACCTGGCCGCCTGGGCCTATGCCGAACGCATCTTCAATGGCGACCGCGAGCGGATCCTGCGCTACATGCGGGCGCTGTTCCGCAATGTGCCGGTGCTCGATACCGGCGCGCGCGGCTCGACCACGACCTTCGTCCAGCGCGGCATCGGCGACGTGCTGCTGGCGTGGGAGAACGAGGCCTTCCTGGCGCTGGAGGAACTGGGCCCGGACAAGTTCGAGATCGTGGTGCCGAAGCTGTCGATCCTGGCCGAACCCTCGGTCGCGCTGGTCGATCGCAATGTCGACCGGCACGGCACCCGCGAGGCGGCGGAAGGCTATCTGAAGTACCTGTATTCGCCGGAGGGGCAGAAGATCGCCGCGCGCCATTACTACCGGCCGCGTCAGCCCGAGCACGCCGATCCGGCCGACATCGCCCGCTTCCCCAAGGTGGAACTGGTGACGATCCAGCAGGCGTTCGGCTCCTGGGAGAAGGCGCAGACCGAGCACTTCGCCGACGGCGGGCTGTTCGACCAGATCCAGGCGAGCCGGTAACCGATGGGCGCGGTCGGGGCACTGCCACGGCGCGGCCGGCGCCGGCGGGTGATCCCCGGGCTCGGACTGGGCCTGGGTATCACGCTCGTCTGGCTGAGCCTGATCGTGCTGCTGCCGCTGCTTGGCGTGTTCGTGAAGACCAGCGGGCTCGGCTGGTCCGGGATCTGGCAGGTGTGGAGCGAACCGCGCGTGCTGGCCGCCCTGAAGCTGAGCTTCGGCACCGCGCTGGCGGCCGCGGCGTTCAACGCGGTGATGGGCACCTGGGTGGCGTGGGTGTTCGTGCGCTACCGCTTCCCGGGCAAGCGCCTGTTCGACGCGATGATCGACCTGCCGTTCGCGCTGCCGACCGCCGTGGCCGGCATCGCCTTGACCGCGCTGTACGGCGGCAACGGGTGGATCGGGCGCTGGCTGGAGCCGCTGGGCATCAAGATCGCCTACACGCCGCTGGGCATCACCATGGCGCTGGTCTTCGTCGGCCTGCCGTTCGTAGTGCGCGTGGTGCAGCCGGTGCTGGCCGAAAGCGAGCGTGAACTGGAGGAGGCCTCGGCCACGCTCGGCGCGAGCCGCTGGCAGACCATCACGCGGGTGATCCTGCCCGCGCTGTGGCCGGCGGTGCTGACCGGCTTCGCGCTGGCATTCGCGCGCGGGGTCGGCGAGTACGGCTCGGTGATCTTCATCGCCGGCAACATGCCCGGCGTCACCGAGATCGCGCCGCTGCTGATCACCATCCGGCTCGAGGAGTTCGACTACGCCGGCGCCACCGCGATCGCCGCGGCGATGCTGCTGCTGTCGTTCCTGCTGCTGCTGCTCGTGAACACCTTGCAGGGGCGCCTGCTGCGCACTGGTCAGGCGAGGGGCGGATGAGCGAAGCTGCGGTTTCCGTCGTGTCCACGCTGCAGGAGCAGGCCATGTCGTCGGCCCGGGACCGGCCCGTGCGGGCCTCGCCGACCACCGAGCCGCGCTGGGTGCAGTGGCTGCTGATCGGCGGCGCGCTGGCCTTCCTGCTCGCCTTCCTGCTGCTGCCGCTGGTGCTGGTGTTCGCCGAGGCGCTGCGCGGCGGCTGGCAGACCTTCCTGCGTGCGATCGTCGATCCCGACGCGCTGTCCGCGATCCGGCTGACCCTGCTGGTCACCGCGATCGTGATTCCGCTCAACCTGGTGTTCGGCGTGGCCGCGGCCTGGGCGGTGAGCAAGCACCAGTTCCCCGGCAAACGCCTGCTGGTCAGCCTGATCGACCTGCCGTTCTCGGTCTCGCCGGTGGTGGCGGGCCTGGTCTTCATCCTGATCTTCGGTCGCGGCGGATGGCTGTGGCCGGCGATCGAGGATGGCTGGATGCTGCAGCTGCCGTTGATCGGCGAAACCCTGGTGCAGCTGCCGCGGATCGTGTTCGCGCTGCCGGGCATCGTGCTGGCGACGACCTTCGTCACCTTCCCCTTCATCGCGCGCGAGCTGATGCCGCTGATGGAGCAGCAGGGCAGCGACGAGGAACTGGCCGCGCTGAGCCTGGGCGCGAGCGGCTGGCAGACCTTCTGGCGGGTGACCCTGCCCAACATCCGCTGGGGCCTGCTGTACGGCGTGCTGCTGTGCGGCGCGCGCGCGATGGGCGAGTTCGGCGCGGTGTCGGTGGTGTCCGGCCACATCCGCGGGCGCACCAACACGCTGCCGCTGCACGTGGAGATCCTCTACAACGAGTACGCCTACAGCGCGGCCTTCGCCTGCGCCTCGCTGCTGGCGCTGAGCGCGCTGGTCACGCTGGCGGTCAAGACCTACCTGGAATGGCGCCACGGCGAATCGCTGGCCGCCAGCCACCGGCACTGAACCACGAGGAGACGCGGATGGAAATCCGGATCGAGGGCCTGCGCAAGCAGTTCGGAGCGTTCACGGCGCTGGACGACATCGCGCTTCAGATCCGCGAAGGCGAGCTGCTGGCACTGCTGGGGCCGTCGGGGTCGGGCAAGACCACGTTGCTGCGGGTGATCGCCGGGCTGGAGCACGCCGATGCCGGGCGCGTGCTGTTCGGCGGCGAGGACGCCTCGCAGCTGGCGGTGCAGGATCGCCGGGTCGGCTTCGTGTTCCAGCACTACGCGCTGTTCCGCCACATGACGGTCGCCGACAACATCGCCTTCGGGCTGAAGGTCCGGCGCGGACGCGAGCGCTGGCCGGCGCGGAAGATCCAGGCCCGGGTCGACGAGCTGCTCTCGCTGGTCCAGCTGCAGGACCTGGGCGGCCGCTATCCGAGCCAGCTGTCGGGTGGCCAGCGGCAGCGGGTCGCGCTCGCGCGGGCGCTGGCGATCGAACCGCGGGTGCTGCTGCTGGACGAACCGTTCGGCGCGCTCGACGCGCAGGTGCGGCGCGATCTGCGTGCCTGGCTGCGGCAGCTGCACGAGCAGACCGGACTGACCACGGTGTTCGTGACCCACGACCAGGAGGAGGCGCTGGAACTGGCCGACCGCGTGGCCATTCTCAACCGCGGGCGCATCGAGCAGCTCGCCACGCCGGCCGACGCCTACGACCACCCGGCGACGCCCTTCGTCTATTCCTTCGTCGGCGCGGTGAACCGCCTGCGTGGGCAGCGCAATGGCGACCGCATCGACGTGGCGGGGCTGGGCCTGCCCGCGCCCGCCGGTGCCGGCGGCGGTGAATTCGATGTCTACGTGCGGCCCGAGGACCTGCGCCTGGCCGAGTCGGGCTGGGCGGCGACCGTGCTCGGCAGCCAGCGCAGTGGCCCGCGCCTGCGTCTGCGTGCGCGCCTGGAGGCCAGCGCCGAGGACGTGGACCTCGAACTGCCGCTGGACGTCGAGCACCGGCACCCGGTGGGCTCGCGGCTGCAGCTGGCGCCATCGCGGTTCGGCGCCTTCCCCGCCGCGTGAGGGAGTTGTCCTGGTCCTGTCCCGTCCTGGGATGCGCCTGACCGCAAGGCACTTGACGCGGTCAAATGTTGCACCGCAGTATCTGCCTGGTTAATTAATTGTGAATCCGTGCTGGCGTTCACGGCGCCGGCCTGGCCACCCGGCCGTTGCATCACCCCCACCAGGAGAGAACCAGGATGAAGGCAGTCAAGCTCGCCACCTCGCTCGCCGTCGCGCTGCTCGCGGCCGCCCCCTTCGCGTCCTTCGCCCAGGATGCCGAGGAAACCCCGCTGATCAACTGGTCGATCGCCGCCACCTCGGATTACGTGTGGCGCGGTTCCTCGCAGTCCGACGAGAACCCGACCGGCCAGGTCGGCCTGACCTTCAATCTGCCGGCCGGTTTCTATGCCGGTGGCTGGGCCTCGGGCGTCGATTTCGGCGCTGGCGATCCGGACTTCGAGGTCGACTATTTCGTCGGTTACAACACCGATTTCAGCGAGTCGGTCAACTTCGACGTGATGATCAACCGCTACACCTACCCTGGTGCGTCGGAGCTGAACTTCAACGAGCTGATCACCAAGACCACCTTCGCCGACGCCTACAGCCTGACCGTGGCCTATGCCAACGATTTCGGCGGCTCGGACACCAAGGCGTGGTACGTCAACGGCGGCGCGAGCTTCGGCCTGCCGAACGACTTCAGCCTGGACCTGGGCGTGGGTCGCAGCCTGTTCGACGATGCCTATGGCGACGATTACACCGACTGGAGCGTCGGCGTCAGCCGCAGCTTCGGCATGGTCTCGGCCGCGCTGGCCTACGTCGGCACCGACGGCAACGGCCGCGACGCCTTCGGCGAACTGGCCGACAGCCGCGTCGTGCTGACCCTCAGCGTCGGCAACTGATCCCCGCGCCGTCGCCGCGCGCGACGGCCGGTAGAACGCGAAAGCCCCGGCAGCGATGCCGGGGCTTTCGTTTTTGCGCGCGATGCCGGCCGCGCCTCTGTGGTGCTGCGGCTCAGTACCAGCTCAGCACGACCTTGCCGGCCTTGCCCTGTTCCATCAGGTCGAAGCCGTGCTGGAACTCGTCGATCGGCAGCTGGTGGGTCAGTACCTTGCCCAGCGGGAAACCGCTCAGTACCAGCTGGGTCATCTTGTACCAGGTCTCGTACATCCTGCGGCCGTAGATGCCCTGCACGGTCAGGCCCTTGAAGATGATCTTGTCCCAGTCGCAGCCGGCGCCCCTGGGCATGATGCCGAGCATGGCGATCTTGCCGCCGTGGTACATGCAGTCGAGCATGTCGTTGAACGCGCGCGGGTTGCCGCTCATTTCCAGGCCGACGTCGAAGCCTTCCATGTGCAGGTCGGCCATCACGTCCTTCAGCGACTGGTTGGCGACGTTGACCACGCGGGTGGCGCCCATGTCGGCGGCCAGCTTCAGGCGGAAGTCGTTGACGTCGGTGACCACCACGTTGCGCGCGCCGATGTGCTTGCAGATGCCGGCGGCGATGATGCCGATCGGGCCCGCGCCGGTGATCAGCACGTCCTCGCCGACCACGTCGAACTCCAGCGCGCAGTGCGCGGCGTTGCCGTAGGGGTCGAAGAAGGCGGCCAGCTCGCTCGGCACCGGGTCGGGAATCGGCCACAGGTTGCTGGCCGGCATCACCATGTACTCGGCGAAGGCGCCGTTGACGTTGACGCCGATGCCCACCGTGTTCGGGCACAGGTGCGGGCGGCCGCCGCGGCAGTTGCGGCAGTGGCCGCAGACGATGTGGCCTTCGGCCGAGACGCGCTGGCCGATCTTGTAGCCGGTCACGCCCGGGCCCAGCTCGGCGACGCGGCCGACGAACTCGTGGCCGATGGTCAGGCCCGGCTTGATCGTGCGCTGGCTCCACTCGTCCCACAGGTAGATGTGCAGGTCGGTGCCGCAGATCGCGGTCTTCTCGATCTTGATCAGGACCTCGTTCGGGCCGGGCACCGGCACCGGGACCTCGTCCAGCCAGATGCCCTTGGCGGCTTCGCGCTTGACCAGCGCCTTCATGGTTCGGGACATCGTCCGGCGGCCTTGTTGAGGAGTGAGGGCGACATTATAGGGAGGTTGCTGGCGAAACCTTTGCCGGCCCGATGTCCCGCCAGGTCATCCGTCATGGGCCGGGCGGCGGTGCGACTGGCTAGAATCGTCGATCCTTTCAGCTGGAACCGTCCTCATGCGTCTGCGTCTGCTTTCCGCTTCCATCCTGGCCGCGCTGGCCTTCGCCCCGGTGGTCCAGGCGGGCGAGGGCATGTGGGTGCCGCAGCAGCTGCCGGAGATCGCCGGGCCGCTCAAGCAGGCCGGCCTGAAGCTGTCGCCGCAGCAGCTGGCCGACCTGACCGGCGACCCGATGGGCGCCGTGGTCGCGCTGGGCGGCTGCACCGCCAGCTTCGTGTCGCCCAATGGCCTGGTGGTGACCAACCACCACTGCGCCTACGGGGCGATCCAGCTCAATTCCACGCCCGAGCACAACCTGATCCGCGACGGCTTCAACCCGGCCACCCTGGCCGACGAGGTCAGCGCCGGCCCGAACGCGCGCATCTACGTGCTGGACGACATCACCGACGTCACCGCCCAGGCCAATGCGGCGATGGCCGCGGCCGGCGACGACCCGCTGGCCCGCACCCGCGCGCTGGAGGCCTTCGACAAGGCGCAGGTCGCCGCCTGCGAAGCCGAGCCCGGCTTCCGCTGCCGCCTGTACAGCTTCTCCGGCGGCAATGTCTACCGCCTGTTCAAGAACCTGGAGATCCGCGACGTGCGCCTGGCCTATGCGCCGCCGGGCAGCGTCGGCAAGTACGGCGGCGACATCGACAACTGGATGTGGCCGCGCCACACCGGCGACTTCGCGTTCTACCGCGCCTATGTCGGCCGCGACGGCAAGCCGGCGGCGTTCGCGGCCGACAACGTGCCGTACAGGCCGAAGCACTGGCTGCGTTTCGCCGACAAGCCGCTGGGCGAAGGCGACTTCGTCATGGCCGCCGGTTATCCGGGCCGTACCAGCCGCTACGCGCTGGCGACCGAGTTCGACGACACCGCCAGCTGGACCTATCCGACCATCGCCCGCCACTACAGGGCGGTGATCGGCCTGATCGAGGCCGCCGGCAAGGCCGACCCGCAGGTGCAGGTGAAGTACGCCAACACGATGGCCGGCCTGAACAACACGGCCAAGAACTACGACGGCCAGCTGGAAGGCTTCAAGCGCATCGACGCGGCCGCGCAGAAGCGCGCCGAGGAGGCCGCGGTGCTGGCCTGGCTGCGCGGGCAGGGCGATGCCGGCGCGCAGGCGCTGGCCGCGCACGAGACCCTGGTGACGAAGGCCGGGCAGGGCCGGCAGACCCGCGACCGCGACCTGGTGCTGGGCCAGTTCAACGGCACCGGTGCGATCGCTGCCGCGGTGCAGCTGTACCGCCTGGCGATCGAGCGGACCAGGCCCGACGCCGAACGCGAGGCCGGCTATCAGGAGCGCGACCTGCCGGGCATCGAAGGTGGCCTGCGCCAGATGGAGCGCCGCTATGTCGCCTCGATGGACCGCCAGCTGCAGCAGTACTGGCTGCAGCAGTACGTGGCGCTGCCGGCGCAGCAGCGCGTGGCCGCGGTCGACGGCTGGCTGGGCAGCGGCGATGCCGCGGTCAAGCGTGCGCTGGACCGCCTGGCGAAGACCGGCCTCGGCAGCACCGAGGAGCGGCTGAAGTGGTTCGCCGCCGACCGCGCCGCGTTCGAGGCCAGCACCGATCCGGCGATCCAGTACGCGGTGGCGGTGATGCCGACCCTGCTGCAGCTGGAAGAACAGCGCAAGCGTGGCGCCGGCGAGGACCTGCTGGCCCGTCCGCGCTTCCTGCAGGCGGTGGCCGACTACCGAAAGAGCCAGGGCGGCTTCGTCTACCCCGACGCCAACCTGTCGCTGCGCATCACCTTCGGCAACGTGATGGGCTACACGCCGAAGGACGGCGTGGCCTATACCCCGTTCACCACGCTGGAAGGCCTGGCCGCCAAGGACACCGGCGAAGAGCCGTTCGATGCGCCCAAGGCGCTGCTGGAGGCGGTCGCGGCCAAGCGTTACGGCGGTCTGGAAGACGCGCGGATCGGCTCGGTGCCGGTCAATTTCCTGTCCGACCTGGACGTGACCGGCGGCAACTCCGGCTCGCCGGTGCTCGACGCCGACGGCCGCCTGGTCGGCCTGCTGTTCGACATGAACTGGGAGTCGGTCAGTTCCAACTGGGTGTTCGACCCGAAGATGACCCGCACCATCACCGTCGACAGCCGCTACGTGCAGTGGGTGATGCAGGAGGTCTACCCGGCGCCGCAGCTGCTTCAGGAGCTCGGCATCGCCCGCTGATGTCCGGGAGGCGGTCGGCATCCGCTGCCGACCGCCAGCGGGTATGATGCGCAGCCCGTCGCCCCGGCCAGGTGCGGCGGTTTCCCCCGCAACGACACGACACCATTCCGATGCGCATCCTGCTTGCCCGTCACGGCGAAACGCCGTGGAACGCCGAAGGCCGCTACCAGGGCCAGATCGACATTCCGCTGTCGCCGGTCGGCGAATCCCAGGCGCGTGCGCTCGGCGAACGCCTGTCCTCGTTCGCGATCACCCGCGCCGTCGCCTCGCCGCTGTCGCGCGCGCGGCACACCGCCGAGCTCGCGCTGGGCGATGCCCGCAAGGCGATGCTCGAACTCGATCCGGACGTGCAGGAGATCGCACACGGTGAATGGGAAGGCCTGCTGGCCAGCGAAATCCACGACAAGGATCCGGCGCGCCTGCGCGCCTGGCGCGAGGAGCCCGATACCGTGCTGATGCCCGGTGGCGAATCGCTGCGCCAGGTGCTCGACCGTTCCTGGCGCGGCCTGGCCCGTGCCAGCGAAGGCCTGGGCGAGGACGACACCCTGCTGCTGGTCGCGCACGACGCGGTCAACCGCGTGCTGCTGTGCCGGATCCTGGGCCTGCCGATCGGCAAGCTGTGGACCTTCCGCCAGGCACCGACCACGCTCAACCTGCTGGAAGGCCCGGACGTGGATCACCTGGAAGTGGTGCGCCTGAACGACTGCGCGCACCACACGCCCTTCTTCGGCGAAGCCAAGCACCGCGCGCTGTAAGCGCGGTCGCCACCGGGCTGGAGGCCCGGTCGGTCCGGGCCGGCATGGCCCGGGCATGTCAGGACGCATATTCCGCAGGCGCGCAGGCGCCGGTCACCCAGCCGGATCTGCCGGCGCCCGGTCCAGCGTCATGCCCGATTACGCTCCCAGTGCCACGGAACACCTGCAGCGCACCCGCCGCTTCGTGCAGTGGATCTACCCGATGCGGATGCTGGGCGTGACCCTGATGGCGCTGCCCGTCATCTCGGTGATGGAGGAACTCGGCTCCCCGGCCCTGTTCTGGGCGGCGGCGCTGTTCAATGTGCTGGTGTGGCCGCACCTGGCGTTCCTGCTGGCGCGGCGTTCCCGCGACCCGCGCCGTACCGAGTTCCGCAGCCTGGTGCTCGATGCCGCCTTCGGCGGCTTCTGGATCGCGGTGGTGCACGTCAGCGCGATGCCGACGGCCGCGATGGCCGCGATCTTCGCCGCCGATCGGGTCGCCGCCGGCGGCTGGCGCCTGCTGGCGCGTGCGGCGCTGGCCCTGCTGCTGGCCTTCTCCGTGACCTGGCTCGCGCTCGGACAGCCGTTCCAGCCGCAGACCTCGGCCCGCAGCATGCTGCTGTCGATTCCGCCGATCTTCGTCTACATGCTGGCGCTGAGCCACGTGAACCACCGCATGGCGCGGCGCATCGCCGAGCAGAACCGTGCGCTGTCCCGGTTGTCGCGGATCGATCCCGGTGTCGATCTGCCGAACCGCCGCTTCTTCAACCTGCGCGCCGGCGAGCTGTTGGACGAAGCGAGGGCGCGGGCACGTCCGGCCAGCCTGCTGCTGCTGGACGTCGACCTGTTCAAGCAGATCAACGATCGTTTCGGCCATGCCGCCGGCGATGTGGTGCTGGAGCGGATCGCCGCGCTGCTGCGCGATCACGCGGGCCATGACGGGTTCGCCGCCCGGATCGGCGGCGACGAGTTCGCGCTGCTGCTGCCGCTGGCCGAGGCGGACGCCGTGCGGGTCGCCGAAACGCTGCAGCAGGCGGTCGCGGCCCTGGATCTGGCCCAGTGCGATGGCTGGCAGGTCGGGATCAGCGTCGGCATTGCCGGGCTGCGGCCGGCGTACGTGGACCTGCAGGCCTGGATGGCGGCCGCCGACGACGCGCTGTACGTGGCCAAGGCGGTCGATGGACGCCAGCGCGACGCCGGCGACGCGGGCGCCGTACTGGCGCGATAATGCGCGGCCACGCACACCGATCAAGGTCGCCATGACCGCGCCGACCACCCTTGCCGACTGGCTCGCCCACATCGAAGGCCAGCATCCCAGCGCGATCGTGATGGGGTTGGACCGGGTCCGCGAAGTCGCCGGCCGGCTCGCCCTCGATCGTCCCGCCGTGCGCGTGATCACCGTCGCCGGTACCAACGGCAAGGGCTCGACCGTGGCCTTCATCGAGGCGATCGCGCGTGCCGCCGGCTGGAGGGTCGGCGCCTACACCTCGCCGCACCTGCTGCGCTACAACGAGCGCGTGCGCATCGACGGGCAGGATGCCGACGATGCCGCGCTGGTCGCCGCGTTCGAGGCGGTCGACGCCGCGCGCGGTCGGACGCCGCTGACCTATTTCGAGTACGGCACCCTGGCCGCGCTGTGGCTGTTCCAGCGTGCGTCGCTGGACCTGGCGGTGCTGGAGGTCGGCCTGGGCGGGCGCCTGGATGCGGTCAACGTGGTCGATCCGGATGTCGCGGTGATCACCACAGTCGACATCGACCATACCGAGTGGCTGGGCGTGGACCGCGAAGCCATCGGGGCGGAAAAGGCCGGCATCGCGCGGCCATGGAAGCCGCTGGTGCTGGGCGAGATCGATTCGCCGTCCAGCATGCTGCAGCGCGCCTACCTGATCGGCGCCAACGCGCTGCGGCTGGGCAGCGATTTCTTCCACGAGCCGGTCGACGAAGGCCACTGGCGCTGGCGTGAGGTCGGTGCCGAGCTGATCCTGCCGATGCCGCAGCTGGCCGCGCCGGTGCAGCGCGCCAATGCCGCCACCGCGATCGCGGCACTGCGCGCGCTGGAAGCGGAACTGCCGGAACAGGCCTTCGCCGCCGGTGTGGCCTCAGCCACCTTGCCCGGGCGCCTGCAGCGGTTCCAGCGTGGCGAGGTCGAGGTGCTGGTCGATGTCGGCCACAACCCGCAGGCCGCGCGCGAACTGTCCGCCTGGCTGGCGGCGCAGCCGGGCGAGGGCACCACCAGCGCGGTCTTCGCGGCGCTGGCCGACAAGGACGCGGTCTCCATCGTGCAGGCGCTCGCGCCGCAGGTGCAGCGCTGGCATCTGGCCGGCCTCGTCGGCCTCGCGCGCGGCCAGGACGCGCAGACGCTCGCGGCACGCCTGTCGGGCACCACCGCCGCGCAGGGCGAGCAGCATGTGGACGTGGCGACGGCGCTGGCGCATGCGGTGTCCGTGGCCGCGCCGGGCGACCGCGTGCTGGTGTTCGGCTCGTTCCACACTGCCGCCGCGGCCCTGGATGCGCTGCATTCAGGTCGATGAGGGCAGGCGGCGTGGCGGCGCCCCTATAATTGCCGGGCATCCCATTCAGCCGCGCGAGCACCTGTGGACACCACTCTCAAACAACGCCTGATCGGGGCGGTCGTGCTGGTCGCGCTGGCCGTGATCTTCCTGCCGATGCTGGTGCAGGGGCCGGCGCCGGACAGCGGCGTGGCCGACGTGTCCACGCGTGTGCCGGATGCGCCCGGCGGCGAGTACGAGACCCGCGAACTGCCGATGCTGGGCGCCGCGCCGGGCACGCAGCCCGAACCGGTCCAGGCCGCCCCGGGCCCCGCGCGCGCGGAGCCGGCCGCCGCCGCCGAGCCGGCCAGGCCGGACCCGGCAGTGGCCGCCGGCCGCTGGGCGGTGAGCTTCGGCGCCTACGCCAGCAACCGCGATGCCGACGCCGTGCTGTCGCGCCTGCGCCAGGCCGGGCTGCCCGGTTTCAGCGAACAGACCACGCTCAACGGCCGCCAGGCCTGGCGTGTGCGGGTCGGTCCGTACGAGGACCGTGCGCTGGCCGAAGCCGGCCGCCTGCAGGCGGTGCGGATCCGCAACGACGTCAACGCGCAGGTCATCGCGCTGGACGCCGGCCCGTCCGATGGCCCGGCACCTGCGTCCACCGCGGCGGTGACCACGCCGACCACCCAGCCGGCCGCTTCGACGGCCGCTCCTGCCGCGTCGGCACCGGCGGTCGAAACCGCGCCGCTGCGTGCCGAACCGCAGCCGGCACCGCGCACCACGACGACCGCCTCCACGCCGCAACCGGCACGGCCTGCCGCGGCACCGGCGGAACCGCCCAGGCCCGCAGCGCCCAGGCCGGCCGCGAGCGCTCCGGCGGCGCCGACCGCGCCGGCGGCGGCCAGCGTCGGCTTCGCGGTGCAGATGGGCGCCTTCGCCAGCACCGCCGAGGCCAATGCGCTGCGCGACCGCCTGCGTGGCGCGGGCTTCAGCGCGATCGTGCAGCCGGTACGCACCGACAAGGGCACCCTGAACCGGGTCCGCGTCGGGCCGGTCGCCAGTCGTGCCGAGGCCGAGCAGCTGAAGACGCGCCTGGCCGGCAACTTCGGCGGCGGCATGGTCGTCAGCCACCCGTGAGCCGTTGCGGCGCCGGGTGGCGTCGCGGGCTGCGCGCATGAACACCATCGATTTCGTCCTGCTGGCGATCATCGGCCTGTCGGCCCTGCTCGGGACGCTGCGCGGCTTCGTCGGCGTGGTCGCCTCGGTCGTCACCTGGGTCGGCGCCAGCTGGTTCGCATTCCGCCATGGCGCCGAACTGGGCTACTGGTTCAGCGACGACGGCCAGCCCGGCGCGACCGAACTGCTCGGCGGCTACGTGGCCGCCTTCGTCGCGGTGGTGGTCGTGGTCGGCCTGGTCGGCTGGTTCCTGCGCCGGCTGCTGCATTCCATAGGCCTGTCCGGCCTGGACCGCATGCTCGGCTTCGTGCTCGGGATCGCGCGCGGCGGGCTCATCGCCTGCGTGCTCGTGCTGTTGATGGCGTTCAGCGCGCTGCCGCGCGAGCCACCGTGGAAACAGTCCGTGCTGCTGCCGGTGCTGATCCCCGGCGCGGAGTGGATGAGCCAATGGCTGCCGGACTGGGCGGCGCAGCAACTGGACTTTGGCAACGGTGCGGCCGCAGGGGATAATGGCGACCTGCATCGGGCGGGCGACGTGATCGGCACGATCATCGAGGGCCTGCCGCTCCCCCTGGACGGGGACGAACCCAACACGGGCGCGGAGACACCACCGTCTCCGCCCAACCACGGTCAATGACCGCTGCGGAGTAACCGGATCATGTGTGGCATCGTCGGTATCGTCGGCAACGAAAACGTTGCCGCGCAACTCTATGACGGCCTGACCGTCCTCCAGCACCGCGGCCAGGATGCCGCCGGCATCGCCACCGCCGACGGTACCCGCCTGCGCGTGCAGAAGGCCAACGGCCTGGTCCGCGACGTGTTCGACGAGAAGCGGATGGGCGTGCTGGAAGGCCGCGTCGGCATCGCCCACTGCCGCTACCCGACCGCCGGGTCCGAGGGCATGGACGAGGCGCAGCCGTTCTACGTGAACTCGCCGTACGGCATCGCGCTGGCGCACAACGGCAACCTGATCAACACCGAGGCGCTGCGCCAGCAGGTGTTCGAGGCCGACCGCCGCAACATCAACACCGATTCGGACAGCGAAGTGCTGCTGAACGTGTTCGCCTTCGAGCTGGACGCGCAGCGCATGCTGACCCCGGAAGCGGCGATCCGCGCGGTGGCCGGCGTGCACCGCCGCTGCAAGGGCGGCTACGCGGTGGTCAGCGTGGTGCTGGGCCTGGGCCTGGTCGCGTTCCGCGATCCGCACGGCATCCGTCCGCTGGTGCTGGGCAGGCGCGAGGGCACGGGCGGCAATCACGACGAGTACATCGTCGCGTCCGAGTCCTCCGCGCTCGACATCCTCGGCTTCCAGCGCGTGCGCGACGTGCGCCCGGGCGAGGCGCTGGTGATCACCGCGCGCGGCGAGCTGTTCTCCGAGATCTGCGCCACCGAGACCACGCAGACCCCGTGCATCTTCGAGTACGTGTACTTCGCGCGTCCCGATTCGATGATCGACAACGTGTCGGTGCACAAGGCGCGCCTGCGCATGGGCCAGAAGCTGGGCGAGAAGATCCTGCGCCTGCGCCCCGACCACGACATCGACACGATCATCCCGATCCCGGACACCTCGCGCGACGCCGCGCTGGAGATTTCCAACGTGCTCGGGGTGAAGTACCGCGAGGGCTTCGTCAAGAACCGCTACGTCGGCCGCACCTTCATTATGCCGGGGCAGGGCGAGCGGGTGAAATCCGTGCGCCGCAAGCTCAATCCGATCCATCTGGAGTTCCGCAACCGCGTGGTGCTGCTGGTCGACGACTCGATCGTGCGCGGCACGACCAGCCGGCAGATCGTGCAGATGGCGCGCGACGCCGGCGCACGCAAGGTCTACCTGGCCAGCGCCGCGCCGCCGGTGCGCCATCCGAACATCTACGGCATCGACATGCCGGCGGCCGAGGAGCTGGTCGCGCACGGCCGCAGCGAACAGGAGATCCAGGAATTCCTCGGCTGCGACTGGCTGATCTACCAGGACCTGGAAGACCTGGAGACCGCGGTCCGCGACGGCAATCCGGAACTGACCGCGTTCGACTCGTCCTGCTTCGACGGCGATTACGTCACCGGCATCGAGAACGGATACTTCGAGCGGATCCAGCAGCTGCGCTCGGACGAGGCCAAGCGCAAGCGCCGTGCCTGAGCCGGTGCGGACCGGTCGGCGCGCCATCGCGCCGTGGCTGGTGGCGCTTGCCTGCGCCGCGGTGCTGCCGGCTGGCTGCGTCCGCGACGACGCGGCGCGCCCGGTTGGTTCGGTCGACGACCCGCGCCTGCGCGAGGGCGGCGTGCCGCCCGCACAGCTGACCGCGCTGGACATCAACATGTCCCCGGACCAGCTGGCCATGCTGGATCCGGCCTATCTGTCCGACGGCAGGACGCCGCCGGCCATCGCCGGCGCCAGCCGGGTCGGCGACGACCTGGTGATCCTGCGCCTGCGCGCGGATGCGCCACGCGCCGACGCTCCCGAGTGGAGCTATGCGGTCGACTGCCGCGATGGCGACGCGCGCCTGCTCGGTGCCGGCATCGGCGTCGGTGCCGGCGTCCCGTCCGCCGCATCGCCTGCAGGCGTTCCCGAAGCCGGGGAGATCGATCGCCGGCGCGCCTTCGATCTGGTCTGCGCGCATCGCGTGGACTGCGACTTCAGCGTGCGTGGCAACCGCTGCGAGCAGGCGAAGCGGGCCTGGGTCGAGCGCCAGCAGACGGCGCCGGACGAGGCCGCTGCACCGTGACCGCCGATCTCTACCAGGCGGCGCGTGCCTGTCTGGATGCGGCCGATCCTGCCGACAAGGTCGCGTTGACCCGGCACTACGCCGCGGCCTGGCGCCGCGGTGAACTGACGGTACCGGCCGATGCGCCGCCCCCCGCGCCGATCCGCATGCCCGGCCGGCCGCCGCGCCCGCGCCTGGTGCATCCGCGCGAACTGCCCAAGCGTGGGCTCGGCAGCGTCGAAGGCAGGGCGGCCTTCATCCATGCGATCGCCCATATCGAACTCAACGCGATCGACCTGGGCTGGGACGCGGTCTACCGTTTCCGCGGCCTGCCGCAGGGCTTCGTCGACGACTGGGTGATGGTGGCCGACGACGAGTCGCGCCACTTCGCGCTGCTGCACGGGCGCCTTGTCGCGCTCGGCTACGACTACGGCGACTTCGACGCGCACAACGGCCTGTGGGAGATGTGCGAGAAGACCGCGCACGACGGCCTGGCGCGGATGGCGCTGGTGCCGCGCGTGCTGGAGGCGCGCGGGCTGGATGTGACCCCCGGCATGATCGCCAAGCTGACCGCGCTGGGCGACACCGACACCGTCGCCGTGCTGGGGGTCATCCTGCGCGAAGAGGTCGCCCACGTGGCCGCCGGCTCGCGCTGGTACCGCTGGTACTGCGAACGCGCCGGCATCGAGCCGCGTGCGCGTTTCCGCGAACTGCTGGCCGAGTACGCGCACGGTTACCTGCGCGGCCCGTTCAACATCGAGGCGCGGCTGCTGGCCGGCTTCGATGAGGACGAGCTGGCGAGCCTGGTGGCGCAGGCGGACGCGCCGCGCTGAGACTGCGATGTTCCGCCCGGCGTCGTCGCGTCACCGCGCGATCGACGCTGCAGGCGTCCGCGGGACCTGTGCGATTCAGTCCAGGATCGATCCCGGTTGCTTCGCTGACCCACGTGATGGCCGCTGCTGCCGGAACGCCGCTCAGCGCATGCTCGCCAGGTCCAGCCCGTCGGCCGTCACCCGCAGCACCGACCCCTGCTCGTACCAGTCGCCCAGCACCACCCGCCGGCACGTGTGCGCGCCGACCTGCAGCGTATGCACCGCAGGGCGATGGGTGTGACCGTGGATCAGCAGGTCGACGCCGAAGCGGGCCAGGGTCGCCTCGACCGTGGCCGGAGTGACGTCGGTGACGGTCTCGAACTGGCTGCGGTCGCCGGTCTTCATGTCCTGCTGGCGCGACTGGCTGGCCGCACGCGCCTTCTCGGCGAACGCCAGCCGTGCTTCCAGCGGCTGGGCCAGGAAGCCCTGTCGCCATGCCGGTGCGCGGGTCTGCGCACGGAACGCCTGGTAGGCGGTGTCGTCGCTGCACAGCAGGTCGCCGTGCATCAGCAGCGCCGGGGTGCCGTACAGCGACACCACCGCAGGATCCGGCAGCAGGCGCGCGCCGGCGCGGCGGGCCCAGTCGTGGCCGAGCAGGAAGTCGCGGTTGCCGTGCTGGAAGAACACGGGCACGCCGGCGTCGCTCACCGCGCGCAGTGCGCCGGCCACCGCGTCGCCGGTTCCGGAAGGCGCGTCGTCGCCGATCCAGGCCTCGAACAGGTCGCCGAGGATGTACAGCGCGTCGGCCTGCGGACCCTCGCGCTGCAGGAATTCCAGGAACAGGGCGGTGGCCGCCGGGCGCGACGGATCCAGGTGCAGATCGGAAACGAACAACGTGGTCATGGTCGCGATTGTAGGCCGCCATGCCGGCCGCGTCCGTCCGGGGACGTGGCCGGACGCGTGGGAGCGGTCGGGCGCCGCGGGGTAGAATCCGTGGATTCCCGTGTCCGATCCCGGTTTTCGCCATGAGCTGCCGCACCCGCTTCGCCCCCAGTCCCACCGGCTACCTGCACATCGGTGGCGCCCGTACCGCGCTGTACTGCTGGCTGGAAGCGCGCCATCGCGGCGGCGAGTTCGTGCTGCGGATCGAGGACACCGACCGTGAGCGCAGCACCCAGGCGGCGATCGACGCGATCCTGGAAGCGATGGACTGGCTGGGCCTGGGCTACGACGAAGGCCCGGTCTACCAGACCGATCGCGTCGCCCGATACAAAGAGGTCGCCGAGCAGCTGCTCGCCGCCGGCAAGGCCTATTACGCCTACGAAACCAAGGACGAGCTGGATGCGATGCGCGAGGCGGCGATGGCCGCCAAGGAAAAGCCGCGCTACGACGGCCGCGCGCGCGAGCAGGCGCTGCCGTACCGCGACGACCCGAACCGGGTCATCCGCTTCAAGAATCCGCTCGAGGGCAGCGTCGTGTTCGACGACCTGATCAAGGGCCGCATCGAGATCGCCAACAGCGAACTCGACGACATGGTGATCTTCCGTCCGGACGGCTACCCGACCTACAACTTCGCCGTCGTCGTCGACGACTGGGACATGGGCATCACCGAGGTCATCCGCGGCGACGACCACATCAACAACACCCCGCGCCAGATCAACATCTACGAAGCGCTGGGCGCACCGGTGCCGAAGTTCGCGCACATGCCGATGATCCTGGACGAGGAGGGCGCCAAGCTCTCCAAGCGTACCGGCGCGGCCGACGTGATGCAGTACAGGGATGCGGGCTACCTGCCGCACGCGCTGATCAACTACCTGGCGCGGCTGGGCTGGTCGCATGGCGACCAGGAGCTGTTCTCGCTGGAGGAGCTGATCGCGCTGTTCGACGTCAAGAACGTCAACTCCAAGGCCGCGCGCCTGGACATGGCCAAGCTGGGCTGGGTCAACCAGCACTACCTGAAGACCGACGCGCCCGGATCGATCGCCCCGCAGCTGGTCTACCAGCTGGAAACGCTGGGCGTGGACGTGGCCGCCGGCCCGGCGCCGGCCGACGTGGTCGTAGCGCTGCGCGAGCGCGTGCAGACGCTGAAGGAAATGGCCGAGAAGGCGCTGGTCTGGTACCAGCCGCTGACCGTGTACGACGAAGCGGCCGTGGCCAAGCACCTGAAGGCCGGTGCCGACGCGCCGCTGGTGAAGTCGCGCGAGCTGCTGGCCGCGCTGCCGGCGTGGACGGTCGAAGGCGTCTCGCAGGCGCTGCACGATGCCGCCGCGGCGCTGGAGCTGGGCATGGGCAAGGTCGCCCAGCCGCTGCGCGTGGCCATCACCGGCACCCAGGTCAGCCCGGACATTTCCCATACCGTCTACCTCGCCGGCCGCGACGAGGCCTTGAAACGCATCGATGCCGCGCTTATCAAGGTGGCAGCGGTCTGACCGAACGGAGTCCTGCGATGGCCAAGAAGCATGCCTGCACCGATCCGCACCACCACGTCGACGATGCCGACGCGTTCGTGCATGCGGTCGAGCGTGCCTGCGGCGAACGCGGCCTGCGGCTCACCCCGATCCGCGCCAACGTGCTGCGCCTGATCGCCGATGCGGGCAAGCCGGTCAAGGCCTACGAGCTGCTGGAGAAGGTCCGCGAGGGCAAGGGCGCCGGGGCCGACGCGCCGCCGACCGTGTACCGCGCGCTGGACTTCCTGATGGCCAACGGCTTCGTGCACAAGCTCGAGTCGGTCAACGCCTTCGTCGCCTGCCATCATCCCAACAGCGCCCAGCACTCGGTGCCGTTCCTGATCTGCGACCGCTGCCACAGCGCGGTCGAACTGGAAGACCGCGACGTGGTTGCCCAGCTCGACGCCCGCGCCAAGGCGCTGGGCTTCCAGCCGCAGGCGCAGACGCTGGAAGTGCACGGCCTGTGCGCGCGGTGTGCCGCTGCCTGAGTGGCCGCGCGTGACGAGGTAGTGGGAACGCAGCGGTAGCGTCTCAGCGCCAGCCACGTGCGGGCAGGGCCAGCCCCGCGGTGACCAGCAGCAGCGGCAGCACCGCCCAGGCGATGCTGGCCGCGCCCAGACGATCGAGCAGCAGGCCTCCCAGCAGCCCGCCACCGGCGATGGCCAGGTTCCAGCCGGTGACCAGCATCGACTGCGCCAGGTCGGCCGAGGCGCCTGCACGCCGCGCCAGCGCGGTCTGGAACAGGGTTGGAACGCCGCCGAAGGCCAGGCCCCAGATGCCGATGGCGGTGACCAGCGCCCATGTCTCGCGTGGCCAGGCCGCCAGCAGGGCGGCGGCCAGCAGGAACAGCGCGATGCTGGCGAGCACCAGCGGCTGGATCCGGCGGTCGATCAGGCTGCCGACGATCCAGATGCCGAGCAGCGCGGCCACACCGAACAGCAGCAGGCAGCGTTCGACCGGCAGCTCGCCTGCCATCGCCAGCACCGGTGCGATGTAGGTGTACAGCAGGTTGTGCGCGAGCACGTAGAGCAGCATCAACGCCAGGACCTGCCGTACGCCCGGCAGCCGCAGCACCCGGCCCAGTGGCACGCGTTCGCCTTCCCGCTGGCCGGGATGTTCCGGCAGCACGAGGCGTACCCACAGCAGCAGGCCCACGCTCAGCAGCGACATCACGCCGAAGGTCCAGCGCCATCCCAGCTGCTGCCCCAGCAGGGTGCCGGCGGGAATCCCCAGCGACAGCGCCAGCGGCGTGCCGACCATCGCCACTGCGATCGCCCGGCCTGCATTGCCGGGCCCGGCGATGCGGCTGGCATAGCCGGCCAGCAGCGCCCACAGCAGGCCGGCGCTGATGCCGGCGACGAAACGCGCGGCCAGGATCAGGCGGTAATCGGACGCGAGCGCGGTGACGCTGTTGGCGAACAGGAAGCCGGCGATCGCGGCCAGCAGCAGGCGGCGCCGCGGCCAGGTCTGCGTGGCCAGCACCAGCGGGATCGCCGCCAGCAGCGATCCCAGCGCATAGACGGTGACCAGCTGGCCGACCAGCGCTTCGCTGACCTGCAGGCCTTCGGCCATCTGCGGCAGCAGTCCGGCGGGCAACGCCTCGGTCAGGATGGTGACGAAGCCCGCGCAGGCCAGGGCGAGCAACGCCGTCATCGGCAGGCGTGCCGCTCGCGTGACCGGGGTGTGCTGGCGGCAGGGAGCCTGGGCGCTCATCGGGGAATGCCGGGTGCGCGGTCGAGGAAAGCGGCGACGCGCGGCAGGAAAAAACGCGGGCAGGGCGGGATCGGGGCGATGGAGGGCACGACAGTTCCAGCGGTGGAAAACGCCGTCATGGTGGGCGGCATGCCATCGATGGATAAAGGCGGCTAGTGTTCCGTACACCCACGACGCGGATGTCGGCAATCGTGCCCACGATGGACAGTCTCGGCAGCCTCACCACCTTCGTCCACGCGGCCGAGCAACGCAGTTTCGTCGAGGCCGGACGCCTGCTCGGCGTCTCCGCGGCGGCCGTCGGCAAGAGCGTTGCGCGCCTGGAGCAGGAGCTTGGCGTGCGCCTGCTCAACCGCAGCACGCGCAGCGTGACGCTGACCGAGGAAGGCCGCATGTTCCTGCAGCGCTGCAGGAACATCCTCGCCGAGGCCGACGCCGCGCGCGTGGAGCTGTCGCATCGCGCCGGCAGCGTGCAGGGCCGGCTGCGGCTCAGCCTGCCGCTGGTCAGCGAACCGCTGCTGCCGCTGCTCTCGGACTTCATGCGCGCGCATCCGCAGGTGCTGCTGGACCTGGACTTCACCGATCGCGTGGTCGACGTGATCGAGGAGGGCTTCGATGCGGTGCTGCGCGCGGGCGAACCGGCCGATTCGCGCCTGGCCGCCCGCTATCTCGGCCGCTTCCAGCGGAGGCTGGTTGCATCGCCGGAGTATCTGCGCCTGCACGGCACGCCACGCCGGCCCGCCGACCTGGCGGACCATGTCTGCCTTCAATACCGCTTCCATGGCAGTGGACGCCTGGAGCCCTGGCCGCTGCGCGATGCACCGGCCGATCTGCGGATTCCCGAATCGATGGTCTGCAACAACATCGAGACGCGGGTCTGCTTCGCCATCCGCGGACTCGGCATCGCCTACGTGCCGGACCACTCGGTCCACAGCGCGCTCGGCGATGGTCGCCTGGTGAGCCTGCTCGATGACTACGTCGATGCCTCAGGCAGTTTCCACCTGCTGTGGCCCTCGGGCCGCTGCGTGACGCCGAAACTGCGGGCGTTCATCGACTTCGCCAGCGCGCATCTGGTGCTGTAGAGCCTCGTCCGCCGCGGCACCCGCTCAGGCGGCCGCGGGCGCTGGCTGCAGCTTCGCTTCCCGCATCGGGAGATGCGCGACGGCTGCGATCGCCGCCAGCGCCATGTCCGCGTACCACATCCACTGGTAGCTGCCGAAGCGCTCCAGCGCCACGCCGCCGAGCCACGCACCGAAGAAGCCGCCGATCTGGTGCGACAGCAGGGTCAGGCCGAACAGCGTGCCCAGGTAGCGCGGGCCGAACAGCTTGCCGACCAGGCCGGCGGTGGGCGGCACCGTCGCCAGCCAGGTGAAGCCCAGCGCGGCGGCGAACAGGTAGAACGTCAACGCGGTCGGTGGCGCGATCAGATACAGCGCGATCAGCACGGTGCGGCTGGCATACATCGCGGTCAGGATCCACTTCATCCGCACGTATTCGCCGAGTTTGCCGGCGGCCAGGCTGCCGGCGATGTTGAACAGGCCGATCAGCGCGATCGATGCCGCGGACACGTTCGGCGACAGTCCGCACAACGCGATCTCGCCGGGCAGGTGGGTCACCAGGAAGGCGATGTGCACGCCGCAGGTGAAGAAGCCCAGGTGCAGCAACCAGTAGCTGCGGTCGGCCAGCGCGATGCGCAGCTGCTGGCGCAGGCTGATGCCGGTGGCGGCCGTTGCGCCCGCGCCGGCGACAGCGACAGGCGCCGCGTCCGGACGGCGCCGGAAGCAGCGCGCCAGCGGCACGGTCAGCAACGAGGTCAAAGCCAGGCCGAACATCGCCGAGGTCCAGCCGGCCACGCCGATCGCCAGCTGCAGCAGCGGCGCGAAGATGAACTGGCCAAGCGAGCCGCCGGCATTGATCAGGCCAGCCGCGAACGAGCGTTTTTCCGCGGGCAGGCGGCCGGCCGTCGCCCCGATCAGGATCGAGAAACTGCCGGCGCCGGCGCCGGCGGCGGTCATCAGGCCCAGGGTCAGCAGCAGGCCGTTGCCGGTCGGCAGGAACGGCACCAGGGCGAGGCCGCCCGCCAGCAGCAGGCCGCCGGCGACCAGCACCCTCTCCGGGCCATGCCGGTCGGCGATCGCGCCGAACACCGGCTGCACCGCGCCCCACACGAACTGGCCGATGGCCAGGGCGAAACTGATCGAGGCGATGCCGACGCCGGTGTCCAGGTGGATCGGTGCGACGAACAGGCCGGTGGTCTGGCGCGCGCCCATGGTCAGCATCAGCATCGCCGAGGCCGCGATGATCAGGCCCCAGTGGCTGCGGGTGGTGGTCGTGCTCATGCGTCGGCCTCCACCGCCAGGGCCGCATCCAGGGCATCCAGGTCGGCGTGCAGGCGCGCCAGCGTCGCCGCGCCGAGCAGCGCCTCGAGGCCGCGCTGCGCCTGGCGCCAGTGCCGGCGCGCTTCGGCGATCCGGGCCCGGCCGGCGTCGCTGAGCGCCAGCATGCGCTGGCGTGCGTCTTCGCCGCGCTGCTCGTGCAACCAGCCCGCATCGAGCAGCGGGCGGACGTTGCGGGTGAGGGTGGTGCGGTCCATGCCCAGGCGCGCGGCCAGGTCGCCCAGCGTCAGCGGCGCGTGCCGCGCATGGCGCAGGATCGAGTACTGGTTGAGGGTCAGGCCGGCAGCGGTCAGGGCGTGGTCGTAACGCTGCGAGACCTGGCGCGCGGCACGGCGCAGGCGGAAGCAGGTGCAGTCGCTGGCGGAAGCGGGCATCGGATCGGCCGGGTGGAGGGGGCTGTGCCGGCCAATATACGTGCATATGCACGCAAATGCATGCCGGTCGCACGTCACCGTGCGGCACGACCTGCGGCCACAAAAAAGGCGGTGCCGTTGCCGGCACCGCCCATCCAGGGCCTGTCGAGGAGGGAGGAACTCAGAACCAGGCGCGGATGCCGAACGCCACGGCGCGGCCGGGCAGCGGTGCGTACTCGCGCAGCAGCGAGGTATGCGGACGGACTTCCTTGTCGCCCAGGTTGTTGCCGTCCAGGAACAGTTCCCAGGCATTGCCCGCCGCACGCTCCCAGCGATAGGCCAGGTGCGCGTCGACCAGGGTGTAGCCGGGGCTGGCCTCCTCGTTCTGCGCGACCTTGTCCTGCGCGTCGTAGCGGACCGCGCCGACCGAGGCGCGGAAGCCGCCCAGCGTCCAGTTCAGGTCGGCGCCGACCCGGCTCGGCGCGATCCGCGGCAGGTAGCCGCTGTTGGCCAGTTCGACGCTGTAGTGGTGCGCATGGTCGCCGTGCGGCACGGCGAAGGCGGCCTCGCGGCTGCCGTTGCCGTCCAGCTTTGCGCGCACGGTGTCGGCGAACAGGCGCAGGTCCCAGCCGCCGCTGGCGTTGTCGGCCAGGTGCAGCACGGCCTCGGCCTCGGCGCCGGTGAAGGTGGCGTCGGCCTGGGTCCACAGGCGCACGGTGGTGTCGCTTTCGACCACGCCGGTGTCGGCCAGGTAGATGAAATCGTCGAAGCGGCTCTGGTACAGCGAGAGCTTCACGTCCAGCCAGCTGTTGTGCGCATGCAGGCCGACTTCCGCACGCAGGGCGCGTTCGGTGTCGAGGTCGACGTCGCCGATCTCGATCGAGCGCGTGGCCACGTGCATGCCGCCGGCGTACAGCTCTTCCTGGGTCGGCGCACGTTCGCTGCGGTCCAGGCCGAAGCGCAGGTCGAACGCCTCGTTCAACTGCCAGATCGCAGCGGCCGAGAGGCTGCTGGCATCGAAGGAGCGCGCCGGATGGCCGGCGGCCGGATCCAGCTCGACGCGGTCATGGCGTGCGCCCAGTTCCAGCTTGACCGGGCCGAAATGCCGTTCCTGCAGCACGAACAGACCCCAGCTGTCGGTCACCGTCGCCGGGACGAAGGCTTCCTCGCCGACCGCCGTGAAGTCCACGCTGCCCAGCTGCAGGCCGAACGCGCCGTTCCAGCCCGCGATCTCCTGCTGCACCGCTTCCAGGCGCGCCTCGTAGCCTTCGCTGGTGAAGCGGGTGCCGACCTCGTCGCCTTCCAGCTCGACATGTTCGTAGTCGTTGTAGCCGGCGCGCAGGGTGATGTTCTTCAGGAACGACAGCGGTGCGTCGATGCCGGCCTTCAGGTCGAAGCGGTTCTGCACAAGATCCACGCGCACGCTGCCGTGCTCGTCTTCGCCCTCGTGCTCATGGTCGTGGTCGTGATCGTGCCCATGGTCGTGGCTGTCCTCGGCATGCACGTGGGCGCCGTCGGGGATGCCGTAGTTGGTGCGGTAGGTGCTGGCCGACAGGCCGACGTAGCCGCGCTCGCCGAACCAGGTCGCGCCGACCGCGCCGGCACGCGTCCTGATCCGGCTGTTGGGCAGGGTGCCGGCGACCTCTTCTTCGGCATGGTCGTGATCGTGATCGTGGTCGTGGTCGTCATGGCCGGCGCTGGCCAGGCCGGGGATGTCGTAGTCCTTGGTGTCGCGGACCAGGCCGTCGACGTGCAGGACCAGGTTGTCGCCGCTGACGCCGTCGAGGCGGAACATGCCGGTGCGTTCGTCGTTGACGCTGTTGCCGCGGACTTCGGCACGGCCGCTGAGCGGCGCATCGGGAACGTCGCGTGCGATGCGGCCGTCGACCACGTTGACCGCGCCGCCGATCGCGCCACTGCCGAACAGCAGCGTGGCCGGGCCTTTCAGCACTTCGATCTGGTCGGCCAGGAACGGTTCGACGCTGGTGGCGTGGTCGGCGCTGACGGTCGAGGCGTCCATGCTGCCGATGCCGCTGGACAGCACCTGCACGCGCGGGCCGTCGAGGCCGCGCAGGATCGGCCGGCCGACGCCGGGACCGAAGTAGGTGGTCTGCACGCCGGGCAGCTTGGCCACGGTCTCGCCGACCGTGCCGGCCTTGGCCGCATCCAGCGCGTCGCCCGCCAGGACCTCGACCGGGCGCGCGAGCGATTCGGCATCGCCGGCCAGCGGAGAGGCGGTGACCTGCACGGCGGACAGTTCGGTGGGCTCATGGGCCAGCGCGGCCAGCGGCAGGCCGAGGACCAGGGCGAGGGCGGCCGTCAGCGGAGAACGGGCGGGGCGACGGACGGAAGCGACAGGCATCGGGCGGATCCAGACGATGAGGGGGTGATGAATGTTATAATGTATCCAGCGTTACAATGTATCCCCCAGAAGTCATAATCCACCCCATGGATCACTCCCATCCGCCCAGGAACCTGCTCGACCGCTTCGGCGCCACGGGCTCGCTGCTGTGTGCCGTGCACTGCGCGCTGACGCCCTTGCTGCTGGCGGCGCTGCCGTCGCTGGGCCTGTCGCTGTGGTTCAACGACAGCATCGAGCGGGTGCTGGTGGTGTTCGTGACCCTGCTGGCGCTGTTCAGCCTGGGCTGGAGCTACCGCCGCCATCGCACGCTGCGTGCGCTTGGGGTGCTGGTCCCGGGCCTGGCGGCGCTGTGGGCGGGGCTGCTGTACGCCCCGCTGCACGAATCGGTGATCCCGCATGCGGTGGCGATGACCTTCGGTGGCACCCTCGTGGGGGCGGCGCATCTGCTGAACCTGCGGCTGAACCACGGCCACATTCACGATGCAAGCTGCGCGCACTGAGGGCGCATGCTAGGCTTCCCGGCCTGTTGTGCGGAATTGGCCGCACGGGTTCAATGGAATCAAGGAGTTAAGTGATGGGCAAGGGTGACCGTAAGACCGCCAAGGGCAAGCGCTTCAACGCCAGCTACGGCAACGCGCGCAGCCATGGTCTGACCCGCGCCGCTGTCGGTGCCGATGCGCCGGCTGCGAAGAAGACCGCATCCAAGCCGGCGGCCAAGAAGGCCGTGGCCAAGAAGACCGTCGCCAAGGCCGGCTGATCCAGCCAGCAGTGCGCGGAGAGAGACGCGGCGCCTGGCGCCGCGTTTTTTTTGCCTGTCGTCCGGCGTTGCGTCGCGTCAGGCGGGCAGGGCGATACCGGCGCTCCAGCCGCTGCGCCGCGGCTGGCCTCCCAGCCAGTAGGCCAGTTCGGCCGGCTGGCCGGCATCCCACAGCACGATGTCGGCGCGCAGGCCCGGCGCGAGCCGGCCGCGGTCGTGCAGGCCCAGGGCGCGCGCGGCGTTGACCGTGGCGCCGCGCAGCGCTTCCTCCGGCGTCAGCCGGAAGTGGGTGCAGGCCAGCGACATCGCCAGCCGCAGCGACAGCAGCGGCGAGGTGCCGGGATTGCAGTCGGTGGCCACCGCCATCGGCACGCCCTGACGGCGGAATGCATCCAGTGGCGGCAGCTTCGTCTCGCGCAGGATGTGGAAGGCGCCGGGCAGCAGCACCGCCACGGTGCCGGCCGCGGCCATCGCCTGCACGCCGCTGTCGGGCGTGTGTTCGACATGGTCGGCCGACAGCCCCGCATATCCGGCCACCAGCGCCGCGCCGCCGCCGTCGCTGAGCTGGTCGGCGTGCAGCTTGACCGGCAGCCCGAGCGCACGCGCGGCATCGAAGACGCGCGCGGTCTGTGCGGGACTGAAAGCGATGCGCTCGCAGAACGCGTCGACCGCGTCGACCAGGCCTTCGGCATGCAGCAGTGGCAGCCACCCGCACACCGCATCGATGTAGGCGTCCGCGCGGCCCGCATATTCGGGCGGCAGTGCGTGCGCGCCCAGGAAGGTGGTGCGCACGGTGATGCCGAGGACCTCGCCGATCCGGCGCGCGACACGCAGCATGCGCTGCTCGCTGTCCAGGTCCAGCCCGTAGCCCGACTTGATCTCCAGCGTGGTGACGCCATCGGCGACCAGCGCACGCGCACGCGGCAGGGCCGACGCCAGCAGGGCGTCCTCGTCCGCCGCGCGGGTGGCGCGCACGCTGGACACGATGCCGCCGCCGGCACGCGCGATCTCCTCGTAGCTGGCGCCCTGCAGGCGCTGCTCGAATTCGCCGGCACGGTCGCCGCCGAAGACCAGGTGGGTATGGCAGTCGATCAGCCCCGGCGTGACCAGGCCATGCGCTTCGATGACGGTGCCGGCCAGCGCCGCGGGCGCCGCCGGCAGCGCGGCGCGCGTGCCCACATGCACGATCCGGCCGTCGCGCCAGCCCAGCGCGCCATCCTCGATCAGCCCATAGCCCGCCTCATCGGCCAGCGTGGCCAGGGTCGGGCCGAGCAGCAGCCCGTCCCAGCGTTCATTCGCCACGGCCGTCTCCGTTGCTGCCGTCGCCGCTGCGGGCCGGCGGCCCGGCGCGATCGTCGCCGGCACGCCTCCTCGCCCAGAGCGACAGCCCGATGGTGACAAGCACGATCACGCCGCCGACCACCGCGGCCAGCGTCGTCACCAGCGCGACCGACGAGGAGGATTCCATGGGATGTTCCGTTTCCGAAGAAACGCTAGCCTACCGTACTCGTTCCATGGAGCCATCCGATGCATGACCCCCATGCCGACCTTATCCAGCGCAGCGCCTCGGGCTGGCGCCTGCCGGGCATTCCGAACCTGCATTCGCATGCGTTCCAGCGGGCGATGGCCGGCCTGGCCGAGCGCCAGAGCCATGCGCAGGATTCGTTCTGGACCTGGCGCGAAACCATGTACCGGATCGCCGCGCGTTTCGATCCGGCGCTGCTGCAGGCGGTGGCCGAACAGTTGTATGTGGAGATGCTGGAGGCCGGCTACACCACCGTCTGTGAATTCCATTACCTGCACCACGCTCCGGACGGCACGCCGTATGCCGACCCGGCCGCGATGTCGCAGGCGCTGATCGCCGCGGCGCGCCGCACCGGCATCCGCCTGACCCTGCTGCCGGTGCTGTACATGACCGGTGGCTTCGACCGGCGCCCGCTGTCGGAACGCCAGCGACGTTTCGGTCATGACGTCGATGGCTTCCTGCGCCTGGTCCACTCGCTGCGCGAGCATGAGGACGCGACCCTGCGCATCGGCGTGGCCCTGCACAGCCTGCGCGCGGTGCCGCCGGAAGCGCTGGCCGAGGTGGTCGCCGCGCTGCCGCCCGACATGCCGCTGCACATCCACATCGCCGAGCAGATCGGCGAGGTGCAGGACTGCCTGGCGGTGCGCGATGCGCGCCCGGTCGAGTGGTTGCTGGACAACGCGCCGGTCGATCCGCGCTGGACCCTGGTGCACGCGACCCACCTGACGAAGGAGGAAACCCTGGGCATCGCCCGCAGCGGCGCGACCGTCGCGATCTGCCCGACCACCGAAGCCAACCTCGGCGACGGCCTGTTCCCGCTGCGCGACTATCTCGACGCAGGGGGTGCGTGGGGCATCGGGTCGGATTCGCAGATCTCGGTGTCGCCGGTCGAGGAACTGCGCTGGCTGGAGTATGGGCAGCGCCTGCACACGCGGCGTCGCAACATCGCGGTGCGCGCGGACAGCCCCAGCGTCGGCCAGACCCTGCTGCACGACACTCTGGCCAGCGGCGCGCGCGCCTGCGGCCAGCCGGTGGGCACGCTGCACGGCCTCGATGCCGACAGCCTGCTGCTCGACGCCGATGCGCCGGTCTTCGCCGAAGCGCGTGCGGAGGACCTGGCCGACCGCTGGATCTTCTCCGGCAACCGTCCACTGCTGCGCGCGGTGCACGTCGCCGGCCGTCAGGTGGTCGCCGACGGGCGGCATCCCGACGCCGGGCCGATCGCCGCGGCGTATGCGGCCGCGATGCGGCGCCTGCTGGCGACGGCATGAGCCTTGCCGGTCGCGCGGCGCCGGGCGACCGGCGCTGAGCGGCGACCGCCGATCCGCGCGATCGGCGATTCGTCGCCGCCGGCACGGCGTTCGTCGCATCGCTCGGCGGCGCCGCTGCGCTGCCGGCAGCCTGCAGGCTCACCGTCAAGGACCCCGACCATGAAGACCCGCCTCGCAGGATTGATCCTCGCCACCGCCGCTACCAGTGCGGGCGCCGCACCGCTGACCGACGCCACGCTGGATGCCCTGGTCCAGCAGCGCCTGCAGGGCGACCGCACCGGCGCGTGCATGGCCGTCGCGGTGATCGAGCAGGGGCAGGTGGCGCGCAGCTACGGCTGTGCCGACCCGGCCGCGCGCGGCCGCATCGACAAGGACACCGTGTTCGAGATCGGCTCGGTCAGCAAGACCATGACCGCGGCGCTGCTGGCCGGGCTGATCGGGCAGGGCAAGGGCGCGCTGGACGATCCGCTGGCCGACTGGCTGCCGCCGGGCACGAAGCTGCCCACGTTCGAAGGCCAGCCGATCCTGCTGCGGCACGTGGTCACCCACACCTCCGGCCTGCCGGCCCTGCCGGCGCGGCTGGGTGCGACCTCGATGGACGACCCGTACGCGAACCTCGATGCCGATGCACTGCTGGCCTCGCTCGGCGATGCCACGTTGACGCGTGCGCCGGGCAGCCAGTTCGAGTACTCGAACTTCGCCTCGATGGTGCTGTCGTATGCGGTCGCGCGCCGCGCCGGCAGCGATTTCGAAACCCTGCTGCGCGCGCAGCTGTTCGCGCCGCTGGGCATGCGGCAGGCCTACATCGATGCACCGCCCGCCGGCGTGCGCGCCGCACAGGGGCATGCGCCGAACCGGCAGCCGGTGCCGGCCTGGCGCTTCGCCACCGACCTGGCAGGCGTCGGCGGCGTGCGCGCCACGCTCGACGACATGGTCGGCTACGTGCGCGGCCAGCTCGGCGGCGCGCCGGAGCCGCTGGCCGCCGCGATCGCACTGAGCCAGCAGCCTGTTTCGCAGCAGCCGCCGATGGCGATGAACTGGATGCTGGTGCCGGTGGCCGGGCGCACCGTCCTGATGCACGAGGGCGGCACCGGTGGCTTCTCCTCGTTCGTGTCGGTCGATCCGCAGCGCCAGCGTGGCGTGGTGATCCTGTCCGACACCACTTGGAATTCGATCGGCAGCCTGGGCAGCCTCGGCCTGCACCTGGTCGACGCTTCGTTCCCGCTGGGCAAGCCGCGCCACACGGTGCCCGCACCGGCGGAGCTGCTGCAGGCGCTGGCCGGCGATTACCAGTTGCAGGGCGCGATGGCGATGACGCTGCGCGTGCGCGACGGCGCGCTGTTCGCGCAGGCGGCGGGGCAGCCCGAATTCCAGCTGGCCTACGACGATGCCGGCGACTTCCATCCGCTGCAGCTCGACGCGATCCTGCGTCCGCAGCGCAAGGCCGATGGCAGCTACGTCTTCACCTGGCACCAGATGGGCGGCGTGATGCCGGCGACCCGCACCGACGTGCCCGGCGCCGCGGCACCGACGCTCGATGCCGCGGCATTGCAGGCCTATGCGGGCGAATATCCGTTGATGCCCGGCTTCGTGCTGAGCGTGCGCGAACAGGGCGGCGTGCTGCAGGCGCAGGCGACCGGCCAGGGCGCGTTCCCGCTGGCCGCCAGCGGCACCGATGCCTTCGAGGCGCCGGCCTACGGCATCGAGCTCCGCTTCGTGCGCGGCGCGGACGGCAAGGTGGGCGCGCTGGAGCTGCACCAGGGCGGCCAGGTGCTGCGCGGGCAGCGGCAGCAGTGAGTGTGCGTGCCGCCAGCCGTGGTCCGGTTCCTCCATGCGTCCGTTCGCGCTTTCGCCGATCGATGAGGTCATCCCGATGAGTCGCGTGTCCGATCTTCACCGCGTGCCGCCCCTGTTGCGCCTGCTCACCGCGGCTGCCGCGCTGGCGGCGTTCCTCTCGCTGCCGGCCCTGATGCAGGGTGGTTCCTGGCTGCTGGCGTTGCCGGTGTTCGCGCTGGGTCTGTTCTGCGTGTCGCTCACGCTGTTCGGGCGCGACGCAGCGGAGGTGGCCCGTGGCTGATGCGGCGCGCGGCACCGCGGGGTATCCGCTGCACCAGACGTTGCCATCCGAGGTCCTGCTCGGCGGCAGCATGCCCTGGAGTCGCTATCGCCAGTACCCGGCCTTCAGCCTGCGCTGGCTGGCGGGTCGCAGCCTGGTGTTCTGCAGCGTGATCGCGGTGGCAGCATCCTTCATCGGCGCAGCCACCGGATTGAGCGTGCAGGACGTCGATGTCGCGTGGAAGGTCGGCCTGACCCAGTTCGTCGCGTTCAGCCTGATGGCGACGGCGGGGCCGGCGTTCGCCACCGTGGTGCGCTACCGGCGCTGGTCCGAGTCGTTCGAGCGCAAGGCGGTGGTGGTGGCGGTGCTGGCCGGCATGGTGGCCAGTTTCTTCGCCGACCGGATCGCATCGGCCTACATCACCGGCCTGGTCATGCCGGGCCTGACCGAGATGGGCCTGGTGCCGAAGCCGCCCGAACTGGGCGCCTTGGCCAGGGCCCTGACCCTGGCGGTGAATCTGCTGACGCTGCTCGTGATCTACGGGCTGTTCGGTGGCGGCCTGGCGCTGCGCGCGTACTTCAGCGAACGCGCGCGCTGGCAGGCGCACCGCCACCGCCAGGAACTGGCTGCGCTGCAGCGGCAGGCGCGCGACGCCGACCTGCGCCTGGGCGTGCTGCAGGCCCAGGTCGAACCGCACTTCCTGTTCAACACGCTGGCCTCGGTGCGTGCACTGGTCCGGCGCGACCCGGACCAGGCCGAGAAGACGCTGGATGCGCTGGTCGAGTTCCTGCGCGCGACGATTCCTCGACTGCGCGAAGGCGATGGCGACACGGCGCTGCGTTCGACCCTGGGCGAGCAGCTGGACCTGTGCGCACGCTATCTGGCCCTGATGGAGGTGCGGATGGGCGGGCGCCTGCACTGGAGCGTGCAGGTCGACGCGCCGCTGCGCGCGCAGCCGTTCCCGCCGTCGCTGCTGATCACCCTGGTCGAGAACGCGATCAAGCACGGGATCGAGCCGCAGCCGGGCGCCGGTCACGTGGATCTGGTGGCGGGCGTGGTCGAGGGCCGCTTGCGTGTGGAGGTGATCGACGACGGCGCCGGGCTCAAGCCGGGACTGGGCAGCGGCATGGGCCTGGCCAATGTGCGCGAGCAGCTCGCCCAGCGCTTCGGCCCGCGTGCCGGCCTGAGCCTGCAGCCGTGCGCCGGACGTGGCGTGGTCGCACGGATCGAACTGCCGCTCGACGCGGATGTGGAGGCGCGGGGATGAGCGTGCAGCTGGACCCGGTGGTCACCTGCCTGGTGGCCGAAGACGAAGCGCCGCAGCGTGCCGAACTGCTCGACCTGCTGGCCGAGGCCTGGCCGGAACTGGAGGTGGTGGCGGCCTGCGAGGACGGGCTGTCGGCGATCGAGGCACTGCGCGCGCAGCGGCCGCAGGTGGCCTTCCTCGACATCCGCATGCCCGGCGTCGGCGGGCTGGACGTCGCCCGCGAGGCGATCGCACAGGGCGCGCTGGTGGTGTTCACCACGGCCTACGACGACTACGCGCTGCGCGCCTTCGATGCCGGTGCCGCCGACTACCTGCTCAAGCCGGTGCGGCGGGATCGGCTGGCGCAGGCCGTGGAGCGGCTGCGCGCGCGGCTGGCCGATGCCTCGCGTCCCGACCTGCGAGCGCTGGTGGACGATCTGGAGCAGCGGCTGCGTCCGCGCAGCGACCGCCTGATCCGCTGGATCAGCGCCAGCGTCGGCGACAGCGTGCGCATGATCGGTATCGACGAAGTGCTGTATTTCCAGGCGCAGGAGAAGTACGTGCGCGTGGTCACCGCCGACGACGAGGCGATCATCCGCACGCCGCTGAAGGAGCTGCTGGCCGGGCTGGACCCGGACGTGTTCTGGCAGGTGCAGCGTGGCGTCGTGGTGCGCGTGCAGGCGATCGAGCGCCTGCGCCGCAACGAGCTCGGCCGGCACAGCCTGCACCTGAAGGGGCGGGACGAGGCATTGCCGGTCAGCGGCGCCTTCGTGCATCGCTTCAAGGGCATGTAGCTGCGAATACCGCCATGGCAGTCGGCCTCAAGCGGCCTCCTGCGTGTGCCTGTCTGCAACCCGTAGGAGCGGCCCCAGCCGCGACCGCCATCGCTCATCGTGCGATGGCGACACCGCCGTGAGTACCGGCATGGCGGTCGGCCTCGAGCGGCCTCCTACGTGTGCCTGTCTGCAACCCGTAGGAGCGGCCGCAGCCGCGACCGCCATCCCGCATCGTGCGATGTCGACACCGACGCGAGCACCGGCATGGCGGTCGGCCTCGAGCGGCCTCCTACGTGTATTTGTCTGCAACCTGTAGGAGCGGCCGCAGCCGCGACCGCCATCCCGCATCGTGCGATGTCGACACCGATGCGAGTACGGACATGGCGGTCGGCCTCGAGCGGCCTCCTACGCGTGTCTGTCTGCAATCCGTAGGAGCGGCCGCAGCCGCGACCGCCATCCCACAGCGTTCGAGGCCGGCACCAGTCGTCCCGGCATGACGACCGGCATGACGATCGGCCTCCGTCCAGCCATGACGGCCGCGCGCAGGCGCAGGCAGGTCCCCGAGGTATCCGGAGCGATGGATCGACGCAGCGGCCATCAGTGCCCGCCGCGCGCGATCGATGCGGCGCCTCAGAACAGCAGCGAAGCCATCTTCCTGCGGTACTGGCCGACCAGGTCTTCGTCCTCGACGATCCGGAACGCGTCGATCAGCGCCTTCTTCGGCAGGCCATCCTCGAAGCCGCGGTCGCGGCGGAGCATCTCGATCAGGTGCTCCAGGCCGGCGGCCGCGTCGCCGGCGACGATGTGGTGCACGGCCAGCAGGTGGCGCGCGCGCAGGTCGGCCGGATCGGTGGCGATGGCCTGTTCCAGCGCGGCCGGTGCCGGAGCGTCCTTGAGCAGTGCGGCGAAGCCCAGGCGGGCGCGGGCACGCACGGCGCGGTCGTCGGTCGCCAGGTTCGCCGGCAGCGCGTCGAGCAACTGCTCGGCGTCGACCGTCTCACCGGTCCGCAGCAGCGCCAGCGCCAGGTCGAGCTTGAGCTCGTCCTTGTCCGGCTCGGCGGCGATGGCATCGCGCAGGCGGGCGACCTCCTGTTGCGGGTCCAGGGGCGCGGCCTCGCTCTCGTCCACGTCCGCGGCGGCGGCCGGCGCGATGCCGTGCCGCTGCAGGAACTCGCGCAGCTGGCCCTCCGGCAGCGCGCCCTGGAACGCGTCGACCGGCTGCCCGCCGATCAGCAGGTAGACCGTCGGCACCGAGCGGATCTGGAACGCAGCGGCGATCTGCTGCTCCTTGTCCACGTCGACCTTGGCCAGCACGAAGGCACCGTTGTAGTCGGCGGCCAGCTTTTCCAGCAGCGGCGTCAGCGATTTGCACGGACCGCACCAGGTCGCCCAGAAATCGACCAGGACCGGCGTCTGCATGGATGCCTGCAGGACATCGGTCTCGAAGGTATCGGTGGTGACATCGATGACGTGGGAAAGCTCGCTCATGGATCAGGCCGGTTCCGGATGTGGCAGGGAGATGGTGTCAGCCCACGGAGGATACAAGGCGATGTAAAGAACAGTTGACATCGCGCCGTCTTGATGTAAATTACTTTTTACATTTAGTCAGGGGGAATTGACATGCCGATGGTGCGAATGGGCGCCCATGTGCCGGCCGATCCACCGGTCGTGCCGACGCGCGGCTGGAAGGCCGGATGTGCGACGCGCTCCACGGGCGGTGCGCGAATCGGGAGCACGGCATGAGCGTGCGCCCGCTGCCGTTCGCGATGAACAAGCAGGAGGCGTTGAGCTGGCTCGCCCTGGTGCTGGCCGGGATCGGCAGCCTGTACCTGGCGCTGCGGCTGTTCACCGGCGATGGGGCCGGTGTCGACGGATCCACAGCCCGCACCGCCAGCCGCGGCCTGATCGTGTTCTTCGTGGTCTGGCTGCTGATGCGGCGGCGCGACAGGACACCGCTGATCGACGAGCGCGACCGGGTCATCGCGGCGCGCCGGGCCGAGGCGGGCTATGCGGCGCTGTGCATGATGCTGCTGCTCGTGGCCACGGTGCTTGGCCTGGACGGCTGGCGCGATGTGGTGGCGACGCGTTCCGCCGCCTGGCTGGAGAGCATCGTGATGCTGATGCTGCTGGTCTCGCTGACGGTGCATGCCGCCGTCGGCGTCTGGCATTACCTGCGGGACCGGCTGTGAGCCGCCCGCATCGAGCCGCGGTCGTGCCGCGAGGGAGGACGAAGGTGCCGGACGATCACATGCGTTCGCCGAACGAGCGTTACGCACGCAACGCGCTGGCGATGTTCACCGGCCTGGGGATCTATGCGACCTGGGGCCTGGTCCTCGTGGAGCGGCCGCGTGCGACGACCTTCATCGCGATCGCTGCGGTGCTTGCGCTGTCCTGGGGCTTCCGCCGGCGGTCGCTGCGCGACTGGCAACGGCGCAGCGAGACGATGGAGGACGAGCGCGACCACGCCGTACGGGCGGCCGGAGACCATGGCTTCCGCATCGCCATGTCGTTCTGGACGGTGGGCCTGGCGTTCGTGGTGGCGCTGTGGTCGTCGCAGGCGCCCGTGCTGTCCGGCGAACGCCTGTCCGGCCTGCTGCTGCTCGGTGTGATCGTGGCCAACCTGGCCGGGCATGCGGTTGTGGTCTGGCGTTACCGGCAGCAGCGGCCGTGACAGGGACGCCGGTCGGCAACGACATCCGTCGCTGGCGCTTCGAACGCGGCGAGATGACCCAGCAGGTGCTGGCCGATGCCTGCAGCGTGACCCGCCAGACGATCATCGCGCTCGAGGCGGGCCGCTACGCGCCATCGCTGGAGCTGGCGTTCCGCATCGCCCGTGCGTTCGGCGTCGGCATCGAGGACGTGTTCCACTGGCGGGAGGCGTAAGCCCGGCCGGTCAACCTTCGGCACGCCGTTGTGCTCACTGGACCGGGCGAATGCCGCCCTGCGTCGGCGCATCGTCATCCATGCGGTCGGCATGGCACGCATGCCGTGGCCGGGGTCAGTCGTGGTCGGTGCCGGCCGTCATTGCAGGTGCCGCGATGACAGCGGCGCTGGCCTGGTGCGCTGTCGTGTCCACATCCCCGCATCCGTGATCCGCAGGGGCGCTGGTGTCGACGACCTCGCATCGTCGTGGTTCATGCCGGTTCCGCCTGTCATGTCCTCCAGCGTGCGGAACGCACGCTGCCTGATCCGGCGCATCGTCTTCGGCGCGTAGCGTCACCCTGAACGCGGAAGCGCCCCGAAGGGCGCTTCCGAAGATTCAGGGCTGTGCCGATGGCAGCGGTTCGCTGCTGGCCGGGGGCGCCGGCGGCACCGCCTCGACCGGGCCCGGCAGCGACAACTCCGGATTGGCCTGCATCGCTTGCAGGGCCTTGATGCGCGCGTTGATCGCGTCCAGCTCGCCGTGGCTGGTGCGCAGGTCGGTGCTCAACGACACCGCCTGCTGGCGCGCCTGCTGCAGCGCGGCGCTGACCTGCTGCGACTGCTGCTGCTGCATCGACACTTCCTGCTGCAGGTTGCGCAGGCGCTGCTCGTTGAGCGCCACCATGCGCTCGGTGAAGCGCTTGCCGGCATCCAGCCGCACCGTGTCGATGTACACCTGGGCCAACTCTTCGGTCTGGGCGACGAAGGTGCGGTAGTAGCGTTCGGCGTCCTCGACAGATTCGGTCTTGATCACGCGCCAGAACTCGCGGTCGCGGAACAGCGCGACGTAGTAGTGCAGGGTGTCGGTATGGAACAGCAGGCTGGCGCCGTAGTTGCCGTTGTACGTGGTGCGCAGCTCGGTCAGCTGGTCGCCATCCATCAAGCGGCGCAGTTCTTCGACGGTATTGCCGACCGTGCCGTCCGGTACCGCCGCGGCCTGCGTGACGGGTCCGGATGAATCCTTCAGGCGTGCCGCCGAGGCCGTGGTCGTGCAGCCGGTGATGCCCACCATCACCAGCACTGCCAGCCAGCTGCCGAACATTCCTTGCTTCGCTTCCGTCATCCCCGGATCCCCATCTGGTGTGGTTCGGCCGCAGTCCCGCGGCATGCCGCCTAGCATGCATCAAATGGCGGCCGGGTGGCACGCCTGTGCGGCACCATGCCGGTCCTCATTGCACCAGCTGCGACGTGCGGCACTGGATCGACTGGACGTGGACGTCGGTCCGGCCCAGTTCCAGGCCCATCACCTCGGTCAGCGCGTTCGCCAGAAGGTCGCCCAGGGCGTCCAGCGCGGGCGCCAGCACGTTCGCCACGACAGGGCGGAGGATCGCGCACAGCACGCCGCTGCAGGCGCCGGTGCCGGTGCGCGGGTCGTAGCCCAGGCCTTCCAGCCCGCCTGGCCTGGTCTGCAGGTAGCGGGCGAGATTGTTGCGCACGCAGCCGTTGTAGTTGAGCAGGCCGGCCACCAGGCCATTGCAGGCGGTGATGCCGAGCGAGCCGAGCAGGCCGCTGAGCAGCCCGCCGCCGGCCTGGGTCGAGGTCTTGAAGCCGGTCCAGACATCGCCCTGCGTCGCAGTGCAGAGGCCGAGGAAGTTGTTGCAGTTGGGGATCGTCGTGGTCCACGTGCCGAGCGCCCCGAGATCGGAGGTGCCGGTCTTCAGCGCGGCGATGGCGGCATCGACGTCGTAGAAGCCGTCGCTCCTCTTGGTCGCGTCCAGATACCGGTTGGCCACGCTGGTTGCGGTGGCCAGCGTGTCGGCGCTGCCGCGATCTGGCTGGAACAGCGCGTCGAGCGTGTCGAACAGCGCATCGGACACGCCATCGAGCAGGGTGCCTATGGCCAGCGTGTTGGGGGCCACGCTGACCGTCCCGCCCTCCGGCACGACGATGGTCCGGGTCTGCCTGAGCGCGGGCAGGGCGATGCTGTCGGTCAGCACGTCCGCGCCGAACAGCCTGACCAGCTGGGTGTCGGCCAGCGTGGCGGGCAGGCCGCTCGCGGCTGGACACATCGTGCGCAGCGACGCCCAGTCGCCGAGCGGCTGTCCGATGCAGATGTTGGCGATGCTGGAGGTCACGTCGAACGTGGCCTGCGAGGGCGTGGCCTGGCAGTCGATGTCCCTGAGCTGGGCGAAGCCGTTCACCACGTCGATGTAGATCGGCAGGTGCAGACGCGTGCCAAGCAGCTTGAACAGGCTGCCTGCGACGAGGATGCGGTCGCTGTCGATGTCCAGCTTGAGCCGGATCTGGGCGTTGTAGGCGGTGGTGCCGGCCGCGCCGATGCCGAGCGAGGCCGGTTCGACGATGGCGGCTTCTGCCTGGATGCCGGCGATGTTCAATTCGGACAACTGGATCGCGTTCCTGCCGGTGCCGACGCTGATCGCCGCACCCAGCACGTCGAGGGCATCCAGGCGGGCATCGAGCGCACTGCCCGCGCTGCCGGTCGCGGCGATGTTCGCGAACAGGCCGGAGCCGGCATCGTCCGAGCCGAGCCGGATCCGCGCCTGGTCGAGTCCGGCCCTGGCCAGTTCGCTGCGCAGCAGGTCGAGGCGGACACCGGCGACGCCCTGCGCATCGGCCAGCGATGTCATCGCCGTCAGCAGATCGCCGAGCGCGACGCTGCTGTCGCTGAGCAGCCCATTGAGGCTGCCCACGTTGAGGTCGGTGGACAGCGGGATCCCGAGTGCGTCGAGCAGGCCGCGCGGGGTGATCTCGAGGTTGGCCAGGCCTTCGTAGGTGCCGACGCTGGTCGCGCACAGGTCCACGCCCAGGCCCATCAGCAGCCCTTGGAGCGGTGCGCGCGCGCAGTCGACGTCCAGCAGCCTCGCGCCGGCGCTGAAGGCCACGACCGGCGCACTGTGCCGGGCGATCGCCACCGCATCGATCGACGGAAACGCATCCACGATGCCGAAGAACGGCACCACCGAGCGCGATGCCGTCACCCGCACCGCATTGACCGGCAAGGCCGCATCGCCCTGGACGAAGCGTGCCGCCATCGGTACGTCGGGGCGCCAGTGCCCGCAGTCGATCCGCAGCGTGCCGGAAAACCGGTTGTCGCCCATGGCGTTGCCGCGTGCCGCGCTGTTGTCGGTGTTGGTCGCGTTGCACAGGTCCAGCGACTGGGCGCCGGCGAGCGCGGCCAGGTCGGCGACCTTCTGCGCGTCGCGCTTGGCCCAGTAGAGGTAGCCGATCTCCAGCACGCCGAGCATGCCGATCAGCGCGATCAGGACCAGCATCGTGGTCACCGACATGCCGCCGCCGATGCGTGCGTGCGTCCGGGCGGAGCGGGCGCGGCGCCTGTGCATGGCCTCAGTCCGCCGACGCGGTATCGCGTTCGACCCCGGTCTTGAAGAACTCCGGGATCTCGTGCTCGAAACTGCGCAGGTAGCGCCGGTAGCTGGCGTCGGCCTGGTCGCCGAGGATCGGCAGGGCCGGTGCGGCCTGGCGCCCGGAGGCCTGCAGCTGCAGCAGCGAGCGCGTGGCGTCGCCGATCTCCGGCCTGTGGCGATGAGGCGCTGGCCGCGCGATCGGCGCCGGCGTCGCCATGGCTGCCTCTGGCGCAGCGGGCGGCACGCCTTCCGTGCTGCCGAGCATGCGGCCGGTCAACGGCGCCTGGGCCTGCGCCGGTGCAGCCGCGCTGGCGGCCGAGCAGCAGAGCCAGAGGGACATCAGCAAGCAGGCGTGTCTGTTCATGGCAGGGACCGCTCATCCTGTGGACGGGAGACATGCGATGCCGGGCGGAACCGCTCGAGCATCGATTGCGGCGCGGGGATCCCGGCGTTGCCGCCTGGCACGGGCGAGCTGGCGACCGCGTCGGGTGGCAGCCGCTGGGCGCGCATGGCCGGGCGCAGTTCGATCGCGAGCCGGCGCACCGCCTGCCGGCTGGCTTCCGGAAGCGCGGCATGCTGCATCATCGCCTCGGCGCGCTGCGCATCGCCGGCCAGCAGCGTCCACAACACCAGATTGGCGACCGCGCGGCTGTTGTCGGGCGCCAGTTCGGCGGCCTTGGCCAGCGGCGCGCGCGCTGCCATCAGCTGCCCCGAGCGCAGGCGCTGGAAACCGAGGTCGCCCAGGTAATCGGTGTTCAGCGGCGCCAGTTCGGCGGCCTTCGCCAGCGCCTGCTCGGCGCGCGGTACATCGCCATCGCCCGCCGCGATCAGGCCCAGCCCGTGCCAGGCCGCCGCTGCGCCGGGCCCGGTGGTCAGGCTCTCGTAGAGCTGGCGTGCCTCGGCGCTCTGGCCGGTGCCGCGCAGGCCTTCGGCTTCGAGCAGGCGCAGTTCGCGTGGCGCCCCGTGCTGTTGCCGGAACGCGTCGACATGCGCGAGCGACGCGTAGTACGCGCCTTCGCGCTGCATCCGCGCGATCAGTTCCAGATGCACCGTGCGATCGTCCGCCGGCTCGGCTGCGGGTTCGGCCACAGCCAGCGGTTGCCGGTAGCCGGGCCCGGACCCGCAGGCGCCCAGCAGCAGCGCCAGCGCCGCGCCAGCAAGCGTGCTCCTCGTTCTCATCCGCCAATCCTCCCGAGCGTGCCGGACAGGGCCACCAGGGCCGGGCCGGCGAGTACCAGCATCAGCGCCGGCAACAGGGTCAGCATCATCACCACGGTCATCTTCACCGACAGCTTTCCGACCTTTTCCTTCATCGTCATGCGGCGCTGTTCGCGCAGGCGCACGCTGAACTGGCGCAGCGGTTCCTGCACCGCGCCACCATGCTGGGAGACCTGGACGATGACCTGGGTCAGGCTGCGCAGGTCTTCGTTGCCGTAGGACTCGGCCAGCCGCTTCAGCGACTGTTCGCGGCTGCGGCCGCGCATGTAGGCCGTGTTCGCGTCGCGCAGTTCGCGGCCGAGCACGGGCAGGACGGTACCGAGCTTCTCGGCGAGCATCTGCAGGCTCTGGTCCATGCTCATGCCGACGCCCTGCAGCAGGCGCAGCATGTCGATCAGCAGCGGCAGTTCGTCGTCGGCCTGCTTGCGGCGCTGCCCGGCCCATGCGCGCAGCGCGAACTTGGGCAACAGGATGCCGCTGGCCAGCGCACCGCTGAGCACCACCAGCCCCGACACGCCGTCGGGCCGCAGCAGCATCGCCGCCAGCACCAGGGCGACCAGCGCCAGGGCGAGGCGGATGCCCAGATAGGCGGCCATGCCTGCGCTGGTGTTCCAGCCGGCCTGGTCCAGCAGCATCCGGTCTTCCGGTGCCAGCAGCGCCTGCTGGATGCGGCCGCCCTCGAAGCGCCGGCCGAAGGTTTCGAGCCAGGCGACCACGCGCTCGCGCCGGCTGCGGGGGGCGGCTGCCGGCGGCTGCGTTGCGGGGTTGCGCGCATCCAGCGCCGCGCGCAGCGCACCGTCGGCGCGCTCCTGCAGGCGGCCGCGAAGCAGCAGCCCCACCGCGAAGAGCGCCGATGCCAGGGCCAGCAGGCCGGCCGCCGCGGTGAACAGGGCCTGCGCGCTCACAGCGACCTCGCCAGGCGATAGAGCAGCAGGGCCCCGACGCTTTCCAGCACCAGCGCGGCCAGCAGCAGCCGGTGGCCGAGCGGCTGCTCGATCATCGGCTGGAAGAAATCGGGGCTGGCCACCGCCATCAGCAGCGCGCACAGCGGCGGCAGCAGGCCGATCACCCACGCCGACGCGCGGGTCTCGGAGGTGGTCGCGCTCAGTTCGTGCTGGGCCTGCTCCACGTCGCGCATGAAGTCGCTCATGCGTTGCAGGACCTGGTCGGCGCGGCCGCCGATGCGCATGCTGGTCCCCAGCACCATCGCCAGCACCTCGAGAATGCGCAGTCCGGTGGGCTGTGCGGCGGCGAGCATGGCGCGGTCCAGTTCCAGCCCGGTGCGCGATGCGACCAGCGTGGCGTCCAGCACCGAGCGCAGCGGCATCGGCACGTGCCCGGCCGCGTTCTGGAACGCCATCGGCAGGCTGTTGCCCAGCGCGGTCAGGCGCACCATGTGATCGAGAAAATCGGGCAGCTGCCGCAGCAGGGTCTGCTGGCGTTTTTCGATGCGTCGCCGCAGCCAGACCCAGCACAGCAGCGCATACAGCACCAGCGTCACCGGAATGATCCAGGGCGAACCGATCCGATGCGCGGCCAGCGCCGCCAGCATCGTGCCGGCCAATGCCATCAGCAGCGGTACGCGCCAGCCGCCCGGCAGTCCCGCGCGGGCCAGCCAGGGTTCCCATGGCAGCTGGCCGGGCGTGGCGGCCAGCGCGGGGCCGGCCTGGCGCGCGCTGCCCTGGCTGGGCAGGCGCCGGTCGACGTGCTGCAGGTTCGCCTCGCCGACCCGCCGCCGCTCCGCACCGCGCCAGACCTCGGCGGCGGCGGCGAGGACGAGCAGGGCGACACTGGCCACCAGCAGCGCGACGTTCATGGCGAGCCGCCATCCAGCGTCGACTCCCGCAGGAACTGCCGGAAGGGCTCCAGCTTGTGCGTGTGCGGGTGGAAGCCCAGGCCGATCCAGCGGTCCTGCTCGCGGCCGTCCGGGCCGATCCAGGATTCGTGGCGGAACATCTCCTGCGTGGTCACGGTGTGGTCGTTCACGCCGATCACCTCGGTGATCGAGGTTACCAGGCGGCGCCCGTTGCCCATGCGCGAGATCTGCACGATGAAGTCGAGCGCACTGGCGATCTGCTGGCGCAGGCTGTCCTCGCTGCCCTGGAAACCGGCGAAGCCGGCCAGCATCTCGATCCGGTACAGGCAGTCGCGCGGGGAGTTGGCGTGGATGGTCGCCATCGAACCGTCATGGCCGGTGTTCATCGCCTGCAGCATCTCCAGCACCTCGGCGCCGCGGACCTCGCCGACGACGATGCGGTCCGGGCGCATGCGCAGGCTGTTGCGGACCAGGTCGCGGATGCCCACCTCGCCCTGGCCGTCGCTTCCGCCGATGCGGCTTTCCAGGCGCACCACGTGCGGATGGTTGAGCGCGAGTTCGGCGGTGTCCTCGATCGTGATCACCCGTTCGCCGGGCGGCACGAAGCTGGCGAGCGCGTTGAGCAGCGAGGTCTTGCCCGAACTGGTGCCGCCGGAGATCAGGATGTTGCAGCGGCCCAGCACCATCGCATTGAGCAGCGCGTGCATCGGCCGGTCGAACGCGCCCTTGGTCAGCAGTTCGGCCGGCGAGAACGGGTCCTGCCGGAACTTGCGGATCGAGACCATCGGCCCGTCCACGGCCAGTGGCGCGATGATCGCGTTCAGGCGCCCGCCGTTGGGCAGGCGCGCGTCGACCATCGGGTTGGAATCGTCCAGGCGCCGGCCCAGCGGGGCGAGGATACGGCGCAGGATGCGCAGCAGGTGGCGCTCGTCGCTGAAACGCTGGTTGGCGCGGGTCAGCACGCCGCCGCTGGAGACATGGATCTGCTGGTGCCCGTTGATCAGGATGTCCTCGATCGCCGGGTCGTGCAGCAGGTCGTCGAGCGGGCCGAAGCCGTTGAGTTCCTTGCACAGCGCCCGCGCGATCTGGGCCATCTCGCTCTCGTTGATCGGGATGCGCCATTCGCGGATGAAGGTCGCGGTCTGCGCATGCACGTATTTCTCGATCGTTTCCGGCGCCCACGCGTCGATGTCGATGCGCTCGTCTTCGATCGCGTTGAGCAGGTGCTCGTGGGTCGCCGCCAGCACGCTCTGGAAATGATCGGTGTACTCGAACGGCGTCGGCGCCTGGCCGGCGTTGTCCCGGCGCAGCGCGTTCGCCGCCAGGTGCGGAGCGAGGGGGGTTACCTTGTCTTCCATCGGGTCGGTCCAATGCGGGTGGCGAGGGAACGCCAGAAGGAGCGGGGTGGCAGGGCGCCGGCGGCGCCATCGGCGAGCCGTGCGAGCAGCGGCACAAGCGCACGCAGGTAGGGATCGCGGGGATGCTCCTGCTGTAGCAGGGCGCCGTGGCTGGCGCAGGCGCGCAGCGTGCGCAGCCGCTCGGGCAGGGTCGCGATCAACGGCAGGCTGAAATGCGCGGCGATCTGACGCGGCGCGATGCCGCCATCCTCGTGGTAGCGATTGACGATCAGGCGCAGGCGGCCGTCGCGCAGGCTGTCGCGTTCCAGCTGCTGCAGGAGCTGGTCGAGCGAGACCAGCGCACCGATTGACTGGTCGGTCACCAGCCAGGTCTCATCGGCCTGCCGCAGCAACGCAGCAGGCACCTGGCGGGGCGCGATGCCGCCGAGGTCGCACAGCACCACGCCGAAGATGCCGCGCAGCCGGTCCAGGAGCTGCTCGACATCCACGGCTGCTGCGGCATGCGGCGTGCCGGAGGGCTGGGACAGGATGGTCAGGCCGCTGCCGTGCTGCGACATCGCGGTACGCACCAGGGTCGCGTCGATCCTCCCGGCGTGGCGGATCGCATCCTCGACGTGGAAATCGCTGTTGGTGCTCAGGTACAGCGCCGCGTCGCCGGCCGGCTGGCCCAGGTCCAGCAGCAGCGTCTGCGGATCGGAGGAGGCGGCAGGCGCCGACTGCGCCTGCGCCAGCGCGCCCAGGTGTGCGGCGAGCGTGCTGACGCCGAGGCCTGCGCGTGCGCCGAGCAGCAGGATCACGCGTGCGTTGCGCCGCGGCACGGTGGCCAGGGTGGGCTTGGCCGGTGCGCTCTGCGACGTGGCGTTGGCGCGGTGGAGTGCGCCCAGGATCTCGTCGGCCGGCGCCTCCGCGCCGACGAAGTCGCGCGCGCCGGCCCGCATCGCGGCCAGCACGGCTGCGCCCTGCTCGCCGCCGCCGTCGCCGACCGCCACCAGCGGCAGCTCCGGCGCCAGCGCTGCAAGCTGGCCGGCCAGCTCGGTCGCCGCTGCCAGCTGGTCGTTCGCGAAGTCGAGCAGCAGCACGCGCCAGGTCGCATGGCGCGAGGCGATGGCCGCCACGGATGTGCCGCGACTGTCTTCCCAGCTCAGGTCCGCGCCTTCCTGCAGGCGGTCCGCCATGCGCTGCGCACGCTCGCGCGATGGTCCGTAGAAGACCACCTTGATCGCGCCTGGAACGGGACGCTGCGGCTGCATGGCGGAAGGGAGGGACATGGACGGCGGTCAGCGCGAGAAGCCGGGCAGGGCGTCCGGACCTGCCGGATGCAGCAGCCACGAGCCCCAGGGATGGCGGGCCTCGCGGGTTTCGCGTTCACCGGGCAGCGGCAGCTGGGTATCGCGCGCCAGCGGCCTGACCAGGCGCGGGGTGACCACGATCACCAGTTCCTTGTCCTGTTTGCGGTAGTCGAGATTGCGGAAGAAGGAGCCGATGATCGGCAGGTCGCCGAGCAGCGGGATCTTGTTCACCGTCGAACTGAGCGTGCTGCTGACCAGACCGCCGATCACGAAACTCTCGCCATCGCCCAGCTCCACCGTGGTATCGGCACGCCGCGTGCTGATGCTCGGGATCTGCACGCCGTCGTAGCTGATGCCGGCCGAATAATCGAGGTCGCTGGCCTCGGGCGCGACCTTCAGCGCGATCCGGTCGGGCGAGAGCACGGTGGGGGTGACGGTCAGGCCGATGCCGAACGGCTTGAAGGTGACCGCGGTGGTGCCCAGGCCCTGCGGCTCCAGGATCGGGAGCTCGCCGCCTGCCAGGAAGCTGGCGCTCTGACCGGACAGTGCGACCAGGGTCGGTTCGGCCAGCACGCGGGCCATGCCGTTGCTTTGCAGCACGTCCAGGCTGGCACGCCAGTCAAGCGCGCCGTTGGGCAGCAGCGAAGTGGCCAGCAGGTTGAACGCGGACGACACCGCATTCTCGCCGCCGCCCGCGCCGCGATTGCCGGGCGAGGTGATGCCGTAGCTGAAACCGCCATTCCGATTCGTGAAGTTCAGGCCGATCTGTCGCAGCACCGTCCTGTTCAGTTCGACCACCTTGACCTCCACCTGGACCACGCCGCCGCTGGCCACGGTGGACATGTCGGCGACCGTGCCACCTGCACCGGTGGTGGCGGCTGCGGCCTGCCGGGCGCGGGCATGGGCGAGCACGCTCGGTGCGCTGCCGGCGACCAGCGCCTGGTCGCCGTGGCTGCGCACCTGCAGGCCGCCATCACCGAGCAGCTGCTCCTGCAGTGCGCCCCGCACTTCCACGTGCAGGCGCTGTGGCGATGCGTCGCCGCGCCGCCACAGCAGCAGCGTGGTGGTGCCGGGCGTCTTGCCGACCAGCAGGGCCTGGCGGTCGCGCAGCACGGTGAGGTCGGCGATCTCGGGATTGGCGATGGCGACCCGTTCCAGATCGGCGGGCAGCTGCCAGGGCCGCTGCTCGTCCTCGGTGAGCACGAAACGTGCCTCCTGCGCATGCGCGGACCATGCCGCCAGAGCGGACAGCACGAGGGCGCAGCAGGCGCGGCGTGCGACGGAGAAGAACGGGAGTGCGTTCGGCATCATGGTGTTCCGGTGTGCTCAGCGCGCCTGCGCATGGTGCGTGCGTCCATCGCCGCGGATGATCTCGACGCCCCGTTCGCGTGGCGTGCTGCTGCGACGGGGCGACGCGATGGCCGGCGCCGCCGTCCGCTGCGAACTGCCGGCCAGTGCCTCCAGGTCGATGCCGGAGAACGCGGCGTTCTCCGGCGCGCTCAGGGCCGCCAGGCGTTGTGCGTCATCCAGGCCCGCCTGCGGGCGCAGGACCGTGGCCGGCTGCGCGAATAGGTTCGCGTCGGCGACACCGGCATCGCCCGGATGTCGCAGCGCGAGGAACAGCTTGCCGCTCTGCGCGCCCAGCAGCAGCGCGTTGGCCTGTTCGACCGGCACCGCGAGCAGGGCCGAGCGCGCGTTCGCCTGCGCGCCGCGATCGCTGCCACCGGACGATGCCTCGCCCTGTCCGGCAATGGCCTGGGCGCGCCGGTCCTGCGGAGGTTCCGCCTGCGCATCGGCCGGACGGCCCGTACCTTCGGACAGATCCATCGCGCCATAACCGAGTACCCGGAGCCGCGACAGCAGCAGGCGCGATTGCGGCGGCGCACGCACGCCATCGTTGGCTGCCGGGCGCAGGCTGAGGAAGACGTCGACATGGTCGCCGGGAGCGATCCGGTTGCCGGCGCCGGTCAGTTCGTCGACCGGGACGGCCAGCGCACGCTCGCCCGGCATGAGCAGCGCGGAAACGCCCTGCGCGAACTGCGTGCGGCTGAGTGCGGTGCCGGCCGGAATGGCGCGCAGCGGGATGGCGCCGGTCGCCTCGTCCGGGGTCGCGAATCCGTCTGCCGACGGTTGCGCGATGGACAGCTCGACCAGCTGCTCGCGGCGGATGGGCTGGCCGGGGGGAAGATCGGCCGCCGCGGCCATCGTGCGGTACGCGTGCGTCGATGCGGGTTGCACCAGTGGCGCTTGGTGCCCGATGTCCTGCGTCTTCGCCTGCCGCCCCAGCATCAGGGCGAGGGCGGCGAGGACGACGGCGGCGATCACCAGCAGCAACGCGACGATGCGGATGGCTTTGTGCATCTGTTTCCCCCTGTGACCCGCTGTGTCCGCTCAGTCGCTGGTATCGACCTGGGCGATGGCCGAGCTGGACATCGTCCCGCCCAGCATCCATCCGTACATGCGGCCGAGGCCGGGAATGAACGGGTGGGCGTCGTAGTCGTAGCGCGTGACCACCTGGATGCAGCGCGCCTGCGTGTTTCCCGCACATGCATCGGGCATCGAGACCGCGACCGGCGCGCCCGCACCCGGATTGGCCGGCGCCGAGCAGTCGGTGGAACGCCCGCTGAAATCCAGCAGCCAGCGCATCGAGCGCGTCGCCGCCATGCAGGCCGCGGTACGACGTTCGGCGTCGCTCCCATGGATCAGCGATGCCCGTGCACCTTCGGCCGACGCCAGCGTCAGCGATTGCTGTGCGGCCAGCAGCATCACCCCGGTAAAGGTCAGCAGCAGCAGCGGCAGCAGGCCGAGCATCAGCATCAGTGCGAATTCGATCGTGATCACGCCGTGCTGGCGGTGGCGCCCCGACCGGCCTGTCCCCGACGGGTCTGTCGTCGCGGTGCGTTGTTCAGCCATGGTCGAAGACTCCCGGGACGAGCAGCAGCACGCCGGTGCCAACGGACAGGAAGGCGGCGTACGGCGCCCCCCTGCGTCCTTCGCGTGCCGCCGACGCCTGCCGCCACCAGGTCCGTGCCGTCGAAAGCGGCGGCCAGTGCGACAGCGACGCGATGGCCGGTGGCCCGACGCGCCGTGCGAGCAGGATCGCGACGGCATGGATACCGGCCAGCAGGCTGGCCAGCACCCAGATCGGAAGCAGGGACTGCCATCCGAGGAGAAACCCCAGGATGGCGAAGAACTTGACGTCGCCAGCGCCCATCCATCCCAGCAGGTGGAACGGCAGCAAGGCGGCAAGACCAAGGAGGCCGCCGATGAGCGCGGCGGACACCGGCAGACCGGTCCATGGCGTACCGAGTGCGATCGCGCCGGCGCAGAGCGCCACCAGTAGTGCGCGGTTTGACACGCGCCGCGCGTGCAGGTCGCTCAGCGCGACATGCAGGGCGAGCAGCAATGCGATCAGGTGAAGGAGCGACATCCTGTTTCTCCCAGTGACGTGCGGGGTGCGCCATCCGGCGCCGGTACTCAGCTTCCGGCGTCGCCTGCGCTTTCCATCGCGCCGCTCACCACTTCACCGAGCGTGGTGAAAAGATTGGTGAAGAAGGTGGTGATCTGGGTGCGGCCCGCGGTGACCAGGACGCCGGCGATCACGGCGGCCAGCAGGCCATATTCCAGAGCGGTCACGCCATCTTCTTCGCGCAGAAACTTCTTGATCGAAGCATTCATTTTGTTTATCCCCTTGTTGATTCAACTGGAAGCGCCGGATGGCGCTTCGTTTCCATGTAGCGACCGCGGGGGTGCAATCCTTAGGTATGCGGCTGGATTGCCCGGACTTTCGTGAAGCGTTGAGGAATGTGAAACATTCGACGGCGAAGACACTTTTTTACTGCATTGCATCAATTGAATCGTGCTGCTTCCGGGCGATGCTGTGTCGATGACGCGTTTTCCTGTGCACGAAATCGGCAAGTTGACAGATGGGTGATGTGTGTCACTCTTTGGATTCGGAACTCGATTTGTTATCTGAAATGTGTTGCCGAATATGCGCAGTGATTATCGAGGTGTAATCGACCCTCGCTTCTTGCGATGTAATGCGGGGAATATGGATGGGGCGGGTGCTCCATCATTTTCATGAATACGCAGTGCGGGACGTAATGCGACGTGGCCGGGACGATGGCCGCCGGATGGAAGAATCAGGGCAGGGGGCGTCACTGCATCATGGTTGATGAGGTGCCGGGCAATCATCATGAGGACGGGTTGCGGTCGTACGACCTGGTGACGCTGGGTGGCGTGCTGCGGGTCTGCGATCTCGAAATGGTCCTGCTCGACGACAACGGGCCGCGCGCTGCGATCCATTCGCAGGTGCACGACGAGGCGTTGTTCTGCGCGATCCGCTGCGGTTTCCGCTTTCGTGGACGCTTCATGCTGCCGCTGGACTGGTGCATGGTCGGCTTCGTCCACGATGGCGGCTCGCGCGAAAGCTGGTGCCACGGCACCGCGCTCCAGGCCGGTTCGGTGGTGACGGTATTGCCGGATGGCATCACCGAAATCTCGTTGAGCGCCGGATCCCGGTTGACCCTGCTGCTGGCGCCGATCCGGCGGCTGCAGCTCAAGTTCTCGGAGATCAACCTGCGCAGCGTGACGCCGCCCGGGCAGGCGCTGGCCACCTTCATCGCCGGCGACGACGCCTGGAGCCGGCAGCTGGCCACGCGCTACGAGCATCTGCACCGCTGCCTGGCAAGCCCGGATGATCTGCTGCGCGCAGACGAGGTCGATGGCCTGCTCGACGCGCACGTGCAGGCGTCGCTGGGTGCGGGTGCGGCGAACCGGCCGATCTGTCCGCGCGGCCGGCGCGCCTATTACCTGATGCTGCAGCGTGCGGAGAACTTCATGCGCGCGAACATGCGGCGCGATATCTGCATGGAAGAGATCTGCGAGGCCGCAGGCGGCAGCGAACGCGCATTGCGCTATGCGTTCGAGCATCTGCTGGGCACCTCGCCGAAGCGTTACCTGTCGATGCTGCGGCTGTGCGCGGCCTGCCATGGCCTGTCGATGGCCGATTCCAGCAGGCGTTCGGTCAAGGCGATCGCGCTCAGCTGCGGGTTGTGGGACCTGTCGCGGTTCGCCGAGAACTACCGCCGCGTGTTCGGCGAACTGCCGCGCGACACGCTGATGCGTTCGCCGCCGCTCGGCGCCACGCCGACCTGATCATCCGATTCCGCCTGCATGGCCGCCGCGCCGCGCGCGCGGTGGCATCCGTGCGTGGACGGGGCGGGAAACTTGCCGATATTGCATATGCGGGTGCCGTAAACCGCCATCGGCTTGCCAGAAGCGGAACTTCAGGTGCCGGATCGGCGTAAGCGGCAGTGCGCGATTTCGCTGGAATGGCGACACGGCCCGAAACCGCTGTCGCAGCGGGAAGGCCACCGACCTTTCCAGCGGGGGAAGCACACATGAATCACATCTATCGACTGATCTGGAACCGGACGCTCGGCGCGTTCGTCGTGGCCTCGGAGTTCGCGCGTCCCCAGGGCCGCGCCTGCATCGGCGTCGACGGCCGTTCGCCGATGGCGCCCTTGTCGGCCCTGTGCCTGGCGATGGCCATGGCGCTGGGCAGCGGACAGGCCCTGGCATCCGATGACCGGCGCCTGGACGACCTTGTCGCCCTGGTCGGCAAGTATGTGGACGCCTCGGGTGCGCCGGTGCGGGCATCGGCGCCGGGTATCCAATCGACCTCCCCCGGGACGGCGACGCTGCATGCGCCAAGGCAGGATGCCTTGACCGTTGCGGCCGCATCCGCTCCTTCCCCGCTGATGTCACTGGAGCCGGGTGCGGCCGCCGGTCCCGCCATGCGGACCGCGGCCGGCGGCATCGGAGCGGCGGTGCAGCGCACCCGGGTCGCGGCAGGCGAGGTGAAACAGCAGGTGGCGGCGCAGGTGCGGAGCCTGGCCGGCGCCGGCACCGCGGGCAGCCTGGGCGAGCGTGCCTCGGGCCTGCTGCCGGACACCCTGCCGAGCGTCGGGGCCAGCGTCCACGTGCTGCAGCCGGGACCGGCGCGTGGCGCCCTGCTGGGCGTGGACATCGACCTCGGCGCCGCGGACCGCCAGCCGGCGCCGCAGGACCGCCCCGGGCCCGCGCTGCTCGCGGTCAGCCTGGACATGTCGCGCGATCGCGCCGGGACACCGGCGCCGGCGCTGGCCCTCGATGCGAACGTCGGTGTCGCCAGCGGCCGCGGCCGCGGCGGCCTGGTCGATGCGGACCTGGACGCGGGCCTGATCCACGGACTGGCGCTCGACGCCGATCTCGCGGTCGGCGCGGCCCCCGGTCGCGGCCTGGCCGTGGTGACCGGTCTGGATGCCGGGCTGGGCACGCGCCTGACCTCGATCGCGCTGGATGCGGACTTCGACCTGGAGCTGGCCGTCGAACGTGCGGTCGCCGAGCTGGACCTGGAACTGGACACCGGCGTCGTCCTCTCGCCCGAGCGTGGCGCGGAGATCGACGCCGCGCTGGCGGCCGGCGCGGCGCTGAACCGCGGTGCCGGACGTGGCCTGCAGGACGTGCTGGGCGAGGTGATCGGCGGCCTGGCTGGGCAGGGCCATGCCGGAGGGATCGCCGCCCCCGTGACCGGTGTGGTCCGGGATGTGGTCGGCGGCGTGGCCGGTGCGCTCGATGGCGCGGCCGCGCCTGATGCGCTGGCGGGCACGCTCGAGGGCGTGGTCGGCGGGCTTGCGTCCGGCGTGGATGGCGTCGGTGGCGGCCTGGCCGGCGGCACCCCGCAGGCCGCGCTCGGCACGCTCACCGGCGTGGTGTCCGGGGTGACCGGTGCCTTGGCCGGGCCAGCCGGACCCGGGACGGGCGGCCAGGGCAACGGCGTGCGCGAAGCGCTGACCGGCACGCTGGGCGCCGTCGGCGGCGTGGTCGAGGACACCGTCGGCGGCCTGCTCGGGCAGACCGGCCTGGGCGCGGCGATCGGCGGCGTGACCGGCGCGGTGACCGGCACGGTCGGGCAGACCGGCAGCGGCGTCGCCCATCTGGTGGGTGGCCTGACCGGCTCCGACGCCCTCGCCGGGACGGTGGATGGCGTCACCGGCGGCCTGGCATCGGGGCTGGACGACATCGTGTCCAACGTCGTCGACACGGATCTGGAAGGCATCGTCGGCAGCACGGCCGGCACCGTCACCGACGTGGTCGGGCACCTGGTCGGTGGCGCCACCGGCACGGTGTCCGGCCTGGTCGGAGCCGCGCCCGGGCTGGGCGGCATCGGCCAGGTGGTCGGTGGTGTCGTGGGCGGCGTCGGTGGTGGACTCACCGGCGCGGTCGGCGGCCTGCTCGGCTCGACCCCGCAGGCCGCACCGCCGGTGCCGGTGCAGGCGGGCAGTCCCGGCCTGGTGATCGGGACCGGTGGCCTGACCGGCTCGCTGGGCGAACTGCTGGACAGCACGACGACCGGCCTGTTCGGCGGCGACGGCTACATCCGCAACGGCAACCTGGCGGTCAACAGCGCCAACGTCCAGCAGGGCTACAGCGTGGTCTCGGTGCTTGGCTTGCCGGCGGTCAACCTGACCCCGGTCGGCACCCTGCTCGATGCTGTCGGCGGCGCGGCCACCGGCGGCAATTCCTACCTGACCCTGATCGGCGGCGTGACCTCCGACAGCTACATCACCGGCATCAACAACGGCGACCCCGGCGGGCTGCTCGGGCTGGTGCTGCCGGACCAGGCGCCCGCCTGGGCCGCGCGCTGCGCCAGCGTGCTGGGTGCGGTCAATGTCGACTGCTGGGCGGTGAACGCGGCGCAGAACTACCAGGTGCTGATCGGCGACGGCGCCTACGCGAACGGCTCGAAGGAAGTGGTGATCGGCACCAACGCGCGTCACCAGCTGCCGGTGCAGAGCGCGGCGCAGGCGTTCCCCGGCGATGGCCTGAACGATCCGGACAATCCCACCGGCGTTCCGAGCGCCGATTACGCCGCGCGCCTGGGGCATTCGGTGGTGATCGGCGACAGCGCCAGCGGCAGTGCCAATGCGCAGGTCCTGCTCGGCGCGGGCGCGACCTCGAACCGGGCCAACAGCGTGGCGCTTGGCTTCCAGTCCAATGCGTCGCGCGGCGCGCAGGGGACCTACACCGCCTTCGGCCTGGCCGCGCCGCAGCGCTCGGTCGGCGAGGTGGCGGTGGGGTCGGCCGGCAACGAGCGGCAGATCACCCACGTCGCCGCCGGCAGCGCCGCCACCGACGCGGTCAACGTGGCGCAGCTGCAGGGCGCGATTTCGCTGGCCAACGGCGTGGACCTGTTCTCGGTCAAGTACGACATGGGCCCGGGCGGTGTGCCGGACTACCGCAGGATCAGCCTCGGCAACGGTGCCGGCACCACGCTGCTGACCAACCTGACCGACGGTTCCCTCGCCGCCGGCAGCCGCGATGCGGTGAACGGCGGCCAGCTGCGCGCCGGCTATGTGGGCATGTCCGCGTTCTTCGGCGGCGGCGCGAGCTTCGACGGCACATGGACCGCGCCGACGTTCCGGATCAGCAACATCGCGCTCGACGGTGCGGAGTCGCTCGGCGACTACAGCAGCGTGGCCGCCGCGTTCGAGGCGCTGAACACCTCGCTGGTGAACGTGAACCTGCGCATTCCCGACGCGGGCGTCGACGGCGGCACCGGCGGCGAGCCGTACCTGGACGTGAATTCCACCGGGACCGCCGCGGTCGCGTCCGGTGTCGAGGCGGTCGCCCTCGGGCCGCGTTCGCTGGCGGTGGGCGAGGCGAGTGTCGCGGTCGGCAGTTCGGCCGAGGCCAGCGCGGACAACAGCGTGGCGCTCGGCGCAGGTTCGGTGGCCGCGACCGGCGCGGAAACGGGCTACACCGGCGCGTATGCCGCCAGCGGCAGCAGCAATTCGGCCGGCGAGGTCTCGGTCGGCAGCAGCGGCAGCGAGCGCAAGGTCACCCACGTGGCAGACGGTTCGGCCACCTACGACGCGGTGAATGTCGGCCAGCTGGAATCGGGCGTGGAGTACGCCATCGAGCAGTCGCGCGAGTACACCGACACCCGGATCAACAACCTCGGTGGCGGCACCGCCGGCATGTTCCAGGTCAACGACACCGGCGCGCTCGGCGCACCGCGTGCGTCCGGGCAGGCCTCGGCGGCCGGTGGCGCGGGCGCGGTGGCCAGCGGCAATGCCAGCACCGCGGTCGGCAATGGCGCACAGGCGCAGGCGGCCAACTCGGTCGCGCTGGGGGCCGGATCGGTCGCCGATCGCGCCAACACGGTGTCGGTCGGCAATGCCGGCAGCCAGCGCCAGGTCACCCATGTGGCCGCGGGCACGGCCGATACCGACGCGGTCAACGTCGCGCAGATGAACCGCGGCATGGCCGACACCCTGGGCTGGGCCAACGCCTACACCGACGACCGCTTCAGCGCGGTGGGCCGCGACATGCGCCGGATCGACGACCGCGCCTCGGCCGGCGTGGCCTCGGCGATGGCGGTCGCAGGCCTGCCGCAGCCCTACGAGGCCGGCCGCAGCATGGCTTCGGTCGCAGCCGGCAGCTTCAACGGCGAATCGGGCATGGCGGTCGGCATTTCCGGGGTCACCGAAGGCGGCCGCTGGATCTACAAGTTCAGCGGTTCGACCAATACGCGCGGCGATGGCGGCGTGTCGATCGGTGCCGGCATCCAGTGGTGATCGCTGCGCGGGCGCGCCCGGCATCGCCCGGTGCGCGCCCCTCAATCCATGCACACAAGGGGACGATGATGAACACGAATCCGAGAGAACCATCGGGATGGCTTGTCTGCGCGATGCTGGCGGCGGGCCTGGCCGGATGCAGCAGCAGCGGCGGCGCCCGGCACGGCGCGCAGGACGAGGCGTTTCCCGACCCGGCCGACGCGCGACCGCGCGAAGGGCTGTACGTGAACGTGGACAACCTGCGCCAGACCGCGCCCGGCATGAGCAAGCGCCAGCTGTACGCGCTGCTGGGCACGCCGCATTTCAACGAGGGCCTGTGGGGCGTGCGCGAGTGGAACTACCTGTTCAACTTCCGCCGCGGGCCGGGCAGCCAGGATCACTTCACCTGCCAGCTCAAGGTGTCGTTCGACAGCGAGGGCTATGCGCAGGCGTATCACTGGAAGCCGGCCGCGTGCAAAGGCCTGACCGATCCGCTGCCACCCGCGGCGGCAGCGCCTGCGCCACCATCGGCGCATGAGCCGCTGCGGCTGTCCGCCGACACCCTGTTCGCGTTCGACAGCGCCGAACTCAGCGCCAGCGGGCGCAGTGCGCTGGATGCGCTGCTGCGCCAGGCGCGGTCGGCGGGCCGCGTGCAGGACATCGTGGTCGCCGGCCATACCGACCGCATCGGCAGCGACGCCTACAATCTGGATCTGTCGCACCGGCGCGCGCTGGCGGTACGCCAGTACCTGATCGGGCAGGGCATTCCCGCCGCGGCGATCACCGCCGAAGGGCACGGCAAGGCCGCGCCGCTGGTCGAATGCCCCGGTGGCGCCACCGGCGCGGTGATCGCCTGCCTGGCCCCCAACCGCCGCGTGGAGATCAGCGGGCTCGCGATGCAGTGAGGCGGATGACCGGTGGCGGGCGTTGCCGCGCCCGACATCGCTGGGGGATCATGCGCGGCCGCCACGTCGATCGACGCGGCGGCCCTTTCCGTTCCACTGGAGCCGGCATGTCCGTCCGCCCCGCGCTTCGCGTCGCGTCCGTCCTCGCGTCGCTGTCCTTCCTGCTGGCCGCGGCGTTCGCCGCACAGGCGATCGACGGTTACTCGCACCTGCGCCACCCGCTGGCCCTGCTGGGCGCGCTGCAGGCGCCGCATGCGCAGGCGTTCGGCGCCTTCGCCTTCGTCCTGCCCGGCCTGGTCGGTGCGTGGAGCGCCCTGGACCTGCGCGCGCATCTGCCGGCGCAGGCCTCGCTGCCGACGCGGATCGGCGCGCAGCTGGTGCTGCTGGCCGCGCTGGCCTTCGCCGCGCAGGGGCTGCTGCCGCTGGACCTGGACGAGATCGACAGCGGCCGAAGCCGCTACCACGCCACCGCGTGGCTGCTGTGGGCGCTGGCGTTTCCGCTCGGCGCGGTGCTGCTGGCCGCGGGCACGCGTGCGCTGGCCGGCTGGCGGCGATTCGCGGTCGCCAGCGTGGTCGCCGCGGTGCTGCTGGTGGTCTGCGGGTTCCTCGCCAGCGGCTGGATCGGTGCCGCCATCGCCCAGCGCCTGGCCTGCGCCGCGTGGCTGGGCTGGACCCTGCAGGTGGCGTTCGACCGCACGCGTCCCGGAGCTGCCACGGCCTGAGGCCGGGGGCGCCTGCGGTCGATCATCCGGGTGTCCCGTCGCGGCCGTGCCGACCGAAGCAGGCGTTTGCTTTGGGGGCGGCAGAGGCCGGGGGGCGGCGCGCCGCGCAGGCCGGCTGCTTCGTTTCCGTCGCGGACAAGACGCCTTCGTCAGCCGGCATCGGCAGCGCGACTGATTGCGCCGGTGGGCGCTGGAAGCGCGCGTTCTGGGCCGCGCCCGCTGCGGCGCGGCCCCACGGCATCGTTCAGGGCGTGATCGAACCCGTCGGCCCCTTGTGGATCACGCCGTCCTTCATCACGAAGGCCACGTCCATCACCACGTTGATGTCCTCCAGCGGATTGCCGGCCACCGCGATCACGTCGGCGCGCTTGCCGCTTTCCAGCGTGCCCTGGTCGTCCACGCCCAGCACCTCCGCTGCGTGGATGGTCGCGGCCTGCAGCGCCTGCGCGGCCGGCATGCCGGCCTCGACCATGTAGAGGAACTCGCGCGCGTTGTCGCCGTGCGGGCCCACGCCCATGTCGGTGCCGAAGGCGATCTTCACCCCGCCGCGCCAGGCGCGGGCGAAGGTGTCCTGGATCTGCTGGCCGATGCGCGCGGCCTTCGGTCGCACCACCTCCGGGAAATATCCGTCGATCGTCGCCTTGTCGGCGACGAAGCGGCCGGCGTGGATCGTCGGCACGTACCACGTGCCGCGCTGCTTCATCAGCCGGATCACCTCGTCGTCCATGTAGGTGCCGTGCTCGATGCTGGTCACCCCGGCCAGCACCGCGCGTTTCATGCCCTCGGTGCCGTGCGCGTGCGCGGCCACGGTGTAGCCGTAGTCGCCGGCGGTCTGGACGATGGCCTGCAGTTCGTCCTGCATGAACTGCGGTGCGTCGCCGGAGCGTGCGTAGCTGAGCACGCCGCCGGTGGCGGTGACCTTGATCACGTCGCTGCCGTCCTTGTAGCGCTGGCGCACGGCCTGGCGCGCGTCCTCGGGCGAGTTGATCACGCCCTCGGTCGGGCCGGGTGGGCCCATCAGGTGCGAGAGCATCGAGTTCCAGCCGTTGGACGGGTCGGCATGCCCACCGGTGGTGGCGATCGACTTGCCGGCGGCGAAGATCCGCGGGCCCTTCACCAGGCCCTGGTTGATGGCGTCGCGCAGATGCGGGGCGACTTCGCCGCCGAGGTCGCGCACGCTGGTGAAGCCGGCCAGCAGGGTCTTCTCGGCATAGCCGACCGAGCGGTAGGCGTAATCGACCGGATCCAGCCGGAACCCCTCGGAATAGCTCTGCGGGCTGGACTGGCTGCCCAGGTGCACGTGCAGGTCGGTCCAGCCGGGCATGCAGGTATGGCCGCGCAGGTCGACCGAGGGCACGCCATACACGTCGGCATGGCCGCCGCTGATGATCTGGCCGATCCTGCCGTTCTCGATCACCAGCGTGTGCGGGCCGATCAGGCGGCCGCTGCGTGCGTCGAACACCTCCCCGCAGTGCAGGGTGGCGTGGCCCGTGGCGGCGGCCGCGGACGGGGCCAGAACGGCGGTGGCCAGCAGAAGCAGGGTCGGGCGCATGCGGTCTCTCCGATGGGATCGACCGATGGTAAGCCGGCGCGCGCCGGGCGAGGAATTTCCCGTCCGGCGGCGCCCGGTGGAGCCGCTTGCTGCACTGCGGTACCCTTTGCGACTTTGTCCAAGCCGCCGCGACCATGTCCGCCGTCCCAGAAACCGCTTCCTACGATCCCCGGCCGGTTGAAGCCGCCGCCCAGCAGTTCTGGGACGCCACCCGCGCGTTCGAGGTCGACGAGTCCTCCGACAAGCCCAAGTACTACTGCCTGTCGATGCTGCCGTATCCGTCCGGCGCGCTGCACATGGGCCACGTGCGCAACTACACGATCGGCGACGTGATCAGTCGCTACAAGCGGATGACCGGGCACAACGTGCTGCAGCCCATGGGCTGGGATGCGTTCGGCCTGCCGGCCGAGAACGCCGCGATCAAGAACAAAACGGCACCGGCGAAGTGGACCTACGCCAACATCGCGCACATGCGCGGCCAGTTGAAGTCGCTGGGCTACGCGATCGACTGGTCGCGCGAGTTCGCCACCTGTTCGCCGGACTATTACGTGCACGAGCAGCGCATGTTCACCCGGCTGATGCGCAAGGGCCTGGCCTACCGCAAGAACTCGGTGGTGAACTGGGATCCGGTCGACCAGACCGTGCTGGCCAACGAGCAGGTGATCGACGGCCGCGGCTGGCGTTCCGGCGCGCTGGTGGAAAAGCGCGAGATCCCGCAGTGGTTCCTGCGCATCACCGATTACGCCCAGGAACTGCTGGACGGCCTGGATGAACTGCCGGGCTGGCCGGAATCGGTCAAGACCATGCAGCGCAACTGGATCGGCCGCTCGGAAGGGCTGGAGATCCAGTTTGAGGTCGTCGACGGCGCCGGCAACGCGCTGGAACCGCTGCGCGTGTTCACCACGCGCCCGGACACGCTGATGGGCGTCACCTTCGTCTCCATCGCCGGCGAACATCCGCTGGCCCTCAAGGCGGCGGCGACCAATCCCGCCCTGGCCGCGTTCCTGGAAGACCTCAAGCACGGCGGCGTGTCCGAAGCCGAGCTGGAAACCCAGGAGAAGCGCGGCTTCGATACCGGCCTGAAGGCGGTGCATCCGGTCAGCGGCGAGCAGGTGCCGGTGTGGATCGCCAACTTCGTGCTGATGGGCTACGGCACCGGCGCGGTCATGGCCGTACCCGGCCACGACCAGCGCGACCATGAGTTCGCCAGCAAGTACGCGCTGCCGATCCAGCAGGTCATCGCGCTGAAGTCGCCGAAGAACGACGAGGAAGCCAGCTACGACCCGAACGTGTGGCGCGACTGGTACAGCGACAAGAGCCGCGAGCTGGAACTGGTGAATTCGGCCGAGTTCGATGGCCTGGATTTCCAGGGCGCCTTCGAGGCGCTGGCCGAGCGCTTCGAGCGCAAGGGCCAGGGCCAGCGCCGCGTGAACTACCGCCTGCGCGACTGGGGCGTCAGCCGCCAGCGTTACTGGGGCTGTCCGATCCCGGTGATCTACTGCGACAGCTGCGGCGCCGTGCCGGTGCCCGAGGACCAGCTGCCGGTGGTGTTGCCGGAGGACGTGGAGTTCGTCGGCACCGGTTCGCCGATCAAGGCCGATCCGGCGTGGCGCAGGACCACCTGTCCGGACTGCGGCAAGCCGGCCGAGCGCGAGACCGACACTTTCGACACCTTCATGGAGTCGAGCTGGTACTACGCGCGCTACACCTCGCCCAAGGCCCGCGACATGGTCGACAAGCGCGGCAACTACTGGCTGCCGGTCGACCAGTACATCGGCGGCATCGAGCACGCGATCCTGCACCTGATGTATTTCCGCTTCTATCACAAGCTCATGCGCGACGCGCGGCTGGTGGACAGCGACGAGCCGGCGACCAACCTGCTGACCCAGGGCATGGTCATCGCCGAGACCTTCTACCGGGACGCCGACAACGGCGGCAAGGACTGGATCAATCCGGCCGACGTCGACGTGCAGCGCGACGACAAGGGCCGGGTGACCGGCGCGGTGCTGCGCAGCGACGGCCAGCCGGTGCGGATCGGCGGCACCGAGAAGATGTCCAAGTCGAAGAACAACGGCGTCGACCCGCAGTCGATGGTAGGCAAGTACGGCGCCGACACCGTGCGCCTGTTCTCGATGTTCGCCGCGCCGCCCGAGCAGTCGCTGGAGTGGAACGAGGCCGGCGTCGACGGCATGGCGCGTTTCCTGCGCCGGCTGTGGACCCAGGTGCAGAAGCATGCCGACGCGGGCGCTGCGCCGGCACTGGACGTGGCCGCGCTGGATGGCAACCAGAAGGCGCTGCGCCGCAAGACCCACGAGACCATCGAGAAGGTCGGCGACGACTACGGCCGCCGCCACAGCTTCAACACCGCGATCGCCGCGGTGATGGAGCTGATGAACGCGGTCGCGAAGTTCGACGACGCCAGCCCGCAGGGCCAGGCCGTGCGTCAGGAAGCGCTGGAAGCCGCGGTGCTGCTGCTGAACCCGATCACCCCGCATTCCAGCCACGCACTGTGGCAGGTACTGGGCCGGGCCGAGGCGCTGCTGGAGGACGTGCCGTTCCCGCAGGCCGACCAGGCCGCGCTGGTGCGCGACGCGCTGACCCTGGCGGTGCAGGTCAACGGCAAGCTGCGCGGCACGATCGAGGTCGCCGCCGACCTCGCCCGCGACCAGGTCGAGGCGCTGGCACTGGCCGAACCGAACGCGGCCAAGTACCTGGAAGGCCTGAGCGTGCGCAAGGTCATCGTGGTGCCGGGGAAGATCGTCAACATCGTCGCCGCGTAGCGGCGACGATGTTGCGGGGGGATGCGTCAGTGGCTGAGGCCACTGACGCCCCAAGGTTTCTGCGAAACCTTGGGGCCCTCTCCTGTGCTTCCAGCCCCCATCCGTGCTGCGCACGGATCGCCCCCGACTCGGGGGCTGGGATGAGGTTGCGGGCGCATGTCCGGCACTTGATTGCGGATCAGCCCCCGGAATTCCGCGCCGCGGAATTCCGGGCCCCGGGCCTTTAGCCCCCATCCCCCATTCGCGCTGCGCGCGAATCGCCTCCAACTTGGGAGGGGATACGTGACCGGCCGTGGCCGCTCACGCCCCAAGGTTTCTGCGAAACCTCGGGCCCCTCTCCTGTGCTTCCAGCCCCCATCCGTGCTGCGCACGGATCGCCCCCAACTTGGGGGCTGGATGGGCCTGCCGGCATGGCAGGCCTTGTGGAAACGGCCTGCAGGGCTGGCTTGGCTGCGATCGCCATGTACGGGAGGTTGCGGGCATGGCGCGTGCCTCGGGACGCCGTCGTAGGAGGGGCCGCAGCCCCGACCGCCATCCTTCAGCATCTGGACAAAACGTCGTCCCGGGGATGGCGCGACAGGTTCCGATGCGCCGGACTGGGCCGGCGCGGCGCACTCCTGTCGCGTTCACGCCGGTTCGGGCACGCTAGCAGGCGGTTGCCGCAACCGGTCCGTCTCGTCCAGACTTCCCCACATGATCCGTCACTTTCCGATCCTCGTTCTCGCGCTCGTCCTGAGCGGCTGCGGTTTCCACCTGCGTGGTGCGTTGGCGCTGCCCGACGACACGCCGCCGGTGCGGGTCATCTCGACCACGCCCTACAGCGAACTGGTGACCATCCTCGAGCGCAACCTGCGCAGCGCGGGTGCGACCGTCGCCGATGACGACGCCAAGGGCGACCTGGCGCGTCTGGAAATCGTCTCCGAGCGCTGGGGCGACCTGCCCATCGCGGTGGACGAGCAGGGCCGCGCCCAGGAATTCAGTCTGCGCTATGCGGCGATCTTCGCGTTCCGCAACCCGGACGGGAGCGAGATGGTGCCGCAGCAGGTGGTCGAGCTGTCGCGCGACTACGTGTCGCCGCCGGAAGACGCCACCGGTACCAGCACCGAACGCGAAATCCTCGCCGACGAGCTGCGCCGCGAGATGGCCGCTTCGATCCTGCGTCGCATCGACAGCGTGATCCGCGCCGAGCTCGCCCATCCGCGCAACCTGCCGGCACCACCGGCGCCCGCCGCGGGCAACTGATGGACGTGCGGCCCGACCAGCTGGCCGCGCAGGTGGCCGACCAGCCCCTGCGCCCGGCGTATCTGATCGCCGGGCCTGAAACGCTGCACGTGCTCGAGGCCGCCGATGCGGTCCGTGCCCGCGCGCGCGCCGAAGGCGCCGAGCGCGAGGTGTTCGAGGCCGATGGCCGCGACCCCGACTGGGATGCGCTGGCCGCCAGCTTCAATGCGCCCAGCCTGTTCAGCAGCAAGCGGCTGCTGGAACTGCGCCTGCCCAGCGGCAAGCCAGGCAAGGCCGGCAGCGAGGTGATCTCCGGTTTCTGTGCCGACCCGGCCCCGGACGTGACCCTGCTGATCGTCGCCGACGAATGGAGCAAGGCCCACCAGGGCAAGTGGGCGGACGCACTGTCGAAGATCGGGGTGATCTCGATCGCCTGGGCGCTGAAGCCGCACGAGCTGCCCGGCTGGATCGAACGACGCCTGCGCGAACGCGGCCTGCGCGCCACCTCCGAGGCGGTGCAGGGCCTGGCCGAACGGGTCGAAGGCAACCTGCTGGCCGCCGCGCAGGAGATCGACAAGCTGGCCCTGCTGGCCCCCGAGGGCACGCTGGACCTGGACACCATGCAGGGCCTGGTGGCCGACGCCGCCCGCTACGACGTGTTCCGCCTGATCGAGGCGGCGCTGTCCGGCCAGGCCGGCCAGGTCGGGCGGATGCTGGCTGGCCTGCGAGGCGAAGGCGAAGCGGTCGCCGCGCTGATGCCGATGGTGATCCGCGAACTGCTGCGCGCCTCGGCCCTGGCCCGCGCCCAGGCGCGCGGCGCCAATCTCGCCGCCGAAATGAAATCGCAGGGCCTGTGGGAGGCCCGCCAGGCGCCGTTCAAGCGCGCGCTGCAGCGTCACGCCACGCCGCTGCGCTGGAACCGCCTGACCGCCTACGCCTCGCGCGTGGACCGTGCCGCCAAGGGGCGGGGCCCGGGCGACCCGTGGCTGCTGCTCGAACGCCTGCTGCTGGCCGTGGCCGATGCCCCCGCGACGCGGCTGCTCGCGAGCCGTTGACGATGCCGACCGTCCATTACGGCGGCACCTTCGACCCGATCCACAACGGCCATCTGGCCATCGCCCGCGCCGCCCGCGACACCCTGCGGGCGCCGGTGGCCCTGCTGCCCGCGGCCGATCCGCCGCACCGCGCCGCGCCCGGCGCCAGCGCAGCGCAGCGCGCCACGATGCTGGAACTGGCCCTGGCCGGCGAGCCCGGGCTGAACGTCGACCTGCGCGAACTGCGCCGCCCCGGCCCCTCGTATACAGTCGATACCCTGCAGGAACTGCGCGCGGCGCATGGCCCTGACGCCGTGCTGGTGTGGCTGATCGGCGAGGACAGCCTGCGCGGCCTGGACCGCTGGCACGCCTGGCGCGGGCTGTTCGACCTGGCCCACCTGGCGGTGGCCGCCCGCGCCGGCACCGACGTGGATGCCGGGCTTCCGCCGGCGGTCGCGGCCGAGCTGGCGGCCCGCCGCGTCGCCCGGCCCGCGGACCTCCAGCAGGCCCCGGCCGGCCGGATCCTGCTGCTGGACCAGCCGCTGCAGCCCGAGTCCGCGACCGCGGTACGCACCGCCCGGCACAGCGCCGATCCGGCCTGGCGCCGGCTGGTCCCGGCCGCCGTCGCGGACTTCATCGAGCAGCACGGCCTGTATCTGGACGCGGCATCCACCGCCACTCCGATATAATCCCGGCCCGTCAACCCGTTCCGTCGAGTGTCCATTGAGCAATCAGGCCCACGTCATCAAGACCCGTCTCCCCGATCCGGCCCCGCCGGTCGACCAGCTGCTGGCGCATGTGCGCGAGGCGGTGGAGGAGCTCAAGGGCAAGGACGCGGTCGAGATCGACGTGCGTGGCAAGACCAGCGTCGCCGACCACATGGTGATCGTCTCCGGCACCTCGACCCGGCACGTGAAGTCGATCGCCGACGAAGTGGTGAAGTTCTCCAAGAAGCTCGGCGTGATGCCGCTGGGCGTCGAAGGCGAGCGCGAGGCCGAGTGGGTGCTGGTCGACCTGGGCGACGTGATCGTCCACGTGATGCTGCCGCGCGTGCGCGAGTTCTACGCGCTGGAACGCCTGTGGACGGTCGGCGACCAGCCGGGCAGCGACGAATAAGTCCGCCCTGCACGAGGCCTGCCGCACTGGCGGACAGGCCGTCATGAGCGTCTTCCCCGTGTCCTCGCCGAGCGCTTCGCTGTCGGCGGCGCTTGCGCGCGTGCCGGCCGACTCGACCGAGCACCAGCGCCTGCAGGCGCTGGCCCGCCGGCTCGATGCCTGCCGTGCCGAACTCGCCGCCTGGCGCGACGGGCTCGAGCGCTGGCACAGCCGCTTCCAGGTGCAGGTCGTGCCCCTGTTCGAACAGCGCGGCACGCTGGAGTGCGACCTGGTGCGGCTGCTGGACGAGGCCGATGCGGCGCATCGCCTGACCCGCAGCGAGCGTCTGCTGGTGTCGGAGGCGCTCCGCGAACTGGCCGGCCTGCTGATCGCCTCCGGCCGCACCGGGCTGCAGTCCGTGTACGACCGCCATGCGCCGCCGTCGGCATCGGCCACGGCCGAGGCTGTCGAAGTGCCGCCGATCGAGGACTGGGAGCAGGCGCTGCGCGAACAGGAGCGGCAGCGCGACCGTGCCCGCCAGGCGCATGCGCGTGGCCGCAGCGAAGCGCGCGCACGGCGCGCGGCGCGGACCGCGACGCCGGGTGGGGAACAGCCGCCCGTGCGCGCGCTGTTCCGCAAGCTTGCCGCTGCGCTGCATCCCGACCGCGAACCGGATCCGGACGAGCGCGCGCGCAAGACCGTGCTGATGCAGCGCCTGAACGCGGCGCACGCCGCCGGCGACCTGCTGACCCTGGTGGAGCTGCAGCTGGAGATCGGCCTGGAGTCGCCCGAACGCCTGCAGGCGATGGATGCCGGCCGCGTCGCCCGCTACGCCGATGCCCTGGCGCAGCAGGTGGACGACGCCGAGCGTGAACTGCAGGACATGGCGGCGCGGTTCCAGAGCGAATACGGCCTGCGCCTGAAGCGGCGCCCGCGCCCGGACCGGCTGGACGCGTTGCTGGCCGAGCTCAAACGCGGCCTGGCCGATGAGATCGCCTGGCTGGGCAGCCTGCTGCACGAACTGCAGGACGGCCCCACGCTGAAGCGCTGGCTGCGCGAACGCGACAGCTGGGCCGCGGCCGACGAGGAGGATGCAGGATGAAGGCACGGCTGATCGCCACCGGCGAACGCGCACCCGGCTGGGTGGCGCAGGGATTTTCCGAGTACCAGAAGCGGCTTTCGCACTGGCTGCCGTTCGACCTGGTCGAAATCGAACCTGGCCTGCGCGGCAAGGGCCGCGACCCGCAACGCGCGATCGACGACGAGGGCCGGCGCGTGCTGGCCGCATTGCCGAAGAACGCGCACATCGTGGCGCTGGAGGTGACGGGAAAACAGCTCTCGTCCGAGCAGCTCGCCCAGCGCATGGAGCACTGGCGCACGCTGGGGCGCGATCTCGCGTTCCTGATCGGCGGCCCCGAAGGCCACGCGCCGGACGTGCTGTCCGCGGCGCACGAGACCTGGTCGATCGGCCCGCTGACCCTGCCGCACATGCTGGTGCGGCTGGTCGTGGCCGAGCAGGTCTACCGGGCGGCGGCGATGCTGGCCAACCACCCCTACCATCGCGCCTGACGCCTGACGCCTGACGCCTGACGCCTGACGCCTGACGCCTGACGTTCGATCATGCGGCAGTGCGCGACGGGCAGGTACGGCATGTTTCCATCGGCATCGCGTTCGTTGGCCCTGCCGGGCGATAGCGGGGATCGCTCATGCAAATGCGGATCTTTTGACGTGTGCATGCCGCTGCATCGAATGCAGGCTGTCGCTGTCGCTGTCGCTGTCGCTGTCGCTAACGCCAACGTCAACGTCAACGTCAAGGCCAAGGCCAAGGCCAAGGCCAAGGCCAAGGCCTTGGCTAGGGCTAGGGCTAGGGCTAGGGCTAGGGCCACAGCCACAGCCACAGCCACAGCCACAGCCACAGCCACAGCCACAGCCACAGCTTCCGCACTGTCGTGCGGGTTACTTTTGTCTTGGCAAAAGTAACCAAAACCGCAGGCGCCTGCGCAATCCGGCGCTACGCGCCGGTGCCCTGTGCTTCTCGGCGATCAGGGCACGGCGCCCAAACTCGCTACGCTCAGACAAGGGCGCCTCTTCGGCCCTGATCGCCTGCGATGCGCGGCTTGCTTCAAGGCGTTGACGTCCAAAATCAAAATCAAAATCAAAATCACGGCAACGGCAACGGCAACGGCAACGGCAACGGCAACGGCAACGGCAACGGCAACGGCAACGGCAACGGCAACGGCAACGGCAACGG